>Ga0156016_105_pt7 | contig 31699 bp, 23 predicted proteins | sample RifCSPlowO2_02_FD_107670 | JGI IMG/M metagenome (GOLD analysis project Ga0156016, IMG submission 107670) | Acidobacteria bacterium RIFCSPLOWO2_02_FULL_64_15 | reverse complement strand
GTTCGCCCGGCCGGACGGCGTGGACACCATCCGGCGGAACATGGCCTTCCACAAGATGCTGCGCACCGGCGTCGAGGTGCGCGTCGAACGGCCGGATGGCTCGCACAAGATCGAGCACGTGTACGCCGTCGATTGGGATCACCCCGACGACAACATCTTCCTTGTCGTCAACCAGCTCCCCATCCGCGGCGCGAGGAACGATCGGCGGCCGGACATTCTCATCTACGTCAACGGCCTGCCGCTCGTGCTCTTCGAGCTGAAGAACCCCTACGCCGCTGCGCCGACCGAGGACGAAGCGCTCAACCAGATCCAGCACTACATCGTCGACATCCCGCAGGTGTTCGACTTCAACGCCCTGTGCGTCGTGAGCGACGGCGTGAGCACGCGCCACGGCATGTGGACGTCGACGCCGGAGTGGTACGCGCCGTGGAAGTCCCTCGATGGGCTTCAGAACGAGCCGGGCACCACAGGCTCGATGCGCGCGCTCGTGGAAGGCCTGTTCCCGAAGGATCGCTTGCTGTCCTATGTCCGGGATTTCATCGCCTTCGAGGTCGCCAACGAGGCGATCACGAAGAAGGGCGCGAAGTATCACCAGTTCTTCGCCGTGCGCATGGCCGCCAGAAAGGCGATCGACGCACTTGCGGCGGGAACGGAGCGGCGGCTGGGTGTGATCTGGCATACAACCGGGTCTGGAAAGTCGTTGTCGATGGCATTTCTCGTCGGTCTCCTCCGCCGCAGTCTCGAGCTGGAGAACCCGTCGTTTGTCATTCAAGTCGATCGCACAGACCTTGACGACCAGATCTTCGACCAGTTCGTCGCGGTGCACTCCCTGGTCGGCGACGTGAAGCACGCCGAGAGCGTGGACGAATTGCGCGATCTACTCGCGACCGGCGGCGGCGAGGTCATCTTCACGACGATCGAGAAGTTCCGCCTGCGCACGGATCGCGGCGAAATCGAGCACCCGGTCCTCTCCACCCGTTCCAACATCATCGTCATCGCGGACGAGGCGCACCGTTCGCAGTACGGATTCCTGAAGGGATTTGCGCGCTATCTGGCAGAGGCTCTGCCGAACGCACGCCGGATCGGTTTTACCGGCACGCCCGTGAGCTTCGAAGGCGCCGACACGGTCGAGGTATTCGGCAACGTCATCCACAGCTACGACATCCGCCAGTCGCAAGAAGACCATGCGACCGTCCCAATCTTCTACGAGCCGCGTCAGGTGAAGTTGCACCTCAGCGCCACGGACATCGACGCGGCGATCAAGGACATCACTGACGGACTCGAAGAGGCCGAAGAAACCGACCTCGAACGGCGCAAGAGCCGCTGGGCCGCGCTCGGCGCGGCGGCTGGCGCAAAAGACAGGGTCGAGAAGCTGGCGGCCGATCTCCTCGCCCACTTCGCCGATCGGACCGCAACGCTCAAGGGCAAAGGGATGATCGTGTGCATGACGCGCGCGAACGCCGTGCGGTTCTACGACTCCCTGAAGGCGTTGCCCGGCTGCCCGGAAATCAAGGTGGTCATGACCGGCGATCTTGGGCAAGACCCGCCAGCGTGGAGCGAAGCCGGACATCTGACGACGAAGCTGCAGCGCGACATCATCAAGAAGCGGATGGTCGATCCCGACGACCCCCTCGCGCTCGTCATCGTCGTCGACATGTGGCTGACGGGGACGGATATCCCCTGCCTGCACACGCTCTACATCGACAAGCCGATGCGCGGGCACTCCATCATCCAGGCGATCTCCAGGGTGAACCGCGTCTTTCGCGACAAGCCGCACGGCCTGGTCGTGGACTACATCGGGATCGGCGACGACCTTCGCGAGGCGACGAGCCGGTACACGCAGGGTGGCGGCCGTGGCGAACCGGCGCCGGACATCGGCGGGACGGCTCGCCCGGTGTTCTTGAAGTGCGTGGACGAGATCCGCGAACTGCTGCCGCCCGGCCACGACTACGGCGGCTGGCGCGCCATGACGCCGATTCAAGTCGAGGATTTGTATTCGCTCGTCTACGGCACTTTCGCCGAGGACGAGATGCGCCGCGACGACTTTCTCGACGCGGAGCTTCGTCTGACCAATGCCTTTCTGCTGGTGAAGCACCTGGACGACTGCCGGGCGTTTGCCGACGAGGTGATCTTCTGTCAACGGGTCCGGAACCAGATCCAGAAGGCACTGCCCGGCCGACGGCCCAAGCGAACGCTCGATCAAGCAGTCCGGGACCTCGTGGACGAGGCGGTCCAGGCGGAGGGCGTCGTCGACATTTTCACCGCTGCGGGGCTGAAGAAGGCCGACATCTCGGTGCTCGACGACCAGTTCCTTCAGACGTTCAAGGATCAACCTCATCAAGACCTGCGTCTGAAACTCCTCGAACGGCTCATGTACGACGAGATCCAGAGGCGCCAGCCGAAGAACCTCGCGCAGGCGAAGTCGTTCCGCGAGCTGCTGGGAAAGACTCTGCAGCGGTACCACAACCGCCTGATCGACGCAGCGGCCGTCATCGCCGAGATGCTTCGGATGAAGCAGGAGATGGACGCCAGCGACGAGCGAGCTCGGGGGCTCGGACTCGAAGACGAAGAGCTGGCGTTCTACGACGCGGTCGCGCAGAACGCCGAGCGCGTGTACGACGAGCCCTTTCTGCGCGACCTCGTCCACGACGTCGTGCAGACCATCAAGAAGAACCTGAAGGTGGACTGGACCGAACCGCATCGCGACGAGATCCGGGCCGAGATCCGTGCGGCCGTCAGGCGTGTACTCCGTAGGCGCGACGTGCGCGAGGCCGACTTCGACCCCTTCATCGAGCGGTTCATGCAGCAGGCTGAAGCGCAGTACGCCGACTGGCCGCTCGTCGCGTGACGTGCCGGCCCGGTTCAACGGTTCGGCAGTGTCGAGCTGGACTTCGACGCGCACGATTTCTACTAACGCTTCATACGGTCCGCCTCAAGGCGGACACTACACCTGGACGGCAACGGTCCGCCTGAAGGCGGACACTACAGCTGTACGGGGCGTCGGTATATTAGGAGGTGCATGAACGGCGCGATTCGGATTGGCACTTCCGGCTGGCACTACCCCACGGGCGCCGGCACGTGGAATGGCCCGTTCTATCCAAAGCCGCGCCCGAAAGGCTTTGACGAGCTGGAGTGGTATAGCCGCTACTTCGACACGGTCGAAATCAACAGCACGTTTTACGGTCAGCCTCGTCCCGCGGTCGCGGCAGCGTGGGCGGAACGGACGCCTCCCGGCTTTCTCTTCGCCGCCAAGCTGTATCAACAGTTCACGCATCCGCGGATGTTTCGTGCGCGCGTCGAACGGGATCTCGCCAGGCAACTTGGCACGGCGGAGCTGCCGGAGAAAGCCATCGACGCGCTCGTTGCAGCCAATCAGGCGGACCTTGACGAATTCCGCCGCGGCGTCGACCCGCTGGCCACGGCCGGCAAGCTCGGCCCGTTGCTCGCGCAGTTCCCTCCCTCGTTTCACGATTCGCCCGGCTCCCGCATGCATCTGGCGGCACTCCTCCGCGCCTTCCACGGCTACCAGCTGGCCGTAGAGCTGCGCCACAAGTCCTGGAGTGATCGAGCAGAAGAGACTCGCACGCTGCTCGATGCCTTCGGGGCGACATGGGTGTGGATTGACGAACCGAAATTCAAAGACTCGGTTGAGCAGCCCGTCATCCCGGCCGGCGCCTTCCTCTACCTTCGTCTGCATGGCCGGAATGCCAAGACGTGGTGGCATCACGCCGATCGTGACGCACGGTACGATTACCTCTACACCGTGGAGGAGCTGCGTCCGATGGCCGAACGACTTTCGGAAGTGGCCAAGGGAATGCAGCGCGGCTACGCCTACCTGAACAATCATCCGCGCGCGCAAGCGGTCAAGAACGCCTTGCAGTTGCGAGCGCTGATGGGTCAACCCCTGGAGATGCCGGAAGAAAAGATGTTGATAGAGAGAATTGGCGGGGAACCGGTGAAGTCCCCCGCCACGCGGTGAGTGTTACTTGCGAGGCCTCGGCGTCGCAGCAGGCTTCGGTCTGGGTTGGGCATCCTTCCGGTCCCGCCTCGCGTCCCGCACGTCGCGCCGCAGATCGGTCTGGTCGCGCTTGAGCTCCGCCTGATCGAGCTTCAGCTCCCGCACGTCCTGCTTCAGCTCGGCGCGATCCCTTGCCGCCTCCGCCTTGTCGCCGGCTTTCCTGTCTTCCTTCAGCTCCGCCAGGTCCTGCCTGATCTCTTTCCGGTCGGCGGCAATCTCGGCTTTGTCCGCGCGAATTTCCTGTCGGTCTTTCACGATCTCCTGCCGGTCCTTCTGAGTATCGCTCCCGGCGCTCCCAGAATTCTGATCGGCGCTCTGTCCGGCGAACGCGGTCACCGCACACATGCACACCATGGCACTCGCAAACACGATGGTTCTCCTCATATGCGCTCCTGTTGCCCGTGGATGGGCCCGGCTTCACAATCCCATGTAGTGTCCGCCTTCAGGCGGACCAAGTCCGGCTCAAGCCGGACACTACAACCGAACGTTTACTTCGACCAGGCGACAGACCCTCCGGTTACATCCGCCTACAGCCTATCGCCGCATCGCACTGATGAGGTCACTCGGTTCCGGAAAGTTTGGCCGATTCAGACTCGTACGCCTGGACCCGATTCTTGCCCAGCCGCTTGGCCTGATACATTGAGTGGTCCGCGCGGCCGATCAGATCGCGCGCCGACATGCTGGGCGCGGACATGGCCAGACCGATGCTGACCGTCACACGGAGCGCGTCGAGCGCCCGATCCGCGGGCCGATAGGCCTCGATGCGCTCGCGAATCCGTTCGGCGATCTTGGTCGCGCCCTCCGAGGCGCTCCCGGGCATGACGATGGCAAACTCGTCACCGCCGTACCTGGCGCAGATATCGAATACCCGTACCGATCGCCGCAAGATCTCGGCGGTGTCCTTGATCACGACGTCCCCGGACAGATGACCGAACGAATCGTTGATCCCCTTGAAGTCGTCGATGTCGACAATCAGGAGCGCCAGGGGCATCTCGTGACGCCGCGAACGCTGCAGCTCTTCTTCGAGACGCACCTGGAAATACCGGCGGTTGAACGCGCCGCTCAACGGATCGATGGCCGCCGCCTGCGCATAGGCCTCGGCCTGAAGGAGGGCCAGCTCGCGGCCGAGCGCCAGCGCGGCGGGCGCCGCCAGGGCGCGCAGCGTGGCGACGTCTTCGTGCGTGAACGGCTCGTCGTCCCGGCGATCGGTCACGCACACCACGGCGAGCACTTCCCGGCCCGCGCAGAGCGGCACTGCCACGAACGAACCGGTCCGGTACCGCGGGCGCCTCGAGCGCGGCTGCGGCGACGTGAGCACGTCTCGCACGTAGAGGGCCTGGCCGGACTGGAACACCGAGCCGAGCACGCCCGTTCCAGGCTCGATGCGCAGGTGCTCGACGAGCGTGAGCGGGTACCCGTAGGTCGCCACAATCGTCAGCCGCCGATCCGAGGGGTCGAGCATCGCCAGCGCCGCCATCCGTGCCGACACGGCCTGCGCCATCTGACCGACAACGACGTTCGACACGTCTTCTCGACCGCTGACCCGCGACAGCAGCCGGGCCAGGCGCTGAGTCGCGACCAGCATCCGGCCGCGCTCGCCACCGGCGCGGGCGCGCAGCGTCAAACCGATGTTGCCGGCGAGCGTCAGCAACACTGGGGCGGCGTGCGTCCAGTCGCCCTCAATGGCCATCAGGTACCGGGATGCCCCGCACCTGACGAGCGTCCACTCCTCGTCGCCACGACTCCAGCGCACCGCGCTCATGGCGGGCGGCGCCTCGACGAGCGTGCCAAACGTGGGATCGGGCTGTCCGGCCGGCGGGAGCGGGGGAGCCGTCGGGGAGGCGGCGAGCGGCGACCATGCGCGATCGCGCTTGACCAGAAACGCGACCTTCGCCGAGAGAACGATCGCGATGCGTCCTGCGAGGGTATTCAGCGTCGCGCCGATCGGCCCGCCGCCGGTACCCAGATGTACTTCCAGGAGGCGCCGCGCGTCATCCTCAGCAATGCGTCCGACGGTCAACACCCTCTGGACCTTTCTTGACCTTTCTTATTCGGGGTTCCTCTCCCAGATCTCGGGCGCACGAAGCAGCCTAAAGTCTGCCACGCGACAGACATGGGCACACGCTTCGATCGCACGTGCAGGATTAGGCGCTCTTCGTCACGACCGTGGCAACAACCGTACCTGCCTGCGCGCGGGCTTGCGCGAGCAACGACTGGGTGGAGGAGGATCCCGCGGTGCGGCAGGCGATCCCCATGGTCATGTTCGACGCCGCACCGGGAATCGCGCCCGACGTCAGCACCTCTCGTATCCGTCCAACGACCACCTGGGCGCCATCGAGTGGTGTGTCGGGGAGCAAGACGCCAACCTCGCCAGACGTCAGCCGACCCGCCATGTCCGTGGGTCGCAGGCAGCTGCGAATCGCACCGACACACGTTCGAGCGACATCGGGCGGCGGCACCCCTTCGCCGAGTCGAACAACGATGAGCGAGATGTCCTCGCGCGCGACCGGTTCGCCCGTCTGCTGCTCGACAATCTGATCGAAGGAACGAAAGCCGCTGCGGCGTTCGCCGACGGTGGCGAGCTGCGGCAGGACGGCCACCAGCCACGCGCCGAGCGTCGCACCGACCGCTTCGAGCAGCTTTTCCTCCCGCTGCGTGAAGGGGCGGTCGGAGGGGCGGCGAATCCCGACGGCCGCCGTATACGGTGGCGGCAGGTCGATCGACTGGATCAGCAGGTCGGGCCGCAGTACGGGCGCCGGCACGGTCAGCACGTCTGCCACGTCGCCGGCCGTGAGCACGCGGACGTTATCGGACCGCGACACGACGAAGGCTGCGGCGGCCTCTACGAGCGCGGACAATTCGGCGATGGCGCCCTGGGCCGCCGCGTGCACCGAGTGCTCGGCGTTGAGCAAGTGCTGCAGCATCGCCCAGGTGAGCCGCGACGACCCGACGGCGGTGACTTCGCTCAGCGACTGCCCCAGGACGTCGCAGTAGAGCGCGAACCGGGCTTCGCGCCGGGCGTCGATCTCTCCCGCCGACACGATCAGCCAATGCGTCGTCGCCTGCCGGCGAATCGAGGAGACGACGAGGTCGCCGCCGGCGTGAAATCCCAACCGGCGCTGTTCGACCGGTGACAGCCGCACGACACTCGAATGGTCGGGAATCTCGTCGCCGTCAAACGTGGCCGGCACACGCGTGACATCCGATCCCGAGAGCGAGACCGCGAGAGAAAACCGGCCCGCGAGATCGCCACGGTAGGCCCAGGATTCGACGTCCTGCCACACGGCGAGGGCCTCGACGAAGGCCTGGATGATCTCCTGCTCCGATCCGCGCGCGCCCACCTCGTTGAGGAGTCTGAGCAACGACGAGAGCTCCTGGAGATCGGAGGCGCTGTCGGAGGATGAATGGCTCAGATGCGCCTCGATGGCGCTCGACAGCCACAGGCCGATGCGCTCGAGCTCGCTCTCATGCCCGAATCCGACCAGGTGCTCCGGCCGCTCGGCGGCCACGAGCAGCGTCGTCGCGACCGCACCCTTGCGCGCCCCGGCAATCGGCACGCACATGATGTTCACGCCGCCGAGCGTCACGAGCTCCGGCTTGTGATACTGCATGGACCGCCCGATGGCGGCCCGGAGTGATTCGTTGCCGAGACGCACCAGGATCCGGCGCATCTCCGAGGCGGTCCGGCCACCGAGCGTGGGGAGAAACGGCGTCAGGTTCTCATCGACGAGTTCGATGACGATGTCAAGGCGCTGGAGAATCTCGAGCAGGGGGTTCCACGCACGGCTGTGGACCATGCCAGCTAGATCGCGAGCCGGCACGGCGGTGTCGTTGCTCGATGACGTGCGGCCGTTTGGCATTCGAGAACTCGACAAGGGGCCGTACCCCTTCTTCTCGCGTTGTCTTCATGTGAAAAAAGGGGTACGGCCCCTTGTCGCACGCGACTGCGCGCGCCAGTGCACCTGCAATTCTAGATCCCCTGGGGCCGCGTAGGCGTGAACTTGCATCCGCTAGACAATTGTCTGACTGGTGAGGAACTTCTTGTGGGTCCGCCTGAACGCGGACACTACTACAGGCGATGAGATTACCTGAAGGCGGACATTACAGCTGATGGTCAGCCTATCGGTGATGTGGCCGGCCCGCGGGTAAAACCGTGGCGACTTCGCTGACGCCCGACCGGTCCGGGAAACGCCTCAGTTGTTGCTCTCGCAATAGAGCGATGCTCGGCCGCTCGTGGGCGACGGCGACCAGGATCTGCGCGTGGTCAATCCGGCTATCCAAAGGAGATTCCGAGGGCACGAAGTGAAGAGGCGTTCCGCGCGCGAAGGCGTTCCAGTACCGCTGCGGGGCCGGGGGAAAGGCCGACAAAGGCAGTCGGCCGTGTCGTCGATCGAAGTCCACGTGCGCGGCGATGATCCCGAGCGTGTTGCGGAGTGCCATGTCCATGCGCCGGCCCTCGGTCGCGATGTCGTGCTCGAGCGCGCGAGCCACCCAGGTACCCGGCAGCTCTTCGAAGAGCACGATCCGCAGACGGAGCGCTGGTGCCATGCTGCCTGTATTATCGACGAGATTGGGCGCCAACCTTAATTCACCCTCAGGATTTCGGCCGCTCGTCTGTTCGGTATACAATCCTGCGGCCTCAGTGGAAGAGAAAGGAAGGGTCTCGGTGGCAGACGCAGCACAGCCTTTGGTCCTACGGCGATTCGGGGAGACGCGGCGGTCCGACGCCTGGTGGTTGACGCCACTCGCCGTCTTCTGTGGTTTTTCCGCATTTATCATCTATTCAACCTGGGCGGCGTTTCAGAATGCCAATTACACGTTTGGCCCGTATCTCTCGCCCTTTTATTCGCCTGAAATCTTCGGGGACTCCCCGCACGCCTGGTTCGGGCCCAAGCCGGCAGCCTGGCCGGACTGGCTTCCCTTCTCCCCCGCCCTGCTCATCCTCCCGATCCCGGGACTGTTCCGCTTCACGTGCTACTACTACCGCGGGGCGTACTACAAAGCGTTCTGGATGGACCCGGTGTCGTGCGCAGTCGGTGAGCCGCGCAAGAGCTACTGGGGCGAGCACTCCTTCCCGCTCATCCTCCAGAACCTGCATCGCTACGTGCTCATGCTCGTCATGCTCGTGCTTGGCATCCTCGCCTACGACGCGTGGAAAGGCCTGTGGTTCACGGACCCGGCGACGGGCACCGTGTCGTTCGGCATCGGTGTCGGCTCGCTCATTCTTGTCGTGAACGTTGTGCTGATTAGCTCTTATACGTTCGGTTGCCACTCGATGCGCCACTTCGTCGGGGGTTGCCGGGATCTTCTGTCGCGCGCGCCGCTCGGTACCAAGACCTACGATTGCGTGAGCTGTCTCAATCGTCGGCACATGCTCTGGGCGTGGTGCAGTCTCGTGTCGGTCGGATTCAGCGATCTGTACGTCCGGATGTGCGCGATGGGCATCTGGTCGGACTTCAGGTTCCTCTGATGGCCGACTATCAAACACACGAACACGACGTCCTCGTCATCGGCGCGGGCGGCGCCGGACTCCGCGCGGCGATCGAAGCCTCGGCGGGCGGCGTTTCGGTCGGCCTGGTCTGCAAGTCGCTCCTCGGCAAGGCGCACACCGTGATGGCCGAAGGCGGCCTGGCGGCGGCGCTGGCCAACGTGGACGACCGCGACAACTGGAAAGTCCACTTCGCCGACACGATGCGCGGCGGCCAGTACCTGAACAACTGGCGCATGGCGCAGCTCCACGCTCAGGAAGCGCCGGCGCGCGCGCACGAGCTCGAGGGGTGGGGCGCGATGTTCGATCGCACACCCGACGGGCGCATTCTCCAGCGCAACTTCGGCGGCCACCGCTACCCGCGCCTCGCGCACGTCGGCGACCGCACGGGCCTGGAAATGATCCGGACGCTGCAGGATCACGGTATCCACCAGGGCATCGACGTCCACATGGAGTGTACGGTCGTCAGGCTGCTCAAAGACGGCGACCGCGTGGTCGGCGCCTTTGGGTACGAGCGCGAGCGCGGGCGCTTCAAGCTGTTCAAGGCCAAGGCCATTGTGCTCGCGACGGGCGGCATCGGACGCGCCTACAAGATCACGAGCAACAGCTGGGAGTACACGGCCGACGGCCACGCGCTGGCCTACGAGGCCGGCGCGGATCTGCAGGACATGGAGTTTATCCAGTTCCATCCAACCGGCATGGTCTGGCCGCCGAGCGTCCGCGGCATTCTCGTCACCGAAGGCGTGCGCGGCGAGGGCGGCATCCTCAAGAACAGCGAAGGCCGCCGCTTCATGTTCGACGACATCCCGGACAACTACAAGTCGCAGACGGCCGACAACGCCGAGGAGGGATGGCGGTACGTCACGGGCGACAAGGCGGCGCGGCGTCCGCCCGAACTGCTGACGCGTGACCACGTCGCGCGCTGCATCATGCGCGAGGTCAAGGCCGGCCGTGGCAGTCCGCACGGCGGCGTGTACCTCGACATAGCCTGGATCAAAGAGAAGCTGCCGAACGCGGCCGAACACATCAAGAAAAAGCTGCCGAGCATGTACCACCAGTTCAAGCAGCTGGCCGACCTCGACATCACCAAGGAGCCGATGGAAATCGGCCCGACGACGCACTACGTCATGGGCGGCGTTCGCGTGGACGGCGATTCGCAGATGTCCACCGTATCGGGTCTTTTCGCGGCAGGAGAAGTCGCGGCGGGTCTGCACGGCGCCAACCGACTTGGCGGGAATTCGTTGTCCGATTTGATCGTCTTCGGCAAACGCGCCGGCGAGTTTGCCGCCACGTACGCGAAGGCGAACCGCCAGGGCACCGTGGATGGCAGGCAGGTGGATGACATCGCGAAGTGGGCACTCGAGCCGTTCGAGCGTGGCGCAGCCGCCGAAGGCCCGTACCAGGTCCAGTACGCCCTGCAGGACATGATGCAGGAATTGGTCGGCATCGTCCGCACCGAGGCGGAGATGCAGAAGGCACTCGACGGCTTGCGCGAACTGAAAGCGCGCGCCGTCAAAGTCGGCGTCGGCGGTCACCGGGAATACAACCCGGGCTGGCACTCGTCACTCGACCTCTTCAACCTGCTGGCGATTTCCGAGGCCGTCGCCCGTTCGGCGCTCGAGCGGCGCGAGAGCCGCGGCGGCCATTTCCGTGAGGACTATCCCAACAAGGACGCGAAGGCTGGCACGTTCAACCTCGTCGTGCGCAAGGGGCGCGATGGCGAGATGGAGCTTGTGCAGGCGCCCATATCTGAGATGCCGCAGGAGCTGAAAGACATCATCGAGGCCAACAAATGACGATGGCAACGTTTCAGATCTGGCGTGGAGACGCGAAGGGCGGCGCCCTCAAGGACTACACGACGAAGGTGTCGGACGGGATGGTCGTGCTCGACGCGGTCCACCAGATTCAGGCCGAACAGGCCAACGACCTCGCCGTGCGGTGGAATTGCAAGGCGGGCAAATGCGGATCGTGCTCGGCAGAGGTCAACGGCCACCCGCGTCTGATGTGCATGACGCGCCTGAACCAGATCGACATCACCAAGCCCGTGACGATCGAGCCGATGCGCACCTTCCCGTCCATCAAGGACCTGGTGACGGACGTCTCGTGGAACTTCCGCGCGAAGAAGACCATCACGCGCTTCAAGCCGCGCACGCCGGACGCGCCCGACGGCACCTGGCGCATGCAGCAGGTGGACATCGAGCGCGTGCAGGAATTCCGGAAGTGCATCGAATGCTTCCTCTGTCAGGACGTCTGTCACGTTCTCAGGGATCATCAGCTCTTCGACGAGTTTGCCGGTCCGCGTCACATGGTCTATGCGGCGGCGCTCGAGATGAACCCGATCGACACGGAAGACCGGGTCTCCGATCTGAAGAAGGCCCATGGGATCGGATACTGCAACATCACCAAGTGCTGCACGAAGGTCTGCCCGGAGAGCATCACCATCACCGATAACGCCATCATTCCGCTCAAGGAGCGCGTCGTCGACCAGTTCTACGATCCGGTGCGCAAGCTGTTTCGCATGTTTCAGCCGTGAGCCAGGGGTCCGGCTGAGCCGGACACTACGTATGCGGTCGGGTGCACGCGGTCGGGCGACGGGACGTACTTGAGGCGGGACGTACGTAGTGTCCGCCTTTAGGCGGACCAGGAGATTTGCCATGACTGCAGAGAATCAAAAGGCTGTCCTGGTCGCGATCCTCGCCGTCGGTATCGGTGCCGCGGTCTGGGCCCAAAGCGGCGAGCAGCGCCTCGCCCCAAATGAATTCAGGTGGCCGATAGCAGGGACAGGGGGCGTGGGCACGTCGGGAGCGGCCGCCGTCCAGACGCTCGTCGTCAAAGGCGATCCGAGCAAGCCCGGCCTCTACACCATCCGGCTTCGCATCGCGCCCAACACGAGAATCCAGGCGCACTCGCACCCTGACGATCGCGTGGCGCTCGTCGTGTCGGGCACCTGGTACTTCGGCTACGGCCGCGAGTTCAACGAAGCGGGCATGAAAGCGCTGCCGCCCGGCAGCTTTTACACCGAGCCGCCCGGCATCGACCACTTCGCCATGACCAGAGAAGAAGTCGTCGTGCAGATCACGGGCGTAGGACCGTCCGGCACGACCTACTTCGATCCGCAGAACGATCCCACGAGACGCCCGTAGTGTCCGGCTTCAGCCGGACCGGAATTGCCTATGGAGCCTCACGGCGGACAACCGATCGTTACGGCGGGCGTGGCTCTGGGCGAGAGCCAAGCCGTGATGATCATGGTTCACGGCCGGGGCGCCGCACCCCGCAACATCCTCGACCTGGTCCCCCGTCTCAATCGTCCGGCCTTCACGTACCTCGCTCCAGCCGCGGCAAACAACACGTGGTACCCGTACAGCTTCATGGCGGAGACGGCGAAGAACGAGCCCGGCCTCTCGTCCGGACTTGATGTTCTCGATCGGCTGGTCAAGGATGTGGTCGCGCGCGGAGTCCGCACCGATCGCATCGTGCTCCTCGGCTTCTCGCAGGGCGCGTGCCTCACGTCTGAGTTTGCGGTGCGGCACGCCGACCGCTACGGCGGCGTGATCATCTTCACCGGCGGGCTCATCGGACCTCCAGGCACCACATGGAACCACGCTGGGTCGTTTGGCGGGACGCCTATCTTCATGGGATCGAGCGACGTGGACGCTCACGTCCCAAAGGACCGCGTGGATGAGAGCGCGGCCGTCTTCACGCGGATGGGCGCCGTGGTGACCGAGCGCATTTATCCCGTCATGGGACACCTGGTCAACGACGACGAGATTGCGTACGCACAAGGCGTAATGGACCAGGTCCTGCTCAGTGTTCGTACTTAATATTCGTACAACGTTGCAAAAAGCGTATCAGCTCAACCCCTGTCAAGAGTTGCTAAGCTGCCGATAACTCCAATGTGCATTGGTCCGCCGGTGTGCGCGCGACGGTGCGGTATCTTCTGGCAACGGCGCTGTCGGTGGGTGCGGCGGGGCCTCAGAGCGCGGACCTGCACGGAACGGCACGCGCCGGCGCCGGGCTTGCCCCAGATGCGGTTGTGTGGCTCGACGCGCCGAACGCTCCGGCCGCGGCGGCCCGCAGAATAGTCCTCGATCAACGGAACCTGAACTTCAGTCCGCACGTGCTCGCGGTTCGCGTCGGCACGACGGTCGACTTTCCGAACAACGACCGCGTGTTCCACAACGTGTTTTCATTTCGCGACGGCAAGCGTTTCGATCTCGGGATGTATCCGGTGGGCGCGCTCAAGCAGGTCATCTTCGACCAGCCGGGCCTGAGCCGGATCTTCTGCAACATCCACCCGAACATGGCGGCGTACGTTCTGGCCGTCGATTCGCCATACTTCGCCCTATCCGATGCCGACGGCGCGTTTACGATTGCGTCCGTTCCGCCGGGCAGCTACACCTATCACGCCTGGCGCGCCGGGGCGACCGAACTGACGGGTACGTGGACGTCAACCCCCGGTCAACCGCTGACGGTCTCCTGGCCGTGAAAACCATCGTGGCGGCGGCGTCCCTCGCGTGCGTCATTCACGCGAGTGTCGCGTACGCGCAGTCCGTCACCGCCGAAGCGACCGCCCACGCCGGCCACTCGACCTCGACCGAAGAGGTCTCGGTGGCGGGGGCTCAGCTTCGCGCGTTTGGGGACGCCGTCTCGGGCGTCCGCTTTTTCGCCGAAGCCGCGCTGGCCAAGAGCTCGGACGAGGACGGGGATTCGGATGCATTCGGCGCGGCGTATCCTTACGCCGGCCGCGTGCAGGTCATCGAAGCCTACGCCGAGCGCATGTTCCGTCCGCGCAACGGCCTCCTGAGCATTCGAGCCGGGCGATACCGAACGCCATTTGGCATCTCGAGCGGCAGCGAGCAAGGCTACGTCGGATTCCTTCGAGCGCCTCTCATTCGGTACGACGGCTACTACGCGCTGTCGAACAACTTCCTCGAGCACGGCGCCGACGTGGTCGTCGGCGTGCCGAAGCTGACCCTCGAAGCGAGCGTCGGAGCGCCAGACGAGGTCGGCACCGCGGTGCGCCGATCCGACGTGGACAGCGTGGTCCGCCTTCAGGGCTTCCACGGACCGTTCATCGTCGGCGTGAGCCGTATCTGGACGATGCCGTATCAGGATCCGCGGTTTTCGAGCGGCAGAGCCGTCTTTACCGGTATCGATCTCCGGTGGATGTACGAGGGTATCGCGCTCCGCGGTGAATGGCTGACGGGAAAACCTTTTGACGGCACGACCACCACCGGCTGGTACGTGGACGTCATCGTTCACCGCGTTCGCATGGGCCCCGTCACGGCGGTCGCGCGCGTCGAACGCACGGACTACGACGTGCCGGCCAGACCCTCCCGTGACCTTCACGCCACACGGCAGACGCTCGGCGCCCGCATTCGAATCATTGAAGGATTGTCGGCTCAAGTGAACGTGCTGCATCAATCAGGGCTCCCGAACTACGGCGACACGGCCCTCGATGTGGGCGTGACCTACTCCATCCGGCGGGACCTTCGCCGCCACTGATCGTTACTCCCGTGCCGCCAACTGCCGTCAATCAGAAGCTCTCCTGGTACCGCAGGCTCGAAGCCCGGGTGCTCGCCGGCGTCGCCGTGCTCGTCGCCACCTCGCTCGCGCTCGTGCTCATCGCCACGACGCGCGCTGTCACCGCACGTTCGCTCGAGCGCGCCAGAGACGACCTCGACGCGGCTCGCTCGGCGTTCTATCGTCTGACCGACGATCGCGCGCAGTTTGCCGAAGCGCAGGCGTCGCTCGTGACAGCCCTGCCGGTGTTTCGCGCCGTCATGACCGACAGCCGCCTTGCCAGCGACGTGGCGACGCTCGAGGCGCTGACGGACGAATATCGAGGACAGCTCAAGGCCGATTTCTGCATTGTCACGAATCGCGACGGGAGCTGGACTGCACAAGCGGGCTGGCCCGCTGGAGGTGTAGCCGCCGGCCTCACAACGATCGCAGACGCGACCGCTGGTCGCCCGGCCCGCGGTATCGTCGATCTCGACGGCAGATTGTTCCTCGTCGTGTCGGCGCCGGCTCGATTTGCCAACGAGATCCTGGGAGCGTTAACCGTCGGCTACGCGCTTGACGACGGCATCGCCACGCGACTCGCCGAGGTGACGCGCTCGGACGTGAGCCTCGTCGCAGGCCGTCAGCTCTCGGCGAGCAGCCTTCCACAGGCCGACCGCGCCGCGCTTGCTGGACTCGTCGCGACTGACAGCGGGCTGGCCCGCGACGGCGTCTTGAGCGACGTGCGGCACGTGAGCACGACCGACTACGTGATCGGATCGTTTCCGCTTTCGCTCGGCGCTCCGGATCTGGCAGTCGGGCGCCTCATCCTCCTGCAGGACTGGCAGCCGACCGAGCAGTTCCTGGATCAGATCCAGCGCCGGATCGTTGCCGCTGGAGCGATCGTCTTCATGCTGTCGATCGGCGCCGGGCTGATCTTCAGCAGGCGCATGAGCCGGCCTCTCCAGGACCTCGCCGACGCCGCGGGAGACATCGCCGGTGGAAACCTCGCGCGGCAGGTGCCCGTGCGCGGCGGCGTCGAAGCGGCGACGATGGCGCAGGCCTTCAACGACATGATCGTGAGCTTGCGCCACTCGCGCGAGCAGGTCGAGCAGCGAGACGAGGCGTTGCGCCAGGCGCAGAAGATGGAGGCGATCGGCCGCCTTGCCGGTGGCGTCGCGCACGACTTCAACAACATCCTGACGGTCATTCGGGGCTATGGCGAACTGCTCCTCGAGGAGATCGAGCCGAACGACCGGCGCCGAGCCGATGCCGAGGAGATCCTCAAGGCGGCCGACCGAGCCGCCAATCTGACGCGACAGCTGCTCGCCTTCAGCCGCCGCCAGATTGTGACGCCGCGCGTCCTGGCCCTCGACCGAATCGTCAGGGACACCGAGCAGATGCTCCGGCGCCTCATCGGCGAGGACATCGAGCTCACGACCACGATCGCCGGGGACATCGGACCGGTTCGCGCCGACGCGGGTCAGATCGAACAGGTGCTGCTCAACCTCGCCGTCAACGCGCGCGACGCGATGCCACAAGGCGGCACGATCCGCATCGAGATCAGTAACGTCAGCCTCGATGACCCCGCCGAGGGCCAGCACCTGCCGCTCCGGTCAGGCGCTTACGTGCGCTTGTCAGTCGTCGACACCGGGTGCGGCATGAGTCCGGAGACCGTCGCCCACATCTTCGAGCCGTTCTTCACCACCAAGAAGGAGGGTCAGGGAACCGGCCTCGGCCTCGCGATGGTCTACGGCATCGTCGAGCAGGCCGGTGGCGCGATCGACATCGACACTGAGGTCGGTCGCGGCACGACCTTCCATGTCTACTTCCCTCAGACCACGGGTGAGGGCGTGACCGAGGCCGGGCCCAAGCCGGCGCCAACGCCCGCCGCGCGCGGGTCGGAGACGGTGCTCCTCGTCGAGGACGACCACGTGGTGCGCACGCTCGTCGCCAATGGATTGCGGAAGGCCGGCTACGAGGTGCTCGAGGCCGCCGACAGCGCGCGCGCCATGGAGATCGCGCGAGCGCGCACCTCACCCATCCATCTGCTGCTCACCGACGTTGTCATGCCAGGCATGAATGGACGCGAACTGGCCGACCAGTTGCGGGCCGTCCACCGCGACACCCGAGTCATTTTCATGTCGGGATACTCCGACGATGCGATCCTCCGGCGCGGTGTTCAGACCGCCAGCGCGGATTTCATCCAGAAGCCGTTTTCGATCGACGCGCTGACGGCAAGAATCCACGAGGCCCTGAGATGGCCCTGATCCACGCCCTCGTGACATGGGCAACAGCCAGGGTGTATGCTGGTTCGCGATGCGATTAGTGGCTCTCGCGCTCGTTCTCGCCCTTGGCCCGGTAGGGTCAACGCTGTGCGAGCTCAGCTGCGTGGACGCAAGGGCGTTGCTCCACGATATGGCTGGCGCGTCCGCAGGGGCACAGCACGCGGCTCACCGGTCTTCAGCGGCGCTCCAGCACACCACCGGCATCTCGACGAGCCATCAGCATGCGTCGGCAGTACCGGCCGATCGTCTGACTGTCGTTGGTGACTCCGCGTGCTCGCACTCGGAGGGAGTGCTGCCGTCCATTCTGCGCGACCGTAGCTCTTCATCTTTGGTTCTGGCCGCTGCCGATGCCGTGAGCGCCGGCCGCGTCGATGTTCACGCGATCGCGCTTGAAGTACTGATCCCGCCTCCGGCGCCTCCACCTCTTCACTCCGCCCTGCTCGTCCCGCTGCGAATCTGAACCACGATTCCGTTTGATTGACCCGACGCGTGTGGTGTCGCTTCCGCATCCGCGGGGGCGCCGCCAAGAACCAGTCTGAGGTCACGGTGAAGGACCGTGCGGGCAAGCCGACCGCGTCGGAGTTCTTGCAGTGGCACATGCCCGCTATGCCATCGATGACGATGCCGGAAATATGGAGGAATAAGGGCGCGCTGAGAAGCCGGCCGATTAAATCGCGATGCGAACTCGCTGGATCATTGGGCTCGTCGTGCTGGGGCTCGTCGTGCTGGGGGTCGTCGCGATTGGCGTGGCGACTCGTGGCATCGGATTGAGCGCGAGGCGTTCGCCGTGGCCAGGTGAGGCGTCGCTGGCGCGCGCGATGCGGTGGTGGACGCTGCCGAGCCGGTACAGAACGTTGACCAATCCACTCGGTGCGTCGCCGGACACGCTGCGCGCCGGCCTGGCGCACTGGGCCGAGCATTGCGCGACGTGCCATGGTAACGACGGCCGCGGACTGGTGGCGGAGGGACGGAGCCTCTTTCCGCCGGCGCCGGACATGCGCGCAGAGACGACACAGCGCCAAAGCGACGGCGCGCTGTTCTACGCCATCGAGCAGGGCGTACCGTTCACCGGCATGCCGGCGTGGTCCACGGGCACGCCTGATGGCGAACGAGAATCGTGGGAGTTGGTGCTCGTCATTCGGCATCTGCCGCGGCTGACGTCTGAGGAGATCGCGGAGATGGAGACACTCAATCCGAAGAGCCCGGCCCAGGTCGAGCGAGAGCGCCAGATTGAGGACTTTCTCAAGGGCGGCCGGTAGGTCGAAAGCGGCAGATAAAGGGAGGACTCCAATGGTGACACGTCAGGCGTTGAATGCTTTGTTGGGAGCGACCGTCATTCTCGCGTCCACGATGGTGGCCGTGGTTCATGCACATGAAGTGCTCTATCGGGGAACGGTCCTTGCCGTGCAGCCAACCAGGCTGCAGGTCAAGACGATCGACGAGAAGACTAAGAAAGAAGAACCCGTATGGTTCAGCGTCGGCAAAGACACAAAGGTGAAGCGCGGGGACAAGGCCGTCCCATACACGGATGCCAAGATTGCCAACGGCGAGCGAATCGTCGTGGTGGTGAATCATGACGCCGAAGGCAAGATGCTGGCTGCCGAGCTTCGCCTGGCGGCGAAGTAGCGGGACACAAGAAGCATTGTTCGTTGTGATTCAGGTCACCAGAAAGAGATAGGTCCGTGGAGGCGACCGCGGCTGCCACCGAGCGCAAGGACTTGGCCGGCAGCGCGCGGTAAACAAGCGTGCGCTCGAGCCGGCCACGACGCTGGCCCGGAACATGACTGGAGGCAGGTGCGGTGATCCCCATGAGACGTTGCAGAGGTCTTCGGATGGCTCTTCTACTGGTCGTTGCGGCAATGGCTCGGCCGGCCGATGCCGCGGCTCAAACGACGCCCGCTCTCCCGTCGCCGCTTCGACTCGCGGACGCGATCCGCTTGGCGAGCGAGCGCCGGGCGGAGGTCGAGGCGGCGCGTGCGCGGACGCGCGCCGGAGAGGCGCGTCCGACCATCGTCGGTGCACTCGAGGATCCGATGATTTCGCCCGCCATTGATCATCTCCCGTTCATGCTGAACGGCGCCGACGTGAGCGTCACGATCGAACAGCGCATTCCGCTCTCAGGACTCCGCGGCCATCGTCGCGCATCGGCACTCGCCGACGTCGATCGCTTGCGTGCCGAGACCACACGTACCGCGCTTGATGTCAGTCTCGAAGCCGCCAGCGCCTTTCTCATGCTGCACGAGCGCCGCCGCACCATTGATCTCCTCAACGAGCAGCTCACGTTCGCCCGCGATGTCGTGACGGCCGCCAACGCCCGGTATGCGGGCGGGAACGCTCCCCAGTCCGATGTGCTGCGCGCCGAAGTGGAGGTCGCGCGTCTGTCAGCGACCCTGGCAGCCCTCGGCGGACAAGGGCGTGCCGCCGAGGCGATGCTCAACGCGAGCCTGGGGCTCGAGACCGATACGCCCGTCCCCCCTCTTGCAGCGGTCAACCTCGATCGACCGCTCCCGTCGTGGCCTGCAGTCAGCGCAACGCTCACCTCGCGACCCGAGCTCACCGCCGGACGTGCCGATATCGCGCGGGCCGCTGCCGACGTACAGGTGATGCGCGATATGTACCGGCCGATGGCGACCGTTCGCACCGGGCCGTCCTACACCATGGCGGACGGCCGCGGTCTGATGTTCATGGTCGGTGTCAGCCTCCCACTCTGGCGCGGCCGCCTGCGCGCGGGCGTCGCGGAAGCCGAGGCGATGCGCGCGATGGCCGACGCAGACCTCCAGGCGATGACGCGCATGATCGAGGGCGATGCCGCATCCGCCCTCAACGAGCTCCAGGGGGCCCGCGACCGGCAGCTCGCCATCCGAGACGATGTTGTGCCGCGCGCACGGGCCGCCATCGACCCCGCAGTTGCGGGCTACGCGGCGGGGCAGCTGCCGCTTGTCAGCGTGATTGAGGCCCTGCAAGCGCTCTGGGCCATCCAGGTGGATCTCGTTGTCGCGGAAATCCAGGTCGGCCTCGCGTCGGTACGCCTGGGCCGCGCCATGGGTTCGTACGAAGGAGTTGCGCCATGACCATCGCATCCACATTTGAACGCCTGCGCGCGCCACTTATCGCCGCGACGGTGACCGCGGGTGTCATGACTGGCGCGCTGCTATTGCAGCACTCGAGGAACGGCTGGCCGTTCTCGGTGCCTGGCCAGACCGAGGCGGGCGTCGTCACGACCGATGGCCTCGAAGCCAGTACGGCGCCGGTTTCCACCGGAGCGTACGACCGCGTCCCGATCGACGTGGACGCCCAGACACTCGAGCAGCTTGGCGTCAGACTGGAGGCCGTCCGTCGTGAGTCGCTCAAGCGTACTATCCGGGCCGTTGCCACCGTGGTGCCTGACGAGTCGGCAATTTCCCACGCGCATACGCGCGTCGCCGGCTGGGTCGACGAGCTCGACGTGAACACGACCGGCGAGGTCGTGCAGGCCGGGCAACCGCTCGCCCGAATCTTCTCGCAAGAGCTGCTGTCGTCGCAGACGGAATATCTCGCCGCACGGCGGCAGGCGGCGTCCGGCCTCGCCAGCGTGGTGGTTGCGGGCGGCCGCACCAGACTGGGCGTGCTCGGGATGACCGAAGAAGACATTGCCACCATCGAGCGTACGGGTGAACCGATGCGACTGGTCACGATCGTGGCGTCGCGCAGCGGCGTGGTCGTCCACCGAGGCGTGTCGGTCGGCACAGCCGTCGACCCGTCGACCGAGCTCCTCACCATAGCGGACCTCTCGCGTGTGTGGGTATTCGCGGAGGTGTCCGAGGCGGATATCCCCGCCGTGCGTGTCGGCAGCGTCGCGATGCTCGACTTCCCCGCCGCTGGTGCAGCCCCGTTCAGGGCACGCGTGGACTTCCTGTACCCCACCATCACCGAGCGGACGCGGACGCTTCGTGCGCGGTTGTCCGTCGCGAACCCGGACGGCGCGCTCAGACCGGGCCTCTATGGCACGGCCGCATTCGAAATCGCCACCAGCCGGACGCTCACGGTCCCCCGCGACGCCGTCGTGGACACAGGGCTTGGGCAGCACGTGTTCGTGGCGACGGGCGGTCGGCTCGAGCCGCGGCCGGTCACACTCGGCGCCCGGCTGGCCGAGCGCGTGGAGATTCGCTCTGGACTGACGGAAGGCGAGCAGGTCGTCGCTTCAGGCGTCTTCCTCCTCGATTCGGAGAGCCGCCTGCGCGCGACCGGTGGGGCGGATAGTCACAGCCACAGCGCGCCGGCTCAAGGCGACCAACCGCCCGCCGCCACACCCGAAACGCCGCACGCCGGACACGGGAAGTAGCCATGGTCGAGCGCATCATCGAGCTGTCGGTTCGACATCGCGTTGTCGTCTTTGGCGCGGTGCTCGTGCTGGCACTCTGGGCTGTCGATTCGGCGCGCAAGACGCCGCTCGACGCCGTGCCCGACCTCTCCGACCCGCAGGTCATTCTCTACACCGAGTGGATGGGGCGCAGCCCGGATCTGGTCGAAGACCAAATCACTTACCCGCTCGTCCGAGCTCTGCAAAGCACGCCTGGCGTGGTGACGGTCCGCGGCTACTCGATGTTCGGCATGAGCTTCATCTACGCCATCTTCAGCGACGGCACCGACATCTACTGGGCGCGGACCCGTGTGCTCGAGCAGCTCGGGCGGGTGCAGTCGCTGCTGCCTCCGGACGTCTCGCCCACGCTCGGCCCCGACGCGAGCGGTGTCGGATGGGTCTACCAGTACGTCCTGCACGACAGCACCGGGCGGATGGATCTGGCGGAACTGCGTGCGCTTCAGGACTTCACGGTCCGTCCGGCCTTGCAGGCCGTGGCCGGCGTGGCCGAAGTGGCGTCACTCGGTGGGTTCGAGCGGCAGTACCAGATTGTCATCGACCCGAATCGGCTGGTGGCCTACGGTCTCACGCTCGGCGACCTGACCCGGGCGGTTAGTGACGCGAACGCGGAAGTAGGGGCGCGCGTCCTCGAGCTGGCCGGCCGTGAGTACATCCTGCGCGGGCGTGGATACGTCAAGGGGCTCGCCGACCTCGAACAGAGCGTCGTCACGGTGGGTCCGGGTGGAACTCCTGTTCGCGTCCGGGACGTCGCGGTGGTGCGCTACGGCCCGGAAATCCGCAGGGGCGCGGCGGATTGGAACGGCACGGGCGAGGCCGTCGGCGGGATTGTGGTCATGCGCATCGGCTCGAACGCGCTCCGCGTCATCGAAGCGGTCGAGGCGCAAATCGCGACGCTCCGGCTTCCGGAGGGCGTACGCCTCGTACCGACGTACGACCGGTCCGGCCTCATCCGTGGCTCGATCGCGACGCTGACCAACACGCTCATCCAGGAAGGCGTCATCGTTGGCCTCATCTGCATTATCTTTCTGTTCCACGTGCGGTCCGCACTCGTGGTCATCATTGTGCTGCCGCTCTCGGTGCTGCTCTCGTTCATCGGGATTCGGTATCTCGGTCTGACCTCCAACATCATGTCGCTCGGCGGCATCGCCATCGCGATCGGCGAGCTGGCCGACGCCGCGATCGTGCTGACCGAGAACGCGCACGTCCGGCTCGCTGCTGCGCCTCCGGGATCCGACCGAAAACGGATCGTCGTCGACGCGTGCAAAGAAGTCGGACGGCCTATTTTCTTCTCGCTGTTGCTGATTACCATCAGCTTCCTGCCGATCTTCACGCTGACGGGTCAGGCCGGTCGCCTGTTCAAACCCCTGGCCTACACAAAAACGTTCGCGATGTTCGCGGCGTCGATCCTGTCAATCACCCTCGCGCCGCCCCTGATGGTGCTGCTCTTGAGGGGCCGCTTCCGCACAGAGCTCACCAACCCCGTGAGTCGCGCGCTCACCTCCGCGTACCGGCCGATTGCCCGGGTGGTGGTCCGATTCCGCGCGCCCGTGGTCGTGGCGGCGACTGTGCTCATGTTGGCCACGATCCCCGTCTTCGAGCGCCTCGGCTCCGAGTTCATGCCACCGCTCGACGAAGGCTCCCTGCTGGTGATGCCGACGACCTTACCCGGGATCTCGATCGAAGAGGCGCGCCGGGCGCTCGGTGCGCAGGACCGCATCATCATGAGCTTCCCCGAAGTCGTCTCGGTGCACGGCAAGGCAGGACGCGCCGAAACGGCCACCGACCCGGCGCAGCTCGACATGATCGAGTCGGTCGTGACGCTGAAGCCGAACGACGAGTGGCCGACGCGACCGACCGACCGGTGGTACAGCGCGTGGGCGCCTGAGTGGACGAAGGCGGGCTTGCGGCGGGTCTGGCCGGAGGAGCGAGCCCGGACGCTCAGCGAGCTCTCAGGTGACCTGGCGCAGGCGCTGCGCATGCCGGGATACCAGATGGCCGTCGCGCCACCGATTCGGACCCGCATTGACATGCTCACGACCGGGGTGCGCACGCCGGTCGGCGTGAAGGTGTTCGGGGACGATCTGAACGAAATCGAGCGCGTGAGCGTGGCGCTCGAGGGATTGCTCCGGCAGGTCGCCGGCACACGGAGCACCTTTGCCGAGCGACAAACCGGACGCGAATACGTCGACATCGTGCCAAACCGCGAGGCAATCGCACGCTACGGCCTCACCGTACGAGACGTGCAGAACGTCGTCGAAGCAGCCATCGGCGGCATGACGGTATCGACGACCGTGGCTGGCCGTGCGCGGTTCACGATCAACGTCAGATTTGCGTCCGATCTCCGGTCCGATCCAGAGGCGATTCGCTCGATTCTCGTCCCCGTGCAATCCGCCACATCGGTGGCCGAATTTGGCGGCGGCAACACCGGTGCGGGTGCGAGTCCCACGACGGCGGCCATGAGCTCAGCCAGTGCGGGCGCCAGTGCGGGCGCTTCGCCTGGCATGGGCGGCATGTCCGGTGGCGGGGCCGCGCGTCAGGGCATGAGTGGCGCGGCCCCCGTGGCCGCCGGGGCTGCGAGTGTGCCGATGGACGGTGGCCCGATCGCGCCCGATTTTCTCGAGCGGTGGCGCCAGCCGGCTGCGGCGGTGCCGCTCGGCGAGCTGGCGGACGTTCGCGTGACCACGGGGCCGCCCATGATCAAGGACGAGAACGGCGTCCTCGTCGGCTACGTGTTCGTCGACATCGATACCTCGGTGCGTGACCTCGGCGGATGGGTCAACGACGCAAAGGCGCTGGTGGGCTCCCAGTTGACGCTTCCCCCCGGCTATCGCCTGCAGTGGACCGGCCAGTACGAGTTTCTGGCTGAAATGGAGGAGCGGCTGCGGTACGTGCTGCCTCTCACACTGCTCTTGGTCATCGGGCTCTTGTACCTGTCCATGCGCGGTTGGTCTCAAACGTTCCTCGTGCTGTGCAGCCTCCCATTCGCTGTTGCCGGCAGCGTCTGGCTCCTCGCCTTCATGGACTACAACCTGTCGACCGCGGTATGGGTCGGCATTATCGCCGTGGCTGGCGTCGCGGCCGAAACAGGAATCGTCATGGTCGTGTACCTGGACGAGGCGTTTGCGCGCTACATGAGTGAAGGTCGGATCCGGACGCCGGACGATGTGGACGCGGCGGTCGTCGAAGGGGCCGCCGCGCGCGTGCGCCCCCTCGTGATGACCGTCGCCACCACGGTGCTCGGGCTGATGCCGCTCTTGTGGGAATCCGGCGTCGGCGCGGATGTGTCGGCCCGAACGGCCGCTCCCGTCGTGGGCGGGCTCTGGTCCTGCCTGATCCTGACACTGCTCGTGCTCCCGGCGGCCTATGCCATGTGGCGAAGGCACCAGGTCCGGGCCGCACTCGTCGCCGTTCCAAGTTCGTTGGACACCACCGCGTCATCACGAGGTCTCGCATGATCCTGCTGGCGGTGAGCGCGCCACCATCGGTTGCGCCCGCGAGCCAGGAAAGCGCCGCCGCATCTTGTGTGCCTCTATTGGGATTGTCGAGTCCAGAGGCGGCGCGACGCCTCGGCACGTCTGGACCCAACGAGATTCGCCGCGAGCGCCCACGCTCCCCCCTGACCCTATTTGCGCAGCAGTTCGCAAGTCCTGTGGTGTGGCTCCGCCGCGGCGGCAGTACTATTGGCGCTTGGTGGTGATCTCCGCGCGCGGGCGGAGGAAGAAGTGTTTCTTCAGGCATATGGGAATCGCTACCGCGATTACATGCGAGGCGTGCGGCGGATATTTCCTGGCGTTTATTGATGCGGGAATCAAGTGGTATGATCGCCGCTCCAGTGCCACGTGCCACCGGAACCTCTCGCCGACTGGCGACTGCCTGCATCGTCGCGCTGACCGTGACGGCCACCGCTGCGTACGCTCAGCAGATCATTCTGGGTGGAGGCGGCGGCTTCCGCGGGGCTCCCAAGTGGGCGACGCCGCAAAGCTTCGATGGCTCCTGGAATTACTGCCGGGGGTTTTTCACGAGCGATTATCGCGAGCCCGGCGGGTCTGGCTGGAACACCGACTTCCCAGCCGCCGACAATAATTTCTCGGTGCGCCTCGCCGAACTGACATTCGTGAGCGTCAAGCTGGCCTCAAACCGGCAACCGGACAACGTCGTCGTGCGCCTCACCGATCCGCTGCTCTTCCATTGCCCGATGCTCTTCATGGAGGACGTCGGCACGGCAGCGCTCGACCAGGACGAGATCGAGAGCCTGCGAACCTATCTCCTCAAAGGCGGATTGCTGTGGGTCGACGATTTCTGGGGCTCGCTCGCGTGGGAGCGCTGGCAGGACACCATCGCCCGCGTGCTGCCTCCGGGTGAATACCCTGTCTTCGACATTCCGCCGGACCATCCAATCCTGCACACGTTGTACAACGTGAAGTCGGTCCCACAAGTGTCCTCAATCCAATTCTGGTACCGCAGCAGCGGCGACGTGTCCGAGCGCGGCTACGACAGCCAGCGCGTGGACTTCCGCGGCATCCAGGACCACAAGGGACGCCTGATGGTCGTGATGACGCACAACACGGACATCTCCGACACGTGGGAGCGTGAAGGGGAGAACCGGGAGTACTTCGAGCGCTTCTCGCCTGACGGCTACGCTGTCGGCGTCAACGTCGTGCTGTACGCGCTGACGCACTGAGCGAGACCGGCCCCGAGGCCTCACGTCGATGCTCGCGTGCTGACAAGTTGCCGGATACTTGACAATGCTGCCCTTGTCGATACAAATTTGTTGGACGATACGTGTTGGACGACGTCAAAGTAACCATCGTCGCCAGCAGGCAAGCGATGGAAAACCTTCCCCCCCTACAACATGGAGATCAACGATGCGTAAGATCGTGGCCGCTGCAGCAGTATTTGTTCTGACGAGCTCCGTCTGCTATGGACAGGAAGTCACGCCGACCGTGGCTGCTGGAACGAAGGCCCTGTTGTTCGAATTCGACGGGTTGAACTTTATTCGCGCAAACAACTTTCAGGGAGGCGCGGGGCTCAAGTACTTCCTGTCGGAAATGACGGCGATTCGCGGTTCCTTACAGCTTGCAAAGGCGAACAGGGATATTCTGACCAATCCGGTGGCTCCGAACACCGGCGTGAACGGCAGCCAGGACGCCACAACGATTGGAGCCTCGGTCGCCTTGGAGCGTCACCTGCGCACTGCCAGGTTGAGCCCCTACTACGGAGGGGGCGTCGCGTTCTCGACGACCAGCACGGAATCCAAGAACGCGCTCGTTGGCAACCCTCCTGGCGCTCAGACCACCATCAAGAACAATGGCGCTGGCGAGAACATCGGCGGCGTGGGCTATCAGGGTGGCAGCAATATAGGAGTCTTCGGCCTGATGGGGTTCGAGTTCTTCGTGACCAAGGATGTGAGCTTCTCGGCTGAGTACAGGCTCGGATTCACCAATACTTCGCAGAAAGATCAGGAAGTGACGATCGGTACGACGACGACGACGACAAAAACCGGAAGCATACAGTTGCTCGGCATCGCCTCGTCGGGCGTCTTCACGATGGCTGTCTATTTCTAAGTTCTGTTTTCGGCTTACGCAAAACACGCTGAGACCGCAGAGAGTGCAGCACTCTCTGCGGTCCGCGCGCCCTACGTTTAATCGTTATTCCCCCCTTAGTTCATCCCGAACGCATAGACCAGACCGAAGGTTAGTGTGTCCTGGTGGTCGACTGGGGTATTGGTCGCATCCTGAACCCAGGTGTTGATGTTGGACCAGTCGCGGCGATACTCGATCAGGAACCTCACGCCGCTCATGTGCTTCATCTCAATCGTAAGAGTCCCTTCCTTCAGTTTCTGCGCCGTTCCTGTCGTGGCCCCGTCGCTGTCACTGAAGTACTCAAACCGTGGCACCAGCGCGAACATATCGTTCGCTTGATACTTGAGATATGCCGCCACGCCCTGTGCCGTCACCCTGGTTGCTGTGCCGGTGCAAGGAGCCGAGCCCGCCGTGGCACACGATTCACGGGCGTAATCGTAATTACCCATGATCGTGACCTGCGACGTCAGGGGGAAGGTGAGCGTTGCATCGATCAGGTTCCGCCAGTTGCTGTTGTTACCCGCCTGCTCCGGGCCGCCCATGTAATTCCCGACCACGGTGACGTCCGAGACCGGCTTGATCGTGATGCCGGCGCCAACCGTCTTTCCCGTGTTGTTGTCGGTCGTGTTATTCCACCCGTTACTGAGCGACCCTGCCACCGAGACCTTATCGTTGATGGTGTACAGAGCGCGCACGCCCGTGTGGTGGAATGGGATGGGCCACGTGAAGAGCAACGACCGCGAGTAGTTCCAGTTGTCTCTCGTTTCAATCACTTCAGCACCGTGCTGTGTCACCCACTTGCCGAAGTCTAACTGCAGGCCAGAGCCAATCGGCGCGAGATAGCTCAGGTACGCCTGTTCAATATTGCGGAAATTGCCCCCACTGAGCGGATCGGCCGTCTGATTGACGGCTGTCGCCGTCGGGCCGTACTGGAAGTCGAGGCGATACCCCGCGCGACTGTCCGACACCGGCTTCTTCTCGAGCGCCAACTCTGCCAACTGCAACGTAAACGCGTTGTGTGCCGTGTCGAACGCGCGGAACAGCGTGTTGTTCGCGGTCGGCGTGTTGAAGTTGTAGAGATAGTAGAAGTCCACGAAGCCGGTGAACTCGACGCCTCTGAAGAACGACGCGACTTCGGCGACCGGCGCCTGCGCCGCGCCACCCGGCGCAGGTGCCGGCGTGCCCGCTGCCGCCCAAAGAACCGGCGCGGTCAGCTTGAGCGCTCCAATGTTGTTGAGCGGCCGGCTCTCCTGAGCGACCGCCGGTGCCGCAAAGAACACGGCGAGCAGAACGCCTGCAACGACCAGACTGACTCGGTCACCACGTCGATTGAAGCCGATCTTAATCACACGAACCTCCGTTGATGATGAATGGGACACGCGCTCGGCCCGCGGCCTTGCAAGACCGGCTCCAGGCCCGACCCATGCGTCGCCGCGTGACCAGGCCGCTTTACTGGCTGAAATCACGCGGCCGGCTGCTAGTCAAGGTCGCTAGATATTACGATAATGTCGACTTATATGAAATGTCAGACAGATTTGTCCATGCCGTTCCTACCTGGCGTGCCGAACTGGGGCTATTGCTCGTACTCGCCAGTGCGGATCCGGTAGCTCTGGCCCACAGGGAGCACGAACACGCGACCGTCGCCAATTTCGCCCGTGCGCGCGGCCTGAATGATTGCCCTGACTGCTTCGTCGACGATCTCGTCGGAGACGACCATTTCGATCTCCATCTTCGGCAGCAGGCTCACGTTGTACTCCTGGCCGCGGTAGACGGCTGTGTGGCCTTTCTGTTTCCCGTGTCCGCGGACCTCGGTCACGGTCATCCCCGACACACTCAACTTGACGAGCGCGTCCTTCACGACGTCCACCTTGTCAGGGCGGACGATGGCCTTAATCAACTGCATCGCATCCTCCAGTCGTGCGATCCCGCATAAGTTGCTCAGATGCTTGGTCTTGTACCACACGAGGCGCGCGTGCGCCTGACCAAGACGATGTCTCGCACATATTTGTCTGCTAGAAATACCAGTCTGACAATACTGTCCATAATGAAGCGTCACTCCCCGACTTCCGCGGCCACGCTCTTAACCCCCGCGCAGGATGATTAAGACATAAATGTATATATGTCGTCATTCATAGACATTTGTGAATCCTCATATGCTCGGCGCTCTCATCGCTCCACGGTGTGATTCCCAACAAACCGGCCGTTTTCACGACCCTGTTGCGCCAGAGGCCGTTGGCGCTCGCCTTGCACTCGTGTGAGCCGTCCGCTGGCGCGAACGCCGGCTTCACGACGCTCAACCACTTCTGATCTTGAAGAGAGGACGACATGAGTCGGCAAAGGAATCTCGTCAACGCAAGCTTACTGCTCGTCGGGCTGCTGTTCGTGCCGAGCCTTGCGGCTCCGCTCTCGGCTCAGACGCCGGCGGCCGCGGCTCCCGCGATCGACGGCACCAAGGTGGCCATGGACACCATGTGGACGCTGCTCACGGCGTTCCTGGTCTTTTTCATGAACCTGGGCTTCGCCATGGTGGAGTCGGGAATGTGCCGGGCCAAGAATGTCGTCAACATCTTGGCAAAGAACTACATCGTCTTTGCCGTCTCGTCGGTCGCCTTCCTGCTCACTGGCTTCGGGCTGATGTTCGGGGACGGTAACGGGTTCATCGGGACCTCGGGCATCTGGTTCGTGGGCGGCGCCGATAGCAGTCCGCTGACTGGAGCCGACTACACCGGCGTGTACAGCGCCCTCAACTGGACGGGCACGCCACTGTGGACGAAGTTCTTCTTCCAGCTCGTGTTCGCCGGCACGGCGGCCACCATTGTGTCGGGCGCCGTGGCGGAACGGATCAAGTTCAGCGCCTTCTTTCTGTTCTCGTTCGTGATGGTCGGTCTGGTCTATCCCATCGTCGGCCACTGGATCTGGGGCGGTGGCTGGCTGGCCAAGATGGGCATGCTCGACTTTGCCGGCTCCACGGTCGTCCACTCCGTCGGGGGCTGGGCCGCCCTGACAGGTGCGTGGCTGCTCGGACCCCGACTTGGCCGGTATGAGGGCGGCAGAGTCAACGCCATTCCGGGTCACAGTATGACGTCCGCGACGCTGGGCGTCTTTGTGTTGTGGTTCGGCTGGTTCGGGTTCAATCCGGGATCCACGATGGCCGCCGACTGGGCGTCGATCGGCCACATTGCCGTGACGACGAATATCGCGGCAGCGACGGCCTCGATTAGCGCCCTGCTGGCGATGTGGGCGATCGCCGGGAAGCCCGACCTGGGCATGACTCTCAACGGCGGGTTGGCTGGCCTGGTGGCCATTACCGCACCGTGCGCCTTCGTCAGCATTGAGAGCGCGTTCCTCATCGGCCTCATCGCGGGCGTCCTGGTCGTCGCCGCGGTGATGTTCTTTGACAAGATTCGCCTTGACGATCCGGTGGGCGCCACGTCGGTGCATTTAGTGAACGGAGTGTTTGGAACGCTGGCGGTCGGGCTCTTCGCGGACCCGACCGTGAGTCCGGCTGCCGCCGTCGTCAAACCGGGCCTGTTCATGGGTGGGGGCACTGCGCAGCTCATGCCGCAGGTCATCGGAGTCGTGGCCGTTGGCGCGTTCGTCCTCGCGCTTACGGCGGTCGTCTGGCTGATCATCAAGGCGGTCGCGGGCCTGCGAGTGTCGGCCCAGGAGGAAATCGAGGGGCTCGACATGGGCGAACACGGCAACGTCGCCTATCCGGACTTCCACGCCGCCATGGCGGCGAAAGTCGTCTAACTCAAGCGAACGAGACTTCACGAGCCCGACGCAGGCGCATCGAGTGCCTGACGTCGGGCCCGGTCGTGAGCTGCGGGATCCGGCTTTGCGGGATTTGGTCCTCCTGAAGGCGGACCCCACGCACGGGTTATGACATCGGTTCCAGCGTGAAAGACCATTCGGACGGCCTCACCGCCAGCACCTCACCCCCCACTCACACGGCAGTCGTGATGTTGCCTGGCGGCCGGTTCCTGACCGCGTGCGCCGTGGTTGCCGGCGCAATCCTCTTGTGGGGCCGCTTTGCACCGACCTCCGTCTGGCTGCTCGCCGTGGAGGTTTTGGCGACCATCCTCGGACTCTTCGCATTCGGGTCGTTCCGGTACCAAATCCACAAGAACGCGCTGACCTACGGGATGCTCCTCGTCATCGTCGCCACGTTCTGCGGGTTGCCCGGATCGCAGTGGCACACCGAGATTGCCGATCGAGGCTGGTCGTTCTGGATCGGACAGCACCTGCTGTCGTTTCGCGGACTCGACGATTTGATTCATGCCGACACGATGCTGTTCATCCTCGGCCTGACCTTCTTCGTCTCGGTCATTGCGCAGACTCGGCTGCTCGAGGGCATCACGTTCTTCCTGCTGCGGCGTAATCAGGGCTCGATCCTTCCGACCGTGATTGCGGTGACGGCGGTCGTGGCGTTCGCCTCCGGCATCCTCGACGGCGTGTCGA
>Ga0156016_107_pt4 | contig 32187 bp, 31 predicted proteins | sample RifCSPlowO2_02_FD_107670 | JGI IMG/M metagenome (GOLD analysis project Ga0156016, IMG submission 107670) | Acidobacteria bacterium RIFCSPLOWO2_02_FULL_64_15 | reverse complement strand
CGTGCGTGGTCGATCGCTTCTTTGGTCTGCGGCATGACGCCATCGTCGGCGGCGACCACCAGGACGACGATGTCGGTGACCTTGGCGCCTCGGGCCCGCATCAGCGTGAAGGCCTCGTGACCTGGGGTGTCGAGGAACACGATATCGCGCCCGTTGATCGTGACGTGGTACGCCCCGATGTGCTGCGTGATGCCGCCCGCCTCGCGCTCGGCGACGCGCGTGGTCCGGATCGCATCGAGGAGGCTCGTTTTGCCGTGATCGACGTGGCCCATGACGGTCACGACCGGCGCGCGGGTGACGACGTCCTCGGTGCGCGCTTCGTCGGTGTCGACCTGCAGCAGCTCCTGCTCGAAGCTCCGCATCTGGACGTCGGCTCCGAACTCGCGCGAGATCATCATGGCGGTCTCGGTGTCGAGCGTGGAGTTGATCGTGAGCATCAACCCCTTCATGAGCAGCTTGCCGAGCACGTCCTTCACACGGATATCGAGCTTGGCCGCGAGATCCTTGACCGTCATGCCTTCGGCGAGCGTAATGGTCCGCGTGACCGGCGGCGGCGGGACCGCCATTGGCGGCGGGGCCGGCCGAGCGTGCTCGCGACGCTGACCTGCCGCGGGGCGCCCCGCGCCACCGGGCCGCGACTGGTACGAAGGACGATAGGGCATGCCGGGGCGATGTGGATACTGCTGTCCGGGCCGTGGCGGCATGCCGGGCTGCTGCGTCCGAACGGGCGGTGACGGCAGCGGACGTGGTCCGCCCGGTGGTGTCGTCGGCCGCGGCGTGTACATCGGACGCGCGGGCATTCCCGCACCTCCGGGCCGCGCCTGCATCGGCGGACGGGCGGTGGCCGTGCCCGGTTGCCCAGGCGCGGCCGAAGCCGGGCGAGCGGCCATCGGAGGTGGAGTTCTTGGCGCCGGCCGCGGCACGCGGCGGGCCGGAGTCGTTGGGAGCGGGAGGGGTGGCGAGGTCGGACGCTGCTCTTCGATGCGCAGCCGGATCGTGGGCGGCACGACGCGACCGGCGCTCGGTCTGAGAGCCGGCGGCTCCGGTGTGGCGGCCACGGCCGCCACCGGTGATTCAACCGGGGCCGCAGACGCGTCGGCGAGCGGTGCAGGCTCGGAGCCTTCGGCGTACACGGCTGGCCCGGCGGGCTCTTGCGCGACCGGCTCGGGCGCTTTGGCGATCAGCGCCGGCTCCATGTCGACGGCCGCCTCGGTCTCGGCGGCCACTGGTGCGGCAGGCTTGACGGTCTTGACGAGGCGCGGCGGCGGCAAGGCCGGTGCGACGGGCTTGGGCGGCTCGGCGGGCTTCCTGGACTGGGCGCCCTTCTTGCCTTTGACCACCGGCGTTTCGGCGAACACGTCGCCGCTTGGCAGCGAGACGTTCCGCTGACGGGCGAGGCGCTCGACGAGCTGGCGCCCGACCACCTCCTCGATGGTGCTGGAGGCGCTCTTGACGTCGATCCCGTGCTCGCGCTTGAGCAGCGAGACGATTTCCTGGCTCGTCATGCCGACGAGTTCCGCGACCCTGTAAATCCGGACTGTGGCCAACTACGACTCCTGAGCGTCCGCCGGGCCTTCCGGCGTCGCTTCGACTTCACTCTGCGCTGCGGCGAGAATTTTCTCGGCCGTTTTCTCGCCGATACCCGGGATCTCCGACAATCGCTCGACGGTCGTGCCTCTGACCTCGTCGCGCGTGGCCAGCCCGGCGTCGATCAGCTTGCGCACGATCTTCTCTCCGATGCCGGGCAGTACGTACGGTGCCGGCTGGTCGGGGGCCTCGGCGGCCGGCGTCTCGCCGGTCACGTCTTCGGCCGGTGACTCCGCCGCTCCAACCTCGAGCCCCGTCAGCTCGGCCTCGACCTCGCGCCGCTTTTCCTCTTCGCTCTTGATGTCGATGCGCCAGCCGGTCAGTTTGGCGGCCAAGCGCACGTTTTGGCCCTTCTTGCCGATGGCCAGCGAGAGCTGCTTGTCCTCGACGACGACTTCCACGACGCGCTCGCGGTCGTTGACGATCGACACGCGCTGGATCTTTGCCGGGCTGAGTGCGTTGGTGACAAACGCAACGGGATCGTCGGAAAACTCGACGATGTCGATCTTCTCGCCACGCAGCTCGCGGATGATCGACTGCACGCGCGTGCCCTTCATGCCGACGCAGGCGCCGACCGGATCGACGTCGCGCTCGCGAGAGAACACGGCCACCTTGGCGCGGTCGCCGGCCTCCCGCACGGCGCCGCGGATTATCACCGTGCCGTCGTAGATTTCCGGGACCTCCTGCTCGAATAGTTTGATGAGCAGGGCCGGATCGGTGCGCGAGAGCACGATCTGCGGCCCCTTGGCGCTGCGGTTGACACCTTTGATGACGGTCCGGATGCGCTCGCCCGGCGTATAGCTCTCGGCCCGCGACTGCTCCTTGCGGGGCAGGACCGCCTCGATGCGGCCGATCTCGATGATGATCTCGCCGTTTTCAAACCGCTTGATCGTGCCGCTCACGACCTCGCCGACCCGATCGTTGTATTCGGCGAAGATGTGCTCGCGCTCGGCCTCACGGACCTTCTGAAAGATGACCTGCTTGGCCGTCTGCGCGGCGATGCGGCCCAGGACTTCGGTGGGCTTGGGGAACTCCATCTCGTCGCCGAGCTCGATGCTGCTGGCGACTTCCTCGCCGTAGAGCTGCCGGTACATCTGGCGCGCTTCGTCGATCGCGATCTCGGTCGCCGGGCTCGTCACGTCCTGCACGACCTGCTTGAGGGCGAACAGATCAACCTGGCCGGTCTCCATGTTGAAGCGCGTCTTGAGGTTTTCGCCCGTCTTGTAGTACTTGCGCGACGCGGTCGCCACCGCCTCCTCGATCGCGCTGATGACGACGTCGGGCTCGATGCCCTTTTCCTTGGCCAGGGCCTCGATGGTCTGCTGCAGAGGATTCGACATTGTTCTAGAATTCCACTTCCAGGTTCGCTCGCGTTATCACGTGCATCGGCACCTGGTGGCGCCGTCCGTCATCGGTCTCGATCACAACCGCGCGGTCTTCGATGCCGCCGAGCCGCCCCTTGAAGAACATCTGGCCATCGACGGCGGTGCCCACGACCAGCTTGGCCCGGCGGCCCGCAAACCGCGCGTAGTCCGCTTCGCGCCGCAGCGGCCGATCCAGCCCCGGCGACGAGATTTCCAGCGTGTACGCCGTCGGCACGACATCCTCGACATCGAGCAGCGCACTCAGGTCGCGGCTGACGCGCGCACAGTCCTCGACGCTGACACTCTCCTCGGCCGTCGCCCCGGTGCCGGGGCGATCGATCTGCACGCGCAGGACCATGCCACGACCTTCGCGGCGGAACTGCACGTCGAACAGGTCGAGCCCGTACGAGTCGGCCACTCGGCCGGCCAGCACGCGGACGCTTGCGATGACGTCGGGCAACTGCAGGGCCCTAAACAAAAAAAGTGGGCACCCGCCCACTCGGTCCTAAGCCCAGGGTCCGAATCCGAAATTATAGCAGAACCGGCCTCGCCGCGGATGTAGTGTCCGCCTTTAGGCGGACCCGACGGGTCTCGCAATCAGATCGTAATCCCGGGCGCCAACGATCTGAACCTCAACGAAATCGCCCGGCCGGTAGCTGGTGGGGTCGCACTCGGTCAGGTAGATCGCCCCATCAATGTCGGGAGCCTGGGTGGCGAGGCGGGCCTTCAGAACGAGCTCGTGGTCGGCCGCCGGCCCCTCGATGAGGACGCGCGCCTGCTGGCCGATTCGGTCGCGCTGCCGTGTCTTGACCAGCCGCTTCTGTAAGCCCATCAGGCGGTTCCGTCGCGCCGCCTTCACCCTGGCTGGCACGTTGTCTTCGAGCGCGAACGCCGATGTCCCGGTCTCGTGTGAATAGGTGAACACGCCGAGATGGTCAAAGCCGTGGTCGTTCACGAACTGACAGAGCGCCTCGACGTCGGCCTCGGCCTCGCCCGGGAAGCCCACGATGAAGGTCGTGCGGAGCGCGACGCCCGGTACCCGCTCTCGAATGCGTGTGAGGAGCGCATCGTAGTGCTGCCGCGTTCCAGGGCGCTTCATTCGCTTGAGTACAGGATCCGACGCGTGCTGCAAGGGCAGGTCGATGTACTTGCACACCCTGTCGCACTCGGCCATCGCGGCAAGCGTCTCGTCGTCGATCGTCGTCGGATAGAGATACAGGAGGCGGATCCATTCGAGGCCGTCAATGGTATCGAGCGCGCGCAAGAGTCGAGCAAGCGCGTGACGCTCGTGCCGGTCGTTGCCGTAGAACGTGGTGTCCTGCGAGATGAGGAGAATCTCTTTGACGCCCTGCGCGACCAGCGTTCGGGCCTCCTGGACGATCGACTCGGGCGCACGGCTGCGGTAGTGGCCCCTGAGCGTCGGGATGATGCAGAACGCGCATTTGTAGTCGCAGCCCTCAGCCACCTTTATATAGGCGTAGTGCCGCGGGGTGGCGAGTACGCGCGGAGTGCTCGCATCGTAGATATACGTCGGAAGGGATTTGGGATTCGGGATTGGGGATTTGAAGCAGGCAAGCGGCGCGGCGTTCGCTGACGGGCCGGCGCAGGAGATGGCCTGGACGATCTGAGGAATCTCACCGGTGCCGAGCACGGCATCAATCTCGGGAATCTCGCGCGTGAGCTCGTTCCGATACCGCTCCGCCAGACAGCCAGTCACGATCAGTCGCCGGCAGGATCCGTCCTGCTTGTGCCGGGCCATCTCGAGGATGGCCTCGATCGATTCCTGTTTGGCCGAGTCGATGAACGCGCAGGTGTTGACCACGAGCACGTCGGCCCCTGATGGGTCCTGGGTGAACTCGTGGCCAGCGTCGCGCGCGAGCCCCAGCATCACCTCCGAATCGACGAGGTTCTTCGGACAACCGAGAGATACCAGACCAATCTTCAGACGTGTCCCTCCAGCTCTTTGGCTTTTTGTTCCCATTCAGCCATGAACCGGAATACGTTCTCGGAGGGTGGCTGGGGCGAGAAGGTTTCCAGCCATCGTACCGGTTCGCTGCCCACGTTGGCAAACGCGTGCACGCAGCCAACGCTCGTCCAGAGTACGTCGCCAGCCTTGGCCAGATACTGTTGGCCATCCAATGTCGCCTGCACCTCGCCGCTCAAAATATAGTACGCCTCTTCGAACGCGTGATCGTGGAGTCCGATGTTCGCGCCTGGCTGATACTCGATGAATAGGAGGCGATGGTGACGCGCACCGAACTGCTCGTCGATGAGCCATTTGAGAAACACGCCCTTCGCCAGTCCGGCAGGACGTGCGTCCTCGGGCGGAATCTGGCTGGCCTCAAAATGGCCTAGGAGATTGCCCCCGAGATCACTCAGGTCGAGCGGTTTGCCATCACCGGGAGCATGCCCGTTTCTCGCGAAAAACGTGTCGCGCTCTTTTCCGTTCGGTTTGGGCTGCGGTGCAGCCATTTGCAGCCAGCGCACGGGTTGCGATCCCGCATGGCGCCACCCATGAAGTGTTCCAACTTTCAGTGCGCCAAAATCCCCGGGGCCGAGCAAGAAGGCCCGCTCGTTGATGCTGACGGCGACCTGCCCCTCCAGGATGTAGAAACCTTCTTCGTATGAGTGGACATGCGGCGCGAGCGTGCCGTCTCCGGCAAGCTGGTTCAGGGTCAACCCCGTGTGCACTGATCCCGTTCGGTGGTCGACCAGTGATGCGAGCGTGTACGCCTGGCTGTGGTGTTCATAGACCGGGTGCGCCCTCGAAGTCCGGTTGGCGGATCGTCCGACGAAATGCATGCGCGTACCCCTTCAGGATCCGGGCTGTAGGGCTGGCGGAAGCGGCTCGGGCACATGGTTTGTAATCGCCGGAACCGTGCGCAGGTACGCGAAGATCGCCTTCAGATCCTCGTCGGTCAGGTCGGCCTGCATCCGCCACGGCATGGGCGGGAGGATCTCGCGGGACGTGCCCATGTGCCTGCCTTTCCGGGTGGCGTTCACGAACATCTCCTCGGTCCAGATGCCCATGCCTGAGTTCTGATCCGACGTCAAGTTCGCCGTGAACGACACGCCCCACGGACCCGCCCACGCCGTGTTGGTCTCGTTAATTATGACGGACCAGCCGGCCGGCAGTTTCGCTGGTGCAGCAATCTTGATGCCCTCGGGATGGCCGGAGAGCATGCGCGTCATGTCGGGCACTCCGTTCTTGAACGGCGTGTGACACCCGTTGCAATCCATGATCGTCACCAGATACTTTCCCCGTTCGACGGGACTTTGCGCCGGTGCAGCCCCCTGTGCCGGCGCGGCTGATTGGGTTGCCGGCGCCTGGCCGCAGCCGACGGTCACAGCCGATCCGATTGCCGCACAGGCCAACAGCAACACGACGTGACGGTGAACGAAGAAACGCATGGCCTGACCTCCGGAAGATGGTTCAAGCTTCGAGCGGCTGGCCGCTCCTATCCGGCAACGTATGGATGAGCAGGGCCGCGGCGACGAAGAAGAATGAGGTGCCGGCCAGGGCGAGCCCGATCCCGATCCGCGGGAACGTAGCCAGCACGCCGATCACATACGGCGCAAGCGCGCCCATCAGCCGGCCGGCGTTGTACGCCGTCCCCTGGCCTGTGGCGCGGACGGCGGTCGGGAAGAGCTCGGCGACTAGGCCGCCGAAAATGCTGAAGTACCCGTGCCCGACATAGCCGAGGACCGGACTGAGCAGCAGGAGCACGGTCGGGTTGCGTGCCATCTGTCCGTAGATCGGCACGAGCGTCGCGGCGGCAAGCATGAACAGGATGAACGTTCGCCGTCGGCCGACGCGATCCGCGATGAACCCGAAGGTGAGGTAACCGAAGTACGCGCCGATCTGCACCGGGATGATCCATCCGAGCGATCCGACGATGCCCATGCCCGCGCCACCCTGCGAAGCCGGCCGCGCGAGAAAGCCGGGCAGCCAGAAGAACACGCCCCAATACGCGAACTGCACGCAGCCATTGAGCACGATCACCAGCAGCGTGCGGTTGAGGAGGCCCGGTCCGAAAATCACTTTCAGCGCGTTGGGCCGCGGCTCCTTCGACGCGCGCTGCGCCGTCCACGCTTCCGGTTCCCGGACCTTCGAGCGCACCCATAACGTGAGCAGCGCCGGCGCCACGCCCACCACGAACAGCCAGCGCCACGAATCAGCGCCGAACATCGGCGAGCCGAGAATGACCGCCGCCGTCACAGCCGCCAGGATGTAGCCGATGGCCCACCCCGACTGCATGATGCTGATCGCCTTATTCCTGTGCGCGGGCGGCCACGTCTCGCTGACGAGCACGGCGCCAGACGCCCACTCGCCACCCATGCCGATGCCGAGGAGCGCGCGCCAGGCGAGCAGCTGTATGACGCTCATCGACGTCGCGGCGCCGAGCGACGCGAATGAGAAGATGAGGATGGTCCACATCAGCGCACGTGTCCGGCCGAAACGGTCGGCGACGACGCCGAAGATCAGGCCGCCGAAGGCCGACGTCGCGAGCGTGACGGTCCCCAGCATCCCGGCCGTCGCGTCGTCGAAGCCGAAGTAGGTCTTCAGCCGTCCAACCGCCATGACGTACAGCATGAAGTCCATGGCGTCGAGCATCCAACCGAGCTTGGCCGCCGCCAGCACTTGCCACTGCTGGCGCGTGATCGTGCGATACCACGGCTGATCGGTCGTGACCGCGGCGTACGCGACGACGGCAGGGGCCACGGCTAGCCGATGCCTCCAAGGCAGAGGTATTTGATTTCGAGGAACTCCTCGATGCCGTACTTCGAGCCCTCGCGGCCCAGGCCCGATTCCTTCACGCCGCCGAAGGGGGCCACCTCGGTCGAGATGAGGCCGGTGTTGATGCCGACCATCCCGCTTTCGAGCGCTTCGGCGACGCGCCACACGCGCGCGACGTCGCGGCCGTAGAAATACGCCGCCAGGCCGAACTCGGTCGCGTTCGACATATCGATCGCTTCCTGCTCGGTCTCGAACCGGAAGAGCGGCGCCACGGGCCCGAAGGTTTCCTCGCGCGCGATCATCATCGCGGGCGTCACGTCGGCCAGCACGGTCGGCTCGAAGAATCGGCCGCCGAGCGCGTGCCGGTGTCCGCCGACGACGACCCGCGCGCCCTTCGACAAGGCATCGCCGATGTGCTCCTCGACCTTCGCCACCGCGCGGTCGTCGATGAGCGGGCCTTGCGTCGCGCCGGCCTCGAGGCCCGGCGCGGGTTTCAGCTTCGCGACCGCGTCGGACAGCTTCGCGGCGAAGGCGTCGTAGACCGTGTCCTGCACGAACATCCGGTTCACGCAGACGCAGGTCTGGCCGGTGTTCCGGTACTTCGACGCCATCGCGCCTTCGACCGCCGCATCGAGATCCGCATCGTCGAACACGATGAACGGCGCATTGCCGCCGAGCTCAAGGGAGATCTTCTTCACGGTGGCCGCGCACTGCGCCATCAGCAGCTTGCCGATCTCGGTCGAACCGGTGAACGAGAGCTTGCGCACCGTTGGGTTCGACGTGAGCTCCCCGCCGATTTCCGCGGCAGAGCCGGTGACGACGTTGAAGACGCCCTTGGGGATACCGGCGCGCTCGCCGAGCTCGGCGAGCGCGAGCGCTGAGAACGGGGTCTGCGACGCCGTCTTGAGGACGACCGTGCAGCCGGCCGCGATGGCCGGTCCGGCCTTGCGCGTGATCATGGCAAGCGGGAAGTTCCACGGCGTGATGCAGGCGACAACCCCGACGGGCTGCTTGATGACCACGATCCGCTTGTCGGCCTGATGACCTGGAATCGTGTCGCCGTACACGCGTTTGGCTTCCTCCCCGAACCATTCGAGGAAGCCTGCGGCGTAGGCGACCTCACCGCGCGACTCGGCCAGGACTTTCCCCTGTTCGGTCGTCATCAGGCGCGCGAGATCTTCCTGGTGCGCGAGCATCAGCTCGTACCATTTCCGCAGGACGGCCGCGCGCTCTTTCCCCGTCTTCTTCCGCCAGGCCGGCAGTGCCCGTTCCGCCGCGTCGATCGCGTCGCGCGTCTCGGCCGCGCCGAACTTCGGCACCGTGCCGACGATGTCTCCGGTCGCCGGGTTATCCACCGCGATCGTCGCGCCCGACCGCGCGCCGACCCACGCGCCGTCGACGTAGCACGCCTGACGAAACAGCTTCGGGTCGACGAGCGCGAGGCCGGTCGGAGTCGAAGTGAGGTGAGCCATGGTGTGTTCGACTACGCGGGCCGGACGTTGACGTTCAAGCCGCCGTCCAGCAGGATCTTCGCGCCGTTGTAGTACTTGCCGCGGTCAGACGCGATGAACGCGACCGTATCGCTGACCTCGTCCATCGTGGCCCATCGTCCTGCGAGAATGCCCATCCGCTTGCAGAAGCTCGCGAGGAACTCTTCCTTTGTGACGTTCTGTTGCTTGGCCATGTTCTCGGCCCAGATAATGGCCGCGGTGCGGCCCTTCAGTCCTAGATTCACAATGCATCTCCTTTGGTCACGACTTCGAGCGTTTCGACGACCTCGTTCAGAAAAGCCGCCGCCCGCGCGCCATCGACGACGCGATGATCGGAGGACAGCGTCAAGGTCATCATCGGGCGGACTCCGACCTGACCGTCGACGGCCACCGCGCGCTGCGCGATGGCGCCGACGGCGAGAATCCCGGCCTGCGGCGGCACGATGATTGCGGTGAACGCGTCGACGTTGTACATGCCGAGATTGCTGATCGTGAACGTTGCCCCGGCCAGATCGGAGGGTTGCAGCCGGTTGGCCCGCGCGCGCTCGGTCAGCTCGCGGCGCTTCAGCGCGATTTCGGCCACGCTCGCGCGATCGGCATTCGGTATGACGGCGGCAACAACGCCGTCGTTGACCGCCATCGCCAGGCCGATATGCACGTCGGCGTGCGTCCGGATGGCGCCATGAGCCCAGCTCGCGTTCATGCGCGGATGCTTCTGGAGTGCCCGCGCAACGGCGGCGACCAGAACATCGGTGTGCGTCGGTTTGACGCCGCGCGACGGCTCGATCGCCCTCACGAGTCTCTCGCGCGCAGCGACGAGCGAGGTCGCGTCGACGTCGCGCGATACGAAGAAGTGCGGCACAGTTGTCCAGCTGTGCGTCGTCCGTTCGGCCATTAAACGGCCGATCGCGGACAGCGATTCGGCCGCTGCTTCCGCGACAGGCTCGGGAGGAGTGGAAGAAGCCGCCGCCTTCAGGATGTCGTCCGCAAGAATCTCTCCTTCCGGGCCCGATCCGCGTAATGCGTTGATGTCGACGTCGTGCTCTTTCGCCAGCTTCCGCGCCTTGGGCGACATGCGGGCGGTACCCGTGGCCGCGGCGTCTGCGGGACGTCCAGCGCTCGTCGGACTGCGGCCGGGGGTAGCAGGTCCACTGTTGGTCCGACCCGTCTGCGCCGGCGCCATTTCGCTCGGCACGGTTTCGCCCACCACGAGCAGCCACGCGATGGTCTGGCCGACGGGAATCACGTCACCTTCGCGCGCGGACACGCCGCTGAGGATCCCGTCGCCCTGCGCCTCGATCTCCACGACGGCTTTGTCGGTTTCAATCTCGAGTAGCAATTCGCCCTTGGCGACGTGCTCTCCCTCCTTCTTGTGCCACGAGACGACCTTGCCGGTTTCCTGCGCCATCTCAAGCGCAGGCATCACGACGCTCAGTGCCATCAGCTCAGCGCCCCCACGCGCTCGCGTTGGGCCACCGCGGCAATCATGTCGACGACTTCTCGATTGGGCGGCGCTTCGTCTTCGCGCGTGGTCGGAAGGGGGCCGTCGACGGTGACGTACGTCGCGCCCGCGACGAGGAGCTTCTCGGCCGGGAATCGAGTGATCACTTCGTGACCCGTGGGCGTCACGACGATCTCTTCCTCGATGCGTGCCGCCCGCCAGCCGTCGCTGCACGGCCAGAACGTTTCGAGCGCGAACACCATGCCCGGCTTGATCTCGTGGGGATGATCGAGCGACACGAGCCGGCTGATCACGGGCTTTTCCCAGATCGCGACGCCGACGCCGTGGCCGTATTGCAGCGCGAAGGCCGCTTCCTCGTTCGGGAACCCGAACTCCTGCGCCCGCGGCCACACCGACGCCACTTCAGCGGTGGTTCGCCCGGGCCGAATCAGCTCGATGGCGGCATCCAGATAGTCGCGGCACCGCTTGTACGCGTCGATCATGGCGGGCGGCGCGTAGTTGATCGAGAACGTCCGGTAGTAGCACGTCCGGTAACCCATGTAGGAGTGCAGGACGTCGTAGTACGCGGGGTCGCCGGGGCGCATCACGCGGTCCGAGAACACATGCGGATGCGGGCTGCATCGCTCGCCGGAAATCGCGTTCACCCCTTCCACGTACTCGGATCCGGCGTCGTACAGAATCTTGCTCACCAGGCCGACCGCCTCGCTCTCACGCATGCCCGGCTTCATCGCCATGTAGAGCTCGTGGTACGCCGCATCGACCATCATCGCCGAGTGTGTCAACAGCGAGATTTCGTCGTGGGTCTTGATCTCCCGCGCGTCGGAGAGCACCTGCTGCCCGTCGACGACCGTGATCCCCTCGCGCTGCAGCGCAAACAGAACCGGCGGCTCCACGACGTCGATGCCGAGCGGCTCCTTGTCGAGGCCGCGCTGCTCGAGCTCGATCTTGATCTTCCTCGCGACGTCCTCGGCGCGGCCCATCTCGGGCGTCATGGCGCCGCGCAGCAGGCTGATGCCGGCGCGCGATCGGTCGCCAAGCCACGGGCAGTTCTGCTGATGGTGCCGGGCCGCCGAGCCGAAATCCCACAGGATCGGTTCGTCGTTCTGCGGCAGCAGCGTGAATCGGGCGACTTTGTCCTGGGCCCAGGTGCCAATATGGGTCGACGTGATATAGCGGACGTTGTTCATGTCGAAGCACAGGACGGCACCGAGCGGCGATTTCCCGAGTTGATCCTTCACGCGCGCGAGGCGTTCACGGCGCAAGCGATCGAAATCGATTCGCTGCTCCCAGTCCACCGCCATCGTGCCGTACGTTTTGATTGCCATGAGGGCCTCCGTTACTTGTGGCACATCTGCCGTGCCAGCTCCACCACCTGTTGCTCGGTCGGCACGGTCGCGTCCTCGAGGGGCGGCGCGAACGGAATCGGCACGTGCCTCGCACCCATCCGCCGCACCGGACCGTCCAGGTCGTAGAAGGCGCCCTCGGCGATGACCGACGCGAGTTCGCCCGTGACGCCGTACCGCGCGTACCCTTCGTCGATGACGATGCAGCGAGACGTCTTCTTCACCGACTCGACGAGTGTCTTCTCGTCGAGCGGCCATAGTGTCCGAGGATCGACCACCTCGGCGCTGATGCCGACTTGTTCGAGCATCGTCGCGGCGCCGAGCGCCACCTGCACCATGCTGCTCGTCCCGACCAACGTGATGTCGGTGCCTTCGCGCTTCACGTCCGCCACGCCGAGCGGAATCGTGTAGTCGTGAGAGGGCACGGGCCCTTTCACCTTCGCGTAGCTGATCTTGTCCTCAAAGAACACGACTGGGTTGTCGTCGCGAATCGCACTCTTGAGCAATCCTTTCGCATCGGCCGGTGTCGACGGGACGACCACCTTCAGCCCGGGGATGTGCGCCGGCCAGGCATGCAGCGACTGCGAGTGCTGGGCTCCCGACCGCCGCGTGGCCCCCATCGTCGTGCGCAGGACGAGCGGCACCTTCCACGCGCCGCCCGACATGTAGTGAATCTTCGCCGCCTGATTCACCAGCTGGTCCATGATGAGCGTCAGGAAGTCGCCGAACATGATGTCGACGACCGGCCGCAGACCGGTCATCGCCGCCCCGACGCCGAGACCGGTAAAGCCCGCTTCGGAGATCGGCGTGTCGATGATCCGGTTCTTCCCGAACTCGTCGACGAGCCCTTTGAGCACCTTGAAGGCCGTCCCGGCTTCGGCGACGTCCTCGCCGAGCAGGCAGACGCGTGGATCGCGGCGCAATTCTTCGGCGAGCGCTTCGCGGATCGCTTCGCCGAAGGTCAGTTCACGAACGGCCGTGGTCGTGACAGTGTCAAGCATAGACATCCTGATCGACTTCGTGGGGTTGGGGATACGGCGCGGCCATCGCCGACTGGACGGCCGCATCCATTGTTGCGGTGAGCTCGGCCCGCATGCGATCGAGGGTATCGCCATCAGCGAGCCCCTCGGCACTTACCCAGCCCTCGCACAGCTTGATTGGATCGCGCTCCGACATCCACCGCTGTTCCTCGTCCTTGGGGCGGTAGTACTCGCGGCTGATGTCGCCCACATGGTGACCATGATGGCGATAGGTGTCGCAGAGGAGGAAGGTCGGTCCCTGCCCGGAACGCCCGCGCCGAACCGCGCGGTCGGCCGCGGCGTATACGGCCCGCACGTCCTGACCATCGACCCGCTCGGCTGCTACGCCGAACGCGGCGGGCCGGGCCAGGATCTCGCCGGCGGTGGTCTCTGAGTAGTGCGTGTACTCGTTGTACATGTTGTTTTCGCAGACGTAGATTGCCGGCAGCTTCCAGAGTTGCGCGAGGTTCATCTCCTCATAGAGCACACCCTGGCCGAGCGCGCCCTCGCCGAAGAAACAGACCGACACCTGCTTGGTGCCCAGATACTTGGCCGAAAAGGCGGCGCCGGTCGCGATGCCGGCGCCGCCGCCGACGATGGCATTCGCACCGAGGTTGCCAGTGGCCGGATCGGCGATGTGCATCGAGCCGCCCTTGCCCTTGCAGTAGCCAGACGCCTTGCCGAGCAACTCGGCGAACATCCGATCGGGCGTCGCACCCTTGGCAAGACAATGACCGTGGCCGCGGTGCGTGCTGGTGATGTAGTCGCTGCGATCGAGCGCCTCACACATGCCGACGGCGATGGCTTCCTCGCCGATATACAGATGCGCGAGGCCCGGCATCAGCGCTCGTGTGTACAGATCGTTGGCGCGCTCCTCAAAGAGCCGGATCGCGAGCATCTGCCGGTACATGTGCAGCAACCGGTCGACGCCGACATCAGAGGACTTCTTCACGTTACTGACCGTGTTCATCGACGACTCCCAGGAACTTTGCAGTGATGCGATTCACGTTCGACGCCGACTCAACGCCAGCCACACCGCGACGCCGACAACCGGGCACAACGCGACGATCCAGAAGGCCTCGGCATAGCGCTGCGCGTTGAACAGCCCGCCGAGCCACGGCGACAGCAGCGCGTTGGTCAGCGACCACGCGCCTGAGGCGATCCCCGACATCATCGCCGCTTGCTCTCTGGGGTAGGCATAGGAGCCCACTTTCAGTGCGACCATCTGGAAGCCGCCGGCGATGAAGATCGACAGGGAGATCGATAGCATCACGAGCGGCAGCGAGTTGGTCCACGTGGTCATCCCGAGCGGCAACGCGAGGGCAGTCAGCAGCAGGAACATGCGGACCGGCCGCGGATTGTCGCTGGCATACCGATCGGCGGCCCAGCCCCAGAAGAAGTAACCGAGCGCCCAGGCGAGCGGAGGGATCCAGAAGATTCTGCCCAACTCGGCTTGCGATACGCCCAACCCTCGACTGAGATACAGCGGGATAATGGTGAGGATCGGACCGCTCGAAATCGCCGGCGGCGCGTAGCTGAACACCAGGGCCCAGAAGCGGCGCTCGAACGGATTGGGGAAGGCCACCTTCGCCGGCTTCTGCGCGACAGCGGGTAAGTAGGGCGGCTTGGCGATCGCTGCCCACAACACCAGCCACATCAGACCGAGCACGCCGGTCAGGATGAATGCGGTTCTCCAGCCGAAGCGCAAGGCGATCGGCACGACGGCAAGTGGCGTGACGATCGCGCCAATGGTGCCGCCGCTGAACGACGTCGCGATGCCTCTCGCGCGCAAGTGAGGAGGAAGCGATTCGATCGCGGTCCGCAAGCCGCCGGGGAACGTTGCGCCTTCACCGAGCCCCAGCATGGCCCGGGCAGCCGCGAAGCCGATGACACCCGCCATGAATGCATGGGACGTGCTTGCGGCACTCCACAGCGCAACTGCGATCAACATACCGACTCGCAAGCCCACGTAGTCGATGACTGAGCCCCAGATGGGATTCCCGAACGTGTAGGCAATGAAGAAGAAGAAGACGACGTTTCCATAGTCTTGGGGCGACAGCCCCGTGTCGCGCAGAATCGTGGGCGATAGGACGGCGAGCACCTGCCGATCCAGAAACGATAGGAACGAGCACAGCGCCATCCCGGCGCACGGCACCCACATGCGCCAATCGGCCGACGCACCGGTCGAAGCGCCTGGCGTCGGAACGCTCGCTGCGGTCACCTTCGTCGCCGTGGCGGCCTCCGCTGCATCATGGTTGAACTCCAGCCAGGCGCGCCAGCACGTGGAACACGGACGCGAAATCCTCTTCTGCCAGTCCCATCCCGCACGCGGCCGACAAGAACTCGTTGGCCAGCGCGGTCGTCGGCAACGGCACGTTCAGACCCTGACCCATCTGGAGGGCCAGCATCATGTCTTTCTGCATCATCTTGACATTGAACCACGCCTGGTCGGGCAGCCCGAGCACCATCGGCCCACGGTACTGCACCATCGGCGAGCCGATGACGCTGTGTGTCATCACGTCGACGGCCGTCTCGCGCGCGATGCCGCTCTTCTCAGCGAGCAGCACACCCTCGCAAAACGCCAGCATCTGGACGGCCAAGCTCAGATTCGTCGCGATCTTCAACGACAGCGCGAGCCCGTTACTGCCCACGTGCGTGACCTTCGGCCCGAGATCTTCGAGCAACGGCTTGATGCGATCGAAGGTGGTCTTCTCGCCACCGACCATCACCGACAGCTTCCCCTGCTCCAACGTCAACACGCTGCCCGACACGGGTGCATCGACCATGTCGGCCCCTTTCGTCCGTACGCGTTCGGCGAGCGCGCGACTGACCGTCGGGTTGACCGTGCTCATGTCAATGACGGTCTTTCCGCCACTCAAGCCGGCGAGAAAGCCGTCGCGACCGTCGGCGACAGCCTCAAGCGAGCGCGAATCGGTCACCATCACGAAGACCGTGTCGGCGGCCTCGGCGACCGCGCGCGGGGAATCGGCCCACTCCATCCCTTGATCGATGAGCCAGTCAGCCTTTGATCGCGTGCGGTTGTAGCCGGTCACCCGATGCCCCTTCGACATCAGGCGCCGCACCATGCGCCCGCCCATAGCGCCGAGGCCGACGTAACCGAGGTTCGCCATCTATCGACGGGTGTTCGCCCTTTTCACGCTGGTCATTGTTGCCTTCGCTCTCACGTGGCCCGCACGAGCGATTCCACCTGTTTATTGTCCATACACATGTTTGTTGTCAATAGACAGCGTGGCCCAACGCATATAATCCTACTGATCGTGAGCAGGAAACAGCACAAGAGCAGGACGCCCACCCGCCGGAGCTTCGGTACCGACGATCTCGGCCGGCGCTTGAGGCTCGCGCGCGACTCGAAGGGTGTGACGGTGCGCGGGCTCGCGCGCCAAATTGACGTGTCGCCGAGTCTCGTGTCGCAGATCGAACGGGGCCGCGTCATGCCTTCTGTGGGAACGCTGTTTGCGATCGTCACCGCACTCGACTTGTTTGTGGATGACTTGTTCAGAGGTGGCGACCGTCGTGCGAAACCTCACGCGGACGCTGCCGCGCCGCGGGCGAAGGCCACGCCCGTTCAGCGGCCACACAACCGCAAGGCCATCCGACTCGCCAAAGGCGTACGCTGGGAGCGGCTCACCCCAACCTCCGACCAGGATGCCGAGTTCATGTACCTCGTCTATGACGTGGGCGCCGCGTCGTGCCAAGTGGACTCGCTCATCCGCCACGGTGGGAAAGAGTACGGCTTCATCATCAGTGGACGCCTCGGCGTGCGCATCGGTTTCGACGAATTCGAGCTCCACCCAGGCGACTCTCTTTCCTTCGACGCCCAAACGCCCCATCGTCTCTGGACGATCGGCAAGAAACCAGTCGCCGCGGTCTGGGTGGTGCTGAATCGGCACGGCGACGCTCGATCTCCACGAGCGGCCAGTAGCTCGTAACCGAAACGGCGCCGCTTCCCCGCGCGGTGCTATGGATACAGTCTGTACAGCATGCGCGGATAGGGAATCGTCTCTCGAACATGTTCGAGCCCGCAGATCCACGCCACGACGCGCTCGATACCCATGCCGAAGCCGCCGTGCGGCACGGTGCCGTACCGGCGCAGATCGATGTACCACTCGAAGGCCTCCTGCGGCAGGTGGTGTTCCTTGATGCGCTCCAGCAGGAGATCGAGGTCCGCGAGACGCTCGCTGCCGCCGATGATCTCGCCGTACCCCTCGGGGGCAAGCACATCGACGTTCAGCGCAAGATTGGGGTGGGCCGGATCCGGCTTCATGTAGAAGCCTTTGACCGCCGCCGGGTAGCGGTGCACCATCACGGGCCGATCGTACTGTTCGGAAAGCGTGGTCTCGTCGGGCGCACCGAAATCACCGCCCCATTCGAAGGGCAGGCCTTTCTCCTTCAGAATCTTCACGGCCTCGTCGTAGGACACGCGGGGGAACGGCGCCTTCACCGATTCGAGCTTGGAGAGGTCGCGCTCGAGGGCCTTCAGTTCGCGCCGCCTGCGGTCGATCACCCGGCCGACGATGGAGACGACGAGCGCTTCGGCGAGATCCATGACGTCGTTGAGGTCGGCGTACGCCATCTCCGGCTCGACCATCCAGAATTCGGTGAGGTGGCGCCTGGTCTTTGATTTCTCGGCGCGGAACGTCGGACCAAAGCAGTACACGCGCCCAAGGGCCATGGCGTTGGCTTCGTTGTAGAGCTGTCCGCTCTGGGTGAGATACGCCGTCTGATCCTCAAAGTACTGGGCCGGAAACAACGTCGTCGTGCCCTCGCACGCGGCGGGTGTGAAGATCGGCGTGTCCGCCAGAATAAAGCCCCTCACGTTGAAGAAATCGCGGACCGCGTTGATGATTTCGTGGCGGACCCGCAGGATAGCGTGCTGGCGTTCGCTCCGAATCCAGAGATGCCGGCGGTCAAGCAGGTAGTCGACCCCGTGCTCCTTGGGCGTGATGGGATAGTCGTGCGATTCGCCGATCACCTCGAGCTCGGCGACGTCGATCTCGTACCCGCCCGGCGCCCGCTGGTCGGCGCGCGCGGTCCCGGTCACGACGACCGACGTCTCCTGCGAGAGGTGGTCGGCCGCCTTGAACATCTCGTCCCCGACACCGGCCTTCGACATCACCGCCTGAATGAAGCCCGTGCCATCCCGCAGGATGAGGAAGTGAATCTTGCCGCTCGATCGGCGGTTGTGCAGCCATCCCTTGATGGTGATCTGTTCGCCGACGTGGGTGCCGATGTCCTCAATGTATACGTGCATAAGTGAATTCTTTCGGATCAAGGCTCAAGGCTCAGGGCTTAGGCCGGCTTGAGCCATGAGTCCTGAGCCATGAGCCTACGGAGTGAGCAAGCGCTCCATTTTGTCACGCGCTTTGCGAGCACTCCGAAGCGTCTCCTTGGGTGGGCCGTTTCCGGCAAGCTCGAAGATGAACGCGGCATCGTATCCGACCTTCTGCACAGAGGTGAGCGCGGCGGGCCAGTCGATCGTGCCGTCGAAAGGTACGAGATGATCGTCGGCCCGACCGCGATTGTCATGGACCTCGGTCAGGACGAGATGCTCCGACACCATGTCGATGGCATCGAGCAGGTCGCCGTCAAGGTGCGCGTGGCCCAGGTCGAGACAGATGCCGACATCGGACCCCTCGAGATCCTGCTCGACGAAATGGACGAGCGATGGCGCGCGCGACAGCTCGTTCTGGATCACCTCGATCACGATTCGCACGCCGAGCGGCGCGGCGGTCGGCAGCAGCTCCTCGATGCTGCGGCGTGCGCTGACCCGGCCCTCGCCGCCAGGCTCGAGCGGCTGCGATCGCGGCAGCCCGAGATGGGCCACCAATACCTGCGCCTCAATTCGCCGCGCGACGTGCAGCGCATACTCGGCCTCGACCACGGCCCGCCGGCGTCGGTCCGGATCGGCGCTCGCAAGGCTCAGCGGCAGATCGAAGCGGCCACGTTCGTACCGCTCGCCGACCGGCGCATGAATCCCGTAAAGCGAGAGCCCGGCCTCCGCCAGCCACTGCTGCAGGTCCGCCACTGCCGTTTGGCTGTGGTAGTCGAAGTGCGTACGGGTGGCACACACGACGACTGTGTCGAAGCCGTGCGCGGCGATCTCCAGCAGATGCTCGCGGGCGAGGCGCTGATGGTGATAGAGGTGTGTCGACACCCCGAACTGACGTGTGGCCACACAAACCGACGGCGTGATTGTAGCTTGCAGCGCTGATTCACTACAAAGGAAGTGTCCGTTCTGCTATCTCAGTTCCAGGAGGTGCTTCGCCAGCAGCTCGCGCAACCGGGCGAATCTGGCGTACTGCTCGAGGTTGGTTCGGGCGTGGCGGAGCGTGCGGGGAATGTACTGCACGTACATCGGGTTGCGACCGACGGCCGTCTGGTAGCCGAAGGTGCCGAGGGCCTTCAGATTGCGCTGCAGCGACATGAGGTCGAAGCGCCGGCGGAACTCGCGAGCGTCGACGAGCTCCTTCAGGGTCAGGAACGCCTGCACGAGCCCATCGAGCTCCGCGTCGGTGATGTCGACGTAGGAATCTCGCAGCAGCGACGCGAGGTCGTAGGTGTCCGGCCCCATCCGCGCGTCCTGAAAGTCGATGATGGAAAGGCCGCCGCCGTGCACCATCAGGTTGCGGCTGTGGTAGTCACGGTGACAGAGCACGCGCGGCTCGCCGGCCAGTTCGCCGGCCATCGCCAGCCACTCCTCGGCGAGCGCCGCGCGCTCGGCGCCCGACAGCTCGATGCCGCGATATGCCTCCATGAAGTGGCGGACGAAGTATCCGAGCTCCCACGTGAGCTTCTCAACATCGAGCGCCGAGCGGTAGGGCAGGTACCGGTCCGATGCCAGCGCGGCGCCTCGTCTCTGGAGTCGATCGATAAGCGACACGGCCTGCTGGTAGAGCGCGGCGCGCTCGGTGGCCGAGGCGGTGGCCAGACGCGCCTGCAGCGTGACGTCGCCAAGGTCCTCGAGCGCGAGAATCCCGAGCTCGTCGGAGTGTCCAACGAGTGAAGGCACTGGCAGTGACAGTTGGCCGAACAGACTCGCGACGTTCGTAAAAGGCAGTGACGCGATGTCGATCGGTCCGGCGTGCAGCGCCAGGACGATCGAGGAGCCGTCGGGGAACACGGCGCGGAAGTACTGGCGATCCGACGCATCCCCGGTGAGCCGCACCACGCGCGCGTTGCCTCGAGTGGCCTCGCGCTCGAGCAGAAAGCGATTGACGCGATCGGGAATGCCGGTTTCGATTGGATGCTCCGCCATCTCTGAAATTCCAGAGTCCGCTCTCATCGCCTGTAGTGTCCGTCTTTAGGCGGACTTCCAGGTCCGGCTGAAGCCGGACACTACGACGGCCGGCTGAAGCCGGACACTACGGCCGTGAGCGGCTCGCTAACCTAGAACGGCGACACGAGCAGCTCGTCGGTCGCCCTCTGGCCAACGATCACGGCCCGGCGGTAATGCGATCCCGGCGGCACGCGGACGCCATCGGTCACGATGCACTCATCGAGCATTGCGCCGGCGCCAACAGAGACATCGTCCCAGAGGATCGACCGCGTCACGCGCGCGGACCGATCGAGATAAACCCGGGAACCGCTGACGGTGTCGCCGAGCCGCTCGGTGCGGGCCATCGCCTCTGAGGTTGTCCAGTAGTCCGACACGGTGCCAACGTCCGAGAAGTGGGCATCGACAACCAGGCCGCAAATGGCGCCGGGTCTCGAGGCGATCAAGCGGTCGTACACTCCTCCGATCGAATTGACGGGCGTATCGGCCGGCACCGACCGGAACGCGTCGGCCGACGCGATCTGGACGCCGAGGAAGTGAAACGACCCGGCGGCGGCGCCGCGCGGCGCAAAACCCACCACGTGGCCCCTGTCGTCAAGGCGCACGCCGCCGTACCGCTGCGGATCGTGACCGGGCGCGAGGGCCAGCGTGACGAGTGCGCCGCTGCTCGCGTGGGCCACGGCCAGACGTCCGAGATCGACGTCGGTCAGTGTATCGCCATTGACGAGAAGAAACTGCTCCGCGCCAAGGAGAGGGAGCGCCTGACGCGGACCGCCGGCGCTGCCGAGCACCTGCGGGCTTTCCCATGAGTAGCGGACGTGGACCCCCAAGTCACTGCCGTCACCGACGACCGCCGTCAGCGTGTGGGGAAGGTGATGCAGGTTGATCACGAGGTCGGTGACCCCGTGCGCGGCCAGCCAGCCGACGATGCGGCGCACGAGAGGCTGACCGGCCACTGGAATCGCCGGCTTCGCGCGCACGTACGTCAGCGGACGCAGCCGCACGCCCAGGCCGGCCGCCAGCACCAGCGCCGGCATTCGAGTCACGGGAACCAGAACGCTACTCGTCGTCGAACAGCATGTGGGTCGGCGGCAGGCCCCGTTCTTCGCAGTAGCGGACAAACAGGCTGCGGTACGACTCGACCAGGTAGTCGCCCGGCGTGCGGCCGAGCGCTCCGGCGAAAACCGCGATGCTGCGTTCGCCGCCTTCAATCTCCACAAACGTGCCGACGGGTGTTTCGTCGATCGCCACGATGACGTCCTCGAGCGCGAGCTCTTCGCGGTACTTCTGGTACCGGAACCAGATCTGGAAGCCGAGTTCCTCGAGGATGCGCAACATCAGCGTGCCATCGCCGACGATGGTCTCGAGCTCTTCGCGCAGCTTCATCGCGGACGGCTGCACTGGGCCCTTGAACGTCAGCAGGCTCTTGCCCGACTCCATGCGCACGCGAAGGGCCAAGCCCCGGCGCCGCAGCAGGTCGTCGGCGGTGTCGAGCAGGCAGTCTTCCTGCAGCCGGCGGCCGCGAACCGGCGTCGCGCCCGCCTCGATGACGGCGGCGCGAGCCGCTTCTGGGCTGTCGAACCGCAGCTTGATTTCGCGCTCGAGGGTGGCCGTCATCCGGCCTATTTAATCCCCCAAGGGGCAAAAATACAATGTCGCAGTCGCGAGTCCATTTCACGTTACCCGCATGCGGTACGAACAGCCACGCAGCGGGGGTGTGCCGACATCCTTCCCCAGAATCAGCACCTTGTGGGTGCTTCCCAGTCCCCCCGGCATCAGAAGCGTTTTGAGGGCGCGAGCATTCCTTAGTTCTCGCGGGGCCCCACCCCCGCTCGCCGACGCGCTCGCACCGTGGTGCTCGCCCGCACCTACAGAACGTCGCCGATCCTGTTCTTGACTCAGCAGAAGGCCAAGCAGGAAATACGTCTGATCGAGGAAGCCCAAGGTCATCAAGCCCTCGGCTTCGGCCGCCGCGCGGATGCTGGTGAAATCGACGTGGGCGGTGATGTCCCGCTCGCCCGGATGTTGGAGCCAGGGCGGTGTGCCCCAGCGCTGGTCGGGTTCCCCCGCCACGTGGCGCGCGAACGTCGTCAGTGTGCCGCCTGCGTGTGCCTCGGAGTACAACTCGCGCGCGTCGTGGCCGTAGTCGATGATGACAATGAAGCCTCGGCTGAGCCGTCGGGCGGCCTCACGCACCCAGTCGATCGCTCGCAGGTTGATTTCGGCGCGCCAGCCGGGTTGGAGGCGCACGCCGAGGCGGTCGAGGTACTCGCCGAGGCGCGGCGTTGAAGGGGGACCCTCGATAGTGACGAGCGGGGGCCCATGTGGGTCAGCCACATCAACGTAGATCTCGCGCAGGCCGTCTGCACGCATGACGACCTGATGGACAGGCAGCGCATCGAGGAGCTCGTTGGCCAGGAGCGTGCCCGCGAAGGTGGGCGGCAGCGCATCGCCTGACGAAACCAGGCGGTCCCCGACTTCGCCGAGCGTCGTCGGCGCGACTGCCCGCGCCTGCGCGCTCGTCTCCACCAGATGAAGCCGGAGGCGATCGTACAGGAAGGGGTCGCGCCGGCGGGAGGCTCGCAGGATGTCGGCTGAGAGCTGCGCGTTGCTCGCGCCAGCTTCGACAAGGTCAAAAGAGGAACGGGATTTGGGATTCGGGATTTGGGATTCGAGGAGTGCAGCCATTTCGGCGATCTGGATCTCCAGCAGCTCGCCGAAGAGTGGGCCAACATCGACGCTGGTAAAAAAATCGCCCGCGCGGCCCGATCGTCGAGCCGCGCGGGCGTAATAGCCACTCTCGGAATCGTACAGCGCCAGATCCATGAACGCGGCCACCGTCATCGGGCCGCGCTCACGAATTACATCGGCAATCCGCAATCTGAAATCGACTGTCTCCAATCAATCATCAATCATCAATCCGCAATCATCAATGGGCGATCAGTTCTTTGTCACTGGGACGAAGACCTGCGCGCCATCACGCCAAATGAGGAGCTGCGCCAGGCGGCCCGACGGGATCCGCTGGAGCTGGCGGGCCGCCTCCGCCGCACTTGAGACCGGGGCATTATTGATTCGCAGGATCACGTCGCCGGGTCGAATGCTTCCGGCCGATCCGCTGGCAGGATCCACGTCGGTGACGAACGCGCCCGTCTGACCGGCGGGTATCTGCAGCCGGCGGGCAACCTGCGGCGGGATGTCCTGGAGCGTCAATCCAAAGCCGGTTTCGCTCTGCGCGACCGGCGGCTCGACGCCGTCGGTGCTGCGACGAGCCCGCTGGTTCTGCTCGGCGTCGAGGTCGAGCTCGTCAACGGTGACGTTGAGCGTCCGCTCCTGCTTGTTGCGCAAAATCTTGATCGGGACCGTTGAGGTCGGCCTGGTTGCCATCACGCTGTTCTGCAGGTCGTCGGTCCCGGTGACCGGGCGGCCGTTGTATTCGATGACGACGTCGCCCGGCTCGAGGCCGGCCTTCGAGGCGGCGCCGCCCGGCGCGACCGCCGAGACGATCGCCCCCGTGCGGGTCTTGAGGCCGAGGTCTTCGAACCCTTCACGCGGGACCGTCTGAATCTGCACGCCGATGCGGCCGCGGACCACCTTGCCCACTCGGAGCTGCGGCAACAACTCACGGACGATGTTGCTCGGCACGGCGAACCCGATGCCGATATTGGCGCCTTCCGACTGCCCGTTGGTGATGATCGCGGTGTTCATTCCAATCACTTCGCCGCGAGCGTTCAAGAGCGGTCCACCGGAGTTCCCGGGGTTGATCGACGCATCGGTCTGAATCATGTGCTGCCAGCGCCCTTCCTGAACTTGGAATGGCCGGCCCTGGTAGCTCACCACGCCGACCGTCACGGTGTGATTCTGTCCGAACGGATTACCGATGGCCATCACCCAGTCGCCGGGCGCCATCTGCGACGAGTCGCCGAACTTCACCTCGGTCAACAGCTGGCTGGGCTTGTCGACCAGCTGGAGGAGCGCGCTGTCGGTGAGCCGGTCGTGCCCGATGAGCTTGGCGGCGTACCACAGTTCGTTGTCGCCGAAGAGCGACAACTCGATCTTCGTTGCTTCTTCGACGACGTGGCTGTTGGTAAGAATGAAGCCGTCCTTGCTGATGATGAAGCCCGTGCCCGAGGCCCGGGTCAGCTGCGGGCGCTGGCCGCCTTGGCCCTGCTGATCTGGCTGGCCCGGAGTGCCGAAGAACCGGCGGAAGAAGTCGTCGGGCGAGTCGGCCTGCGCCACGGTCCTCGACTCCGTCCTGATGCTGACCACGGCCGGCGTCACAGCCTTCGCGATGTTGCGGAAGGTCTGGGCGTCAATCGGCCCGGTCACCGGCGCGCTGTTCATGGGCGGCGCGGCGAAGGTCTGGGCCGAGCTGGCCGGCGTGAGGCCGATCCGCGAGCTGATCACCATGCCGACGGCCATCGCCGCGACCGCGATAAGCAGCCCATAGAAGAGTGACGTCTTGCGCGTGGACATCTTCGGTTCCTCCCTACTCCAGTGCCAAGATTGCCGGCTGAATCGGTCCGGTCACGATCGCCTCGCGCGGCCCTACAATCATATTGATTTCCGATCGTACGCCAAAATCGTCAAAGTACACGCCCGGTTCGATGGTAAAGCCCGTCCCAACCAGCAACCGGCGGTCGTCATGCGTCTCGTAGTCGTCCATGTTGACCCCGTTGCCATGGACCGATTCGCCGAGGCTGTGACCCGTCCGGTGCAGGATGTGGTCGCCGTACCCCGCGCTCCGCAACACCGAGGAAGCCGCGCGGTCCACCTGCCACCCGCGCAGGTCCTGCCCGCCGCTGACCGCCCGCTCGACAAGCGCGATCGCCGCGTCCCTGGCGGCGGCGACTGCGGCAAACGCCCGGGCGTGCCGCTCGGGCACGTGGCGGCCGGTGTAGCCCATCCAGGTGATGTCGGCATACACCGCGCGGGGACGATCGAGCTTGGCCCAGAGATCGAGCAGCACGAGCTCGCCCGCGCGGATCGCGCGATGCTCGGTCGCGGTGGGGAGGTAGTGCGGGTTCCCCGCGTTCTCGGCGGCCGACACGTTGGGCTCCGAGTCGCTGACGAGCCCCTCGTCTTTGAACCAACCGGCCATCAACTGTTGAATGTCGTACTCCGTGGTCGGCACGCCCTCGCGCGTGCGTCTGGCAACGGCGTCGAAGGCGCGGTCCTTCACCGTATGAAGCTTTTCTGAGGCCTCGCGGTGTGTGGCCATCGCCGCCGCGTCCCAGACGGCCGCGAACCGCCCGATCAGGTCGCCCGACGAGACGACCTCCACGCCCAGCTGCCGCACCAGCTCGACGGTGCCCGCGTCGACGCGAGAGACGTAGGGGATGGCGCACTGCGGCGAATACTCCATCGCCACGCGCCGCGCGCCGCCCACAAGACGCCGCACGCCCGCCTCGAGCGCGTCCCGTCCGGCGTAGCGCTCCACGGTGCCGGGAAGATGCGCCAGCGTCTGCCGCTCGATGGCGTGGACGAGCCCGCGCGGGTCGCCGCTCGCCGGGATCAGGTAGTACCAGCGCCTGGTCGCCAGGTGCCCCCCTTGACGGCCGACGCCGGTGAGGTCGGTGGCAATGGGGTTGATGCCGCGAAAGTCGTACAGGAGCCACGCATCGATTCCCTCGGCGCGCAGGGCGGCCTGCACGGCCGCCACATCGAGCGCCGCTTTGTCGGCGGCCGCTGGAGGCGCTGACATCGGCCAAGTATAGCCCGCCCATTCCGCCTGGCTCCCTGACAAGTTGATGACAAGACGCCCGGCTGGGCCGCCGAGCGTGGGGCGAGGGTCTATAATCGAACGAACGCGAGGTTCCTATGCTGTTTCTTCTGCTTGCCGCGCTCGCACAGGCCACACAGACGCCGCAGATATCACTGACACCACCCATGAGAACGATTGAGCGGAGCGCGATGAGTTTCGTCGATACGCCTCGTCAGGTCACCCTCCGCACGGCCGCCGAGTGGACGGCCGCGTGGCGAGCGCACGCGGGCGATCGCCAGGCGCCTGTGGTGGATTTCTCAAAAGAGATGGTCGTCGGCGTGTTCCTTGGGACGCGCCGGACGTCGGGCTACTCGGTCGAGATCGTGAGGACGCGCGAGGAAAACGGCGCGCTCATCGTCCAGTACGTCGAGACGCAGCCTTCGCCCCGCGCGGTGACCGCGCAGGTGATCACGATGCCCCTTCATCTCGTGGCGATCCCCACTCGCGCGGGCGAAGTCAGGTTTGAAAAAGTTGATAAGTGAAAAGGTAAAAGTTAAAAGTAGACTGACCCCGAGCGCGTCGCGCGCTTCAGGCGCGAGGCGCAGGTGCTCGCCTCGCTCAATCATCCCAACATCGCCGCCATCTACGGCCTCGAGGAAGCTGACGGCATCCGCGCGCTTGTGCTCGAGCTCGTCGAAGGCGAGACGCTCGCCGAGCGCCTGACGCGTGGCCCAGTGCCGGTGACCGATGCACTCACGATCGCCAGGCAGATCGCCGACGCGCTCGGCGCGGCGCACGAAAAGCGGATCGTCCATCGGGACCTCAAGCCGGCCAACGTCAAGATCAGGCCGGATGGCGCGGTCAAAGTCCTCGACTTCGGACTGGCGAAGGCCGGCGGCGACGACCCGACACCCGACTCCCAGGTGTCGACGATGGCGGGCACGCGCGCGGGGATCATTCTCGGCACGATGGCCTATATGAGTCCCGAGCAGGCGCGCGGGCAATCGGTCGACAAGCGGACCGACATCTGGGCGTTTGGCTCCGTCCTCTTCGAGATGCTGACCGGTCGGACGGCATTCGCGCGCGACACCGCGTCCGACACGATTGCCGGCATTCTCGAGCGTGAGCCGGACTGGACCGCGCTCCCAGGCTCGTCCTCGGCGAGGATTCGCGATCTCCTGCGTCGCTGCCTGCAGAAGGATCCGTCCCAGCGCCTGCACGACATCGCCGACGCGCGCATCGACATTGAAGGGGAGGGAGACCCCACCGATCGGCAGCCGTCGATTGCCGTGCTGCCGTTCGCCAACATGAGCGCTGATCCGGACAACGAATATTTCAGCGACGGCCTCGCCGAAGAGGTTATCAACCTGCTGGCGCACATACCCGGGTTGAAGGTGATTGCCCGCACGTCGGCCTTTGCCTTCAAGGACAAGCACGAGGACATCCGCCGCATCGCCGGCGTGCTGGATGTGACCAACATCCTCCAAGGCAGCGTGCGTAAGGCGGGCAATCGGATTCGGGTCACCGCGCAACTGATTGCGGCGGGCGACGGCAGCCATCTGTGGTCGGACCGGTACGACCGGGAGCTGGCCGATGTCTTCGCCATCCAGGACGAGATCGCGGAGGCTATCGCGAAAGCGCAGGTGACGCTGGCCGACAAGCCGGCCGCACCACTTTCAATGATGTATGTCGCCGGTGTGCAGCCGGCGCACGAGGCGGTGCCGCTGGCGCGGGTGCACGCGCAGAAAGCGTTGGAGCTGGATCCCTCTCTGCTAGAAGCGCATGCCTTGCTGGGCCTGCTGGCCGCGATGTATGACTACGACTGGACCGAGGCCGACCGCCGGTTCCGCCTGGCGTTCGCGCGCGATCCGGTCCCCCCTCTTTTTGTGCGCATCGAGCGGGCGAATTTCTTCCTGGCCCACGTGGGCCGGGGGCGGGAGGCGGTCGAGGAGATGGAGCGCGCACTCGCTGAGGATCCGCTGAACGTGCCAGAGACGACCTGACGACGGCCTCTTGAGGTCCGGCTGAAGCCGGACACTACGTACAGAAAGAAGGCCGGTACAGAAAAAAGGCCGGAGCAGGGAGGTCCCGCTCCGGCTCCTTTCATTGTCCTTTTAACTTTTCAGTTCTGACTTTTCACTTCTTCTCAGGTGTCGCCGGCGCCGCCCCCGCGGGCGTCTTCGGGGGATCGGGCACCAGTCTCGTGACTCGCGCCGGTTTCGGCACATTGCCGTTGGCGTGGCTGAACTGGTAGCTGTTCCGGGCCATCCTCGCGTTGTACGGCGTCTCAATCGTGACGGTCTTGACCTCGCCGGGCTGCAGCAGATCCGCGAGGAAGCCCTTGCCGCCGATGACGGTCGCGTCATTCTTGTCGTACCAGGTCTCGTCGATCGTCAGCCTCGCGATCGGCGCTTTGGAAATGTTCTTGACCTGCACCTTGGTGACAATCATGTTGCCGGCGCGGGACGGCACGGGATAGACGAATTCGATGGCGGCGTCACCCTTGACGGGCGGGGTGAACTGCCGGCCCGCCAGGATCGGCTTGAGATCGGGGGCCTGCGTGGCCTGAGCCAGGGCGCTGGTGGCGGCGAGGCCGAGGCTGACGATCGTGGCCGCAAGAACGAAGCGCGCGCGGAACATATGGCTATCCTCCTGCAACAGACGGGCTACCGTGTTCGATAGCGCCGGAATTATACTCACATTTCGCCGTTCCAGTCCTCCGGCTCGGGATTGATCGACCGGAAGATCTCCATGTGCCATTTGCCGCCGCCCCACGGTTCGACGACCTCGGCGGCGACGACGTCGACCAGAATCTCCGAGAAGAGGCGCCCCTCGGGATCGCCTTCGAGATGGTACGCGGCGTCCTCCCAGGAAAAATTCGGATAGAGCATCAGCGTCAGAAACAGATCGTAGCCATCGTCGACCACGATGAGCTGCCCGCACGGACGTTTGAGCGTCGAATGGTAGATGAGATATTTCTCGGCGCTGTGCGCGCGGATGTACCGCTTGAGGGCGAACTCGCGCGCCACGATTTCCTCGACGGCGATCTTCTTCTCCCAGCAGTCGCGACAATACTTCTCCTCGCCTCGCGGCTCGGAGACCTCCTTGGCGCCGCACAGCGAGCACGACTTGACGAGCGACTTACGGGGCATAGGGTCAATTTACCACTTACAATTGGTAATTAGGAATTCTTAATTGTAGATTGTCAGTCCATGGATCGACCGACGCACAGGGGCCTCCGGCATCTCGCGCTCAACGTCGGCGATCTTGCCGCGATGACGCGCTTCTATGTCGACGTGCTGGGGTTCGTGGTCGAGTGGGAGCCCGATCCCGACAACGTCTATCTCTCGTCGGGCGTCGACAACCTGGCGTTGCACCGTTCGACCCATTCGGCAGGCCATTCGCCTGCGCTCGCGGGGAGTCTTTCGACCGATGCACGTGCGCCCTCGCCGCTCGATCACCTGGGCCTGGTCGTGTCGAGCGCGGCGGATGTCGATCGCTGGGCGGCGTTCCTCGAAAGCCGGGGTGTGACCCTCAGCGCGAGGCCACGTACGCACCGCGATGGCGCGAGATCGTGCTACTTCAACGATCCGGACGGGAACCGGATCCAGATTCTGTATCATCCGCCAATCAGTCAAAAAGTTAAAAGTTAGAACTGAGAAGTTAAAAGGACATTGGTACGCCGATCAGCCTGACATTGTCGTTTGAAGTTTTAACTGTTCAATTCTAACTTCCGTAAGAGGGTTGGCGCGTACATCTGCTCCACGTACTCCTGCAGCATGCGCCGCGCCGAGAAGCGCGGCGCCACCGACCGGATCGCTTCCTTGATGGTCACCACAAAGCGCCGCGGCACGTTGGCGGCGTCGCGGTCGTAGAACGCCGGGACGATCTCTTCCTCGATCAGCCGGTACAGCGCGTGCGCATCCGCCTCGTCTATCGCGTCGTAGTTGTCGCCCTCGACGCCGCCATCGATCACCCACCCGTTGGTGCCGTTGAACCCCTCGGCCCACCAGCCGTCGCCGATGCTCAGATGGGGCACGCCGTTGATGGCCGCTTTCATCCCGCTCGTACCGCTCGCCTCGAGCGGCTTGCGGGGGGTGTTGAGCCAGACGTCGCAGCCCTGGATCAGGAAATGCGCCACGTGCAGGTCGTAGTCGTCGACAAAGGCGACTCGACCACCGAACAGCGGATCGAGCGCGTGCCTGTACACGTTCTGCATGTGGCGCTTGCCGACATCGTCGGCCGGGTGCGCCTTGCCCGCAAAGATGAGCTGGACCGGGCGACCGGCGGCATTGAGAATGCGGGCGAGCCGATCGGGGTCGTGGAAGATGAGCTCGGCACGCTTGTAGCTCGCGAAGCGGCGCGCGAAGCCGATCGTCAGCGCGTCAGGCTCGATGAGGGGGCCGGCCGCCACGACCCGCGGGATGCCGACGCGTTCTTCAGTCCAGCGCTGGCGCGCGCGTTCGCGCATGAACGCAAACAGGTACTGGCGCAGCGGCTGCCGCGCGGCCCACAGCTCGGCGTCTGGAATCGCGAGCACGCCGTCCCAGAGCGCCGGATCGTGGTGATACTCCAGCCAGTCGGCGCCGAGATAGCGGGTGAAGAGGTCGGTCATCTCTCTGGCGATCCAGGTCAGCAGGTGCACGCCGTTGGTGACCCACGAGATGGGCTGCTCGGCCTCCGGCACGCCAGGCCACATCGCGCCCCACATCTGCCGGGTGACGTCGCCGTGCAGCCGGCTGACGGCGTTGACCCTGGCCGCCGACCTGATCGCGAGCGCGGTCATGTTGAACTGCGCGCCCACGCCGCTGTCGTGCGACCCGAGCGCGAGGAAGCGGTCGCGGTGCGGGCCGAGCGTCCCCCAGCAGCCGGCCAGATGCTGCTCGACCAGGTGGAACGGGAAGGCGTCGTGGCCCGCCGACACCGGCGTATGGGTCGTGAAGACCGTCGTCTGGCGGACTTCTTCAAGCGCCGCGTCGAAGGTGGCGCCGCATTCGACGAGATCGCGAATCCGCTGCAGCACGACGAAGGCGGCGTGGCCCTCGTTGAGATGAAAGACCGCCGGCTCGAGACCGAGCGCGCGTAGCGCCCGCACGCCGCCGATGCCGAGAACGATTTCCTGCTGCACGCGCGTCTCGCGACCGCCGCCGTATAGTCGGGCCGATAGCTCGCGATCCCACGGCGCGTTTTCCTCGAGATCGGTGTCGAGCAGATAGAGCCGGACGCGACCCACGCGCACCAGCCACACCGCCACGAGGACCGATCGGTCCTCGAGCGGAACCGCGGTCAGGCACGGCTTGCCGTCGGGCCCCTTGGCCGGTTCGATGGGCGCGTCGGTCCAGCTGAGGCGCTCGTAGCTTTCTTCCTGCCACCCCTCGGGCGAGATCCGCTGGTGGAAGTAGCCCTGTGGGTAGATGAATCCGACGCCGATGATCGGCACGCCGAGGTCGCTGGCTTCCTTGCAGTGATCGCCGGCCAGTACTCCGAGGCCGCCGGCGTAGATGGCCAACGACTGATGCAGCGCGAATTCGGCCGAGAAATAGGCGATCGATTGGCCGGCCAGATGCGGCCGCGTGCGCGACCACCACGTGTCGTCGGTCGCAAGCCCTCGGTCAAACGCCGCGATCGCCCGATCGTACAGGATCAGAAATTCGGGATCGGTGGCGGCGGCCTCGATTGTTTCGCGCGGGATGGCCCACAGCATGCGGACCGGATTGTGGGCCGTGGAACGCCAGAGCGGATAGTCGAGCCGGCGGAACAGCGCGCGCGCGTCCTGGTGCCAGCTCCACCACAGGTCGGTCGCGAGATCCTCGAGACGGCCGATGCGTTCGGGCATCGGGGGGAGGCTGGAGTAGCGAGTCATCTACCGGTCATTATCCACGGTCTCACCGTGTTGGTACAATGCGGCCGCCCTCATGCGACTGCTCGTGCGGTTCCAGCTCGTTGGGTTGGCGCGCCACGTTGGAACGGCATTCGTTGCCCTTCCGCTGATGGGAGTGGCCGTCTGCCCGTCCGCGTACGCGCAGGAGCCGCCGCCGCGCCTTCCAATCGTGGTCTTCGATCTCCACGGAACCCTGCCCAACTTCCCCGACGATCCGCCGCTGGCGGACAGTCGGGGGCTCAGTCAGGGCCAGCTCCCCGGGCTCGGCATTGGCGGCACCGCCGGCGTGCATGTGTATCTGCTCAAGT
>Ga0156016_159_pt5 | contig 32259 bp, 29 predicted proteins | sample RifCSPlowO2_02_FD_107670 | JGI IMG/M metagenome (GOLD analysis project Ga0156016, IMG submission 107670) | Acidobacteria bacterium RIFCSPLOWO2_02_FULL_64_15 | reverse complement strand
CGTTTCTGTTTCTACGGATCTACGACCGTTCGTGAATAATGCGGGCTAGGCCGTCCGATTCCAGTATCGGTCAGCAATCCCTTGATCGGCGCCTGGATTCTCGACCGTGCCAGATCCACCTACAGCGACAACACCGGGCCCGCCAGGCGGACGATGGTGCTCGAAAATGCCGGAACGGCCATCAAGCACACCACCATGACGACCAAGGGGAAGGACACGGCCGGCGTGGAATACAACCGGACCGAGATCTTGACGCGGCCATAGAACGGGGAGAAATTGGCAATAGCACTATCGAGTGAAGTCTCTTGTGTGAGTCCGCCCGTAGCCCAAAAAGTCGTTGGTATTGAGACGTTGAGCGGGCACGCTTTCATACGTGCCCCAGTGTTCTGCGAGTCTCCCGTTTTCAATTCGCCACTGGTTGAAATTCACGCGCTCGATCCCTTCGCGCGCGCCTTGCGCAAAGTCCGGCACGTTCAGGGACCACACGAAATCCCCTTCCGCCAGCATCCGAACGTTCATGTGGTGCGGAAGTGGATTGGGACGCGTCGTGAACGCCTGAATGCCGTCAGAGCCACGCGCGTTGTGCTGGATGTACTCGGGGGTCGCGATATCAAGAAGCTTCTTCCGCTCGACCGTGTCCGTCGCTTCGGCGTACTGAAACAACAGCCGTCCGACCAGCTTGTTCCGCTCAAGCTCCGCAGGACTGACTGCCTTTGACACACGCTTGGGTTGACCCTCGACACTGCGAGGGCCCTTCCCTACCGCCCACTGATCGTTCGCGTTGGTACGTTCACGGTTGACCTTCTCCTGTACCGTCCAGTGTTCCGCGATCTTCCCATCCTCGAGACGAAACATCTCGATGCGGGCGATCGCCGTCCCAGCCGCGTTCACTCGGGAGTAGGTCCAGACCTGATCGTGCTCGGCGATCATGCGGATGAGTTCGCTGCGCTCGCGGCGCGCGCCAGCGTCATCGACTTGAAGGTTCTCCGTCACGCGTTTCAGTAACGCATCGCGCCCGTCGGCTGCGTAAGACGCGTGCTCGATATAGCCGGCGCCCACCACGCCGGCGAGTCCGGCAACGTCTCCCTTATCTGCCAAGGTGAAATAGCGCTCGAGAACATCTTTATTGCGTTCAAGTGCAGGGTTCAGCCCTGCGCGCTGCACGCCCTGGCCGCTCGTCGTCACCGCCAACGCCGCGGTGACGATCGCAGCGGCAATCGCTACTTGTTTCATCAAGCCTCCTCCTCGAAATCGCTCTCGAGAGCCGTTGTGCCTATAACGGCAAACGGCCTGGGCTGCCTCAGGCCGTTTTCCTTGTAAATATTGGTCGGGATGGCCGGATTCGAACCGGCGACCCCCTGACCCCCAGTCAGGTGCGCTAGCCAGGCTGCGCTACATCCCGATATCGAGCTACGCTGCGACGGTCCGGCTCAAGCCGGACACTACGTACGACCAGATACGTACGATCAGCAGTCAACGTTTGCGCGACGACGATGCGTGACGCGACCGCGCGGGCGGCTTGCCGCGCGCAATCTTGGTGCGGCTGACACTGCTGACAGGGGCCGGCCGCGTTCTCGACCGGGGGGCCGGCGGCTCCGCCACTCCAGTCTGTGCGCCACCATTCGAACCGGCAAGCAAATCCAGAATCGACCGGAGGCCCCGCTTCACTTCCGTCAGCCGCTCGCGCGCGTTTTGACCGATCAGCTCGTCGATCGCCGGCGCGTCGGCCGCAACCGGCGCCGCCTCCTCTTCGAGCCTCCGGCGGGCGCCTGCCAGCGTCAACCCTTCGACAAGCAGCAGGTGCCTGATTCTCGCGACCTGCTCGACATCCACGCGCCGGTAGACTCGAGGTCCACCCGCCGTCTTGGCGACGCCGATCTCCGGAAACTCGGCCTCCCACGAGCGCAGCACGTAGGGCTGCACCTTGAGGATTTCGCAGACCTCGGCCGCCTTGAACAGCGCCCGCCTGGGTATGTCGATCTGAGCGGCTATGTCGGCCATCGGCGCCACAAACCAGCCTCGGCAGTATAGCGCATCGGATTGGGCTCGGTCGCGAGACTACCCCCTGCCCTTCGTTGGGGAAGACTGAGCGTCAGTACGGCGCCGAAGTCGCGCGACGGCCTGATCGGGGTTACCCGAGAGTTCCTCTTCGAAGCTGTCGAGAGCCGCCACCACGACGTCACGGTGATGAATGTCCGGTCCAACGGCCTTCACGGCCTCGATCCACACGCGATGAATCCGCTCGACATCGTCCGCGTTCAGCGCCGGGGCGTGCGCCCCGAGCGAAAACCGCTGCACGTGCTCATCGGTCGCGTGGATGACGAACTCGGTGGCCAAACCGCGACCGTGCGGGGTCCGATCCCAGGCCTCGCCCATCAGCTGCGCCTGTGCGACGTGCGAGAGCACTTCCGACTCTCCAGCCACGATCTCGCTCACCTGCAGCCGGACCACGGTTTGCGCGATGGCGTCGAAAATGTTCGTGGCCGGCAGCACGAGCAGCTTGACGTTGCGGCCATGGCGCTCGGCGATCGCCACCACGCGCGTGAACAATTGCTGCTCGTAGTCGGTGAACACCTCGTCGGCGGCCAGCTCGTGCGCGCCGCCGTCTGGTCCGCGCAGCAGCCGGACCGTGAGCACGACGACATCGCGATCCACGGGCGTACGGGCCACCGCCCAGTCGAGCTGCGCGAGCGTGTTGTAGTCGCGCACGGGCACCAGCACCCCACCGGGCCGGGCGTGGAGCGCGTCGACGTCCACTTCCGCTTCCGGTTTCAGCTGGAATTGGTCGAGCCTGGATCCGGCCGCCGCGCGGCGCCTGGCGGTGATGCGCTCGGAGACAACAAAGGTCGCGAAGAAGCCGGCCGTGAACAGCAAGCCGGCAATCGTCGCCGTCTCCTTCGTGAACAGGTTGATGATCGCCGCCGCAAACAGACTCATGCTGATCACGATGAGGCCGATCGGCACCTCCCGCCCACCGATGCGCGGGTTGAGGGGCACCCGCCAACCGCGCGGCACCTCCGGACGCTTGTAGCGCAACACCAGGACGGACAGCGCGTTAAACGCAAAGCTCCACACCACGCCAAAGGCGTAGGCCTCGCCGAGCACGATCACGTTGCCCCGGCTGACGAGGATCGTGACAATCTGCAACAGCGCAATCAGATTAATCAGGCGATAGGTCGTGCCGAACCGGCGGTGGGGTTTGCGGAACCAGTCGGTCAGCACGCCGTCCTCCGACACGCGGTTGAGGACGCCGTTCGAACCGACGACCGACGTGTTGACTGCGCCAGCCAGCATCAGAAAACCGACAACCACGACGAAGCCCTGAAACACCAGACGCAGCGAGACCGGACCGACGAGGTTCATCGCCAGCCCGGAGATGAGGTTGTCGTAGTAGCGGGGGCGTACCGAATCGGGAATGATGGCCGACGCAAAAAAGCTGACGAGCACGGTGAACATCAGGCTGTAGACAAAGATGATCAGGCCGGCGCGCTGCAGGTTCTTCACTTTCGGGTGCTCGATCTCGCGGTACACCTGGGCGAGCGACTCCCAGCCGCTCATCCCGAGAATCGAATGGCCGAAGCCCACCAGGATGGCGATCGCCGTCACGCTCGGCCAGGCCGTTCCCTCCAACCAGCCCAGCGCGTCTTCAGAAAACCGCAGGTTCTGTGGTGCCGGAGCCGGCGGCAACGACCCGCCGCTCCACACAAGCGTCAGGCCGCACCATGCGATCAGCAGCACGACCATCACCGTCGTCACCTGCATGATCCGCAGCGCATCGTCGCTCGACTCGTGCAGGCCCCTGGTGTTGCGCCACCAGAAGTACACCGTAATGAGGATGGCGATGAGCGCGGCGGTTGAACCGGCGGGCAGCTGCACGCCCAGACCACCGCGCGTCAGCAGCTCGTTGGTGAGCCCGACGACGTACAGGCCGGCCGAGACACCACTAATGGGACCGGTCAACACGTAGTCGAAGAGGAGGGCCGACACCGACAGCTTGGCCAGCGTTCCGCCCATCGCCTCTTTGACGACGCGGTACACACCGCCACGCACAAACATCGTCGAGCTCTCGATGTAGAGCGCCCGCACGGCGTAGGAAAACACCATCACGGCGAGGATGAACCAGGGAGCGGACTCGCCCACCGCCTGCTCGACAATCCCGCCGACGTAGAAGGCAGTCGATCCCAGATCGGCGAGGACGATTGAGGCGGCCCGCCAGAACGAGATGAACGTGAGAAGAACGGTGGTGGCGACGACGACGCGAACGCGTCCGTCGCGTGGGACGGGTGTGGAGATCACTCGCGCCTTCCGTATGACGCCGCCGGGGTTAGCTGTCGGGCTAGGACTCGGAAGTGTCCTCCGGCGGTTGTCCCGCCGGTGCGCCCCAGGAGCCTGGGTCCCCCGCGTCCTGCGAGTGGCGCAGGACTTAGGCCAGCCACGACCTTACGCCCGCCTCCCACGCATGTCAACTCGCGAGCCGGCCTCATGCAGCTGTAGTGTCCGGCTTCAGCCGGACCCTGGACGTGCCGTCTACAATAGAGCCATGACTCAACTCAACAAGTTCAGTTCGCGCGTCACTGAGCCCAAGGCGCAGGGCGCGTCCCAGGCGATGCTGTACGCAACCGGGATGACGGACGCCGACATGAGCAAGCCGCAGGTCGGGATTTCGAGCGTCTGGTACGAAGGCAACCCCTGCAACATGCACCTGCTGTCGCTCGCGGAAAAGGTGAAAGAAGGCGTGGTCGCCGCCGGCATGGTCGGGATGCGATTCAACACCATCGGCGTCAGCGACGGCATTTCCATGGGCACCGACGGCATGAGCTTCTCGCTCCAGTCGCGCGACCTCATCGCCGACTCGATCGAAACCCTGATGGCGAGCCAGTGGTACGACGCCAACATCTCTTTGCCCGGGTGCGACAAGAACATGCCCGGGTGCGTCATGGCGATGGGCCGGCTGAATCGGCCGTCGCTGATGGTCTACGGCGGCACCATCCGCGCGGGCCATGGCGGTGACAACCAGAAGCTCGATATCGTGTCCGCGTTTCAAAGTTATGGCCAATTCCTCTCGGGCGCGATCGACGAGGCGCAGCGGCGAGACATCGTTCGCCACTCCTGTCCAGGCGCCGGCGCCTGCGGCGGCATGTACACCGCCAACACGATGGCGTCGGCGATCGAGGCGCTCGGGATGACCCTGCCCTACAGTTCGTCCACGCCCGCCGAGGACCCGCAAAAGCTCCTGGAATGCCTGCAAGCCGGAGCGGCGGTTCGCCGACTGCTCGAGCTCGACTTGAAGCCGCGCGACATCATGACGCGCGCGGCGTTCGAGAACGCGATGGTGCTGGTCACCGTCCTCGGCGGCTCGACCAACGCCGTTCTTCACCTGCTCGCGATGGCACACGAGGTGGACGTCCCGTTGACAATCGACGATTTCCAGAAGGTGAGCAATCGCGTGCCGATGCTGGCCGATTTCAAGCCGAGCGGCCAGTACGTGATGGAGGACCTGCACGCAGTGGGCGGGATTCCGGCGGTGATGAAGATGCTGCTCGGTGCTGGGCTGATTGACGGCAACTGCATCACCGTCACGGGCAGAACGGTACGGGACAACCTGAAGGACCTCCCCGGCCTCACTGCCGGCCAGCAGATCGTTCGACCGCTCTCGAACCCCATCAAGCCGACCGGGCACATCCAGATCCTCAAGGGCAACCTCGCGCCGGGCGGCGCCGTGGCGAAGATTACGGGTAAAGAGGGTGTGCGCTTCACAGGTCCAGCGAAGGTCTTCGACGCTGAAGAGGACATGCTGGCGGCGCTCGAACGCCACGAGATTGCCAAGGGCGACGTCATCGTCATCCGGTACGAAGGGCCAAAGGGCGGACCTGGCATGCCCGAAATGCTGACGCCGACCTCGGCCATCATGGGTGCGGGCCTGGGCCACGACGTGGCGCTTCTGACCGACGGCCGGTTCTCCGGAGGCTCCCATGGGTTCCTCGTCGGACATATCACGCCCGAAGCACAGGACGGAGGGCCGATCGCGCTTCTCCGATCGGGCGATCGCATCACCATTGACGCAGAACGTAATTTCATCGCGGCCGACGTGCCGGACGAGGAATTCGTGAGACGGCGGCGCGAATGGCGGCAACCGCCGCTGAAGGCCGAGCGCGGCACGCTCGCGAAGTACATCCGCCTGGTAAGCAGCGCGAGCACGGGCTGCGTCACGGATTAGCCTTCAGATGGGCCTTCATATGTAGTGTCCGGCTTTAGCCGGACGGACGACGGTCCGGCTGAAGCCGGACACTACGATTAGGATCTGGAGCTAGGATTTGGCGCGGCGGCGCACCTGCACGCGAATGGGCGTGCCGACGAACCCGAAATGTGCGCGCAGTTGATTCACCAGGAAGCGCTCGTAGGAAAAGTGAAACGTGGTCGCCACGTTCGTGAAGAACACAAATGACGGCGGCGCCACTCCGATTTGAGCCACGTACAGGATGCGTACGTGCCTGCGGCCTGGGCTGACGGGTGGGTTGGCGGCGGTCACCGCTTCGATAAACTTATTGAGCGCCGGCGTCGCCACGCGCTGCCGCCGCGTGGCCGCGATTTTGTCGATCGTCTCCATCACCTTCGGCACGTGCTCACCGGTGAGCGCGGAGACGTGGAGGAGTGGCGCGTAGTCGAGAAACCGCATGCGATGTCGGACTTCCTCGTCGAACGTCTTCGCGCCGTCCGATCCGCTGCCCTTCACAAGGTCCCATTTGTTGGCGACGATGACGATGCCCCGGCCGGCCCGGTCGACTTCTCCCCCAATCGCCGCGTCCTGATCGGTCGCGCCGCTCGCCGCGTCGATGACGAGCGCGACGACGTCGGCGTCCGCAATCGATCGCTTCGCGCCAGCCACGCTGACGACTTCCACCTTGCCGCCGCGCCCCACACGACCCGGCCTCCGCATGCCTGCGGTGTCGACGATCCGGAACCGCCGCCGATGCCACGTCAGCGGGGCGTCAATGGCATCCCGCGTCGTGCCCGGCATCTCACTCACGAGAACCCGCTCCTCCCGCAGCAGCCGGTTGACGAGCGACGACTTGCCGACGTTGGGACGGCCCACCACGGCGACGGCCACTTCGGATTGGGATTCGGGACTTGGGATTTGGGATTCGGGGTGGTCCGATTGCCGAATCCCGAATCCCGAATCCCGAATCCCGACATGTTTCACGATCTCATCGAGCAGCTCCGCCACGCCGTGCCCGTGCTCGGCCGAGATCTCCAGCACCGGATCGAAGCCGAGCTGAAAGAAGTCCATCGCGCCGGCCTGCGCCCGCTTGTCGTCGGTCTTGTTGATGGCGAGCAGGACCGCGCGGCCCGTCTCGCGCAGCTCCCGCGCAATCTCCTGGTCGGCCGGCACCAGCCCTTCACGTCCGTCCACCACCAGGATCAGCAGATCGGCGCCGGCCATCGCGCGCCGGCCCTGACGGCTCACCGCCTCGCGCAGCGGATCCTCACTCGCGCCAAACATCCCGCCGGTGTCGAAGAGCTGAAACGTCACGCCGCGCCAGACGGCCTGGCGCGCGAGGGTGTCGCGGGTCGTGCCGGCGATCGGCGCCACAATCGCGCGCCGGGCTCCGGTGATGCGATTGAACAGCGTCGATTTGCCGACATTGGGTCGGCCCGCGAGCACGACGGATGGGAGTCTTGGGGGCATCAACTTAGCCTTGTCCTTGACAGCGTAAGTCTAAGTATTTATAGTGTTTACGCGACGCTAGGAGACCCTAAGCATGATCAAGGTCGATATTGTGAACGAAGTATCAAAGACGGCCGACATCACCAAGGTTAAGGCCGAGGTGGCCGTGGATGCCGTGTTTGACGCCATGCGCGTCTCCATGCAGCGCGGCGATCGCATCGAGCTTCGCGGGTTCGGCGTCTTCCAGGTGAAGCCGCGCAAGCGGGGCATCGGCCGTAATCCTCGCACGGGGAAGGAAGTCCGCATTCCTCCAGGGCGGACGATTCGTTTCAAGCCGGGCAAAGATCTTCAGAACATCGGATGACCACGCCACCCGAGGTCGAGTGGCAGCCACAGCCCAAGTTCCAGGATCGGGTCTGGCGGCATGCCGCCCTGTTCGTGCTCACGATTGCCACGACGACGCTCGCCGGCGCCGAACACTACGCCGGATTCCAGTCCGACTTCGTACTCCCCGTGGACCTGCAGATGCCGATTGCCGCGCTCCTGCTGCGGGGCTTCTGGTACAGCGCGACGATTCTGGCGATCCTCGGGTGCCACGAGCTCGGACACTACTTCGCGTGCCGCTATTATGACGTCGATGCGTCCCTGCCGTTTTTCCTCCCGTTTCCTCCCCCGATGCTGACCGGTACGCTCGGCGCCTTCATCCGGATCCGCGAGCCTATTCCGAGCAAGCGCATGCTGTTCGACATCGGCATCGCGGGTCCGATCGCCGGGTTCCTGGTCGCCGTGCCCGCGCTCTTCATCGGCCTGTCGATGTCGCGTGTCGTGCGCGTCCCGGCCGACTTTCCGGGGCTCGAGCTGGGTGAACCGCTGCTCTTTCAGGCGGCCGCCTGGATGCTGTGGGGCCCGACGCCAGACGGGTATTCGCTCAACCTGCATCCGGTAGCATTTGCCGCGTGGTTCGGCCTGCTGGCCACGTCGCTCAACCTGTTTCCTGTCGGCCAGCTCGACGGCGGGCACATCTCGTACGCCGTCCTGGGGCGACGCTCGACCTACGTCACGCTCGCGATGATCGGCGTCGCGGTCGGCCTGACGTTCTTCTCGACGAGCTGGCTGGTCTGGACGGTGTTGATGATTGGCATGCTCGTCATGTTCGGTCCGCGCCACCCTCGCGTCTTCGACGAACACGTCCCCCTCGACCGCACGCGTCTCATCCTCGCCCTCCTCGCACTCGCCATGTTCGTGCTCTGTTTCACGCCAGCGCCCATCCGGCCCATCGAACTCATCGGACGGTGAATTGCTGATTGCGGATTGTTGATTGCTGATTGGAAGGGCGCGCAGTCAATCAGCAATCGGCAATTCTCTATTCCGCAATCAACAATCAACAATCATCAATCAACAATTCACAGCACGTTGAAGGGATCCACGTCGACGATCGTCCGCCTCGCCAAGTCATGTCGACCGGCGATCACTGACCGCACCGCCTCACGCATCCGCTTCCGATTCGTACCCTTGATTAATATCTGCGCGCGGTATTCGCCCCGGAGCCTGCCAAGGGGCGCCGGCGCCGGGCCCAGGACGCGGAAGGCGTCCCGACTCTCCTGTCTCAGGTTCTGCGCGAAGTCCGCCGCATCGCCCATGGCGCCGGCAAACGTCCTTGAGCGAACGACGAAGTTGACGAGCGAGACGAGCGGCGGATACCGCATCGCGCGGCGGAACTTCAGCTCGTGCTCGTAGAACGCGTCATAGTCCTGCCGGCAGGCGAGCTGAATGCTGTAGTGATCCGGAAAGAGCGTCTGGACGATGGCGTCGCCGGGCCGCTCGCCGCGCCCGGCGCGGCCGGCCACCTGGGTCAACAGCTGAAACGTCCGCTCGGAGGCGCGAAAGTCCGCCAGACCCAGCCCCACGTCCGCGGAAATGACGCCCACAAGCGTCACGCGTGGAAAATCGTGACCCTTGGCAATCATCTGGGTGCCAACCAGGACGTCGATGTCTCCGTCGCGGAACCGCGAGAGCAGGCGGCCGAGCGCGCCTCGGCGGCCAATCGCGTCGCGATCGAGGCGCGCCACCCGGGCACCTGGATGCGCCCGCTTGACCTCGGCCTCGACGCGCTCGGTGCCAAAGCCGCTTTGCTCGAGGTACGGTCCGGCGCACGACGGACACGCCTTGGGCACGCGAACCGAGTAGTTGCAGTAATGGCAGCGCCCGCGCCGGGCTGATCCTTCGCCATGAACGACGAGCGACACGCTGCAGTTCGGGCACTCGAGCGTGCCGCCGCACTGGCGGCAGAACACAGATGTCGCGAATCCACGCCGGTTGAGAAGGATGAGCGACTGCTCTTTCCGCTCGAGCCGTGCGGCGATGGCCTGGGTCAGGGCACGACTGAGCACGACGTCGGGACCGACGGTTGCGTACTCTTCGCGCATGTCCACGATGCTCACCGCGGCAAGCGGCCGATCGAGTACGCGGCGCTCGAGCAAGAGCCGCTCGTACTTGCCGGCACGCGCGTTGTAGCTGGATTCCAGGGACGGCGTGGCCGAGCCGAGGACGACCAGCGCGCCGGCGCGCTGGGCGCGCACGATCGCGACATCGCGGCCGTTATAGCGGGGACTCTCCTCCTGCTTGTACGACCCGTCGTGCTCCTCGTCTACCACAATCAGGCCAATGTCGGAGAGCGGCGCAAACACCGCCGACCTCGTGCCGACCACCGCGTCGATCTCGCCGCGGCGGATCCGCTGCCACTGATCGTGGCGCTCACCGTCGGAGAGTCCACTGTGCTGGATGGCCAGACGGTCGCCGAAGGTCTGGCGGAAGAGCGACGCCATGGCGGGCGTGAGCGCGATCTCCGGCACGAGCATCAGCACGCGGCGACCCGCACGCTGCACCGCCGAGGCCAGCCGCAAGTAGACCTCCGTCTTGCCGCTGCCGGTCACACCTTGCAGAAGCGCGACGCGAAACTCTCCTGCGCCGGCCAGATCCTGCAGCCGGCCGAGCGCGCGCACCTGCTCCTTCGTTAACTGCCGATCCTGTTCGTCCGACACCAGGCGCACGAGCGTCGCCAAAAACGGGTCGCGCTCGACGCGCTCGAGGCGCAGGCCCACCAGCCCGCGGCGCGCCAGCCGTCCGATGGCGTCCGCGCCGACACCTCGCGCGACGAGCGTCGGCGTTGGCAGACCCACCGCGGTGCCGGCGACCAGTTCCAGGGCGTCGCGCTGCCGTGGTGTCAGCGACGCGGCGCCCGTCAGCGCCTCAATGCCGGCCGCCGTAATCGAGGCCACACGTACGGTCTTGTGTGCGTCGGCGCGCGCGCCGCGCGTCTTCGGGGGAAGGACGGCCGTGATCGTCTCGCCCTGACCGGCCGCGTAGTACTCGGCCGTCCACGTCGCGAGTTCCACTACCTCAGTGGGTACGAATGCCTCGTGATCCAGCACCTGACGAACCGGTTTGACGTCGGCCTCGGCCACATCGAGGACCGGATTGCAGTCAACGACGATGCCGGTGACGGTCCGCGGTCCCAGAGGGACGACGACGCGCGCGCCGACGACGGGCCTGGTCATGCCGTCGGGAACGCGGTACGTCAACAGGTCGAGCTGGGGGACGGGAACGGCGACGCTTATCAGCAAGTGAAAACTTAGAATTGAAAACTTAAAAGGACTGAGCCAGGACTGAGCCTTTATTCTCTCTACTTTTAAGTTCTAACTTTTCACTTTTTACTTTAGCAGTGTTCTTACCAGCTTCATGTCTTCCCACACCTCGCGCTTGGACGAGGGGTTGCGCAGCAGGTAGGCCGGATGGAAGGTTGGGACCAGCTTGGCGCCACGATACTCGTACACGCGGCCACGCAGACGGGAGATGGGGTCGAGCGTCCTCAATAACGTCTGGGCGCCGAATTTGCCGAGCGCAACGATGACCTTCGGCTTGATGATGTCGATCTGCTGGAAGAGAAATGGTTCGCAGGTCTCGACTTCGTCCCGTTCGGGATTGCGGTTCTCGGGAGGACGGCATTTGATCACGTTGGCAATGTAGACATCCTCGCGCTTCAACCCGATCGCTTCGATGATCTTCGTCAGGAGCTGTCCGGCCCGGCCGACGAAGGGAATGCCTTGGACGTCTTCATCGTGCCCCGGCGCCTCGCCGACGAACATGAGGTCGGCCGTCGGACTGCCGACGCCGAACACAATCTGACGCCGGCCGAGACCGTGGAGCTTGCAGCGCGTGCAGTCGCCAATCTCAGTTCTAACGGCCGTCAATCCTTCTGCAGGCGAGGGCGACATGTGCAGCGGGAAGGCCCCCGGCGGTGGGACGGTCCCCTGCGTCGGGACGGTCTGAAGACCGTCCCCTACCGGGCCGGGGCGCTCCCTCCCGACACCTCGTTCGCGCCAGGCGGGATCGCGGCTGACGCCGGCCACGCCGAGCTCCGAAGCGAATTTAAGATGTTCGGCGACTTGATCGCGATCCATGACACGGTCCGGCTAAAGCCGGACACTACGTTCCGTCCGGGAGATTCTGCCCACAAGCATCCTGGCTGCTTCGCTGTCGTCGTGTCCGGCGCTCTACCTGCCGTCGTAGTGTCCGGCTTTAGCCGGACGTTCAGCCGCACGTTCGACAAAAAGCTTCTCGACGCGATCGAGGATCGCTGACGCCACGCGCGTCTTGCTCTGCAGCGGCAGCGTCTCGGTGCCCTCCGGCCCGACAAACGTGACGGCATTGGTGTCCACGTCAAAGCCGGCGTCAGCGCGCGAGACGTCGTTGGCGACGATCAGATCGACGTGCTTCTGCTCGCGCTTGGCACTCGCCCGGCGAACGACATCCTCGGTCTCGGCCGCAAATCCCACGAGCAGCGGGCCGCCACCCGTCGCGATCCGCCGCTGGCCAAGCTCGCCGAGAATGTCCGGCGTCTTCTTCAAGACGATCGTCAGCGATTCGTTGTCCTTCGTCATCTTCTGGGCCTGACGCTCGACCGGCGCGTAGTCGGCGACCGCGGCCGCCATGATGACGACCTGCTGCTCATCGGCCATGGCCAGTACGGCCTGGTGCATCTCGGCCGCCGACCGCACGCGAACCACGTCGGCGACCGGCGGCGGCTCCACGGAGGTCGGACCGGCCACGAGCGTGACGGCAGCGCCGCGACGCGCCGCCTCTCCCGCGATGGCAAAGCCCATGCGGCCGCTCGATCGGTTGCCGATGTACCGGACGGGATCGACGTCCTCAAAGGTGGGACCCGCGGTGACAAGCAGCCGCAGACCGCGCAGAGGACCTTGCGGGCGCAGCATCGCTTCGGCCGCCGCCACGATCTCGTCAGACTCGGCCAGCCGGCCCTTGCCGATCCACCCGCACGCGAGGTAGCCCTCACCCGGCTCGACAAACCGAACGCCGCGCGAGACGAGCGTGTCGAGATTGCGCCGCACCGCCTCGTTGGCGAACATCTGCGTGTTCATGGCCGGCGCCACAAGCACCGGCGCGCGCGTGGCGACAAACAACGTCGACAGCGCATCGTCGGCGATGCCGTTGGCGATCTTGCCGATGATGTTCGCGGTGGCGGGGGCAATGAGCAGGAGATCGATCGAGGACGCCACGCTGATGTGCTCGATGTCGGCGTTGACGCCCGGATCGAACTGATTCGTGATGACGCGCCGTCTGGTGATCGCCTCGAAGGTGATCGGCCCGACGAATCTGGCCGCCGACTGGGTCATGACGGTAATGACATCGTGGCCGCGCTTCTGAAGTCCGCGGGCCACCTCGACGGCCTTATACGCGCCAATCCCGCCGCATACCCCAAGGGCAATTAGCATTTAGACAAACGTCCTGGCTATCTTTTCGGCCTCGCCGCGCATTCGCACCAGCCTCGCACGCTCGGCCAGGATGATGCTCCGCAACCCGTCGAGCGTCGGGGTCAGTTCGTCGTTGACCACCACAAAGTCGTATTCCGCGTACGACGCGACCTCCTGCCGGGCGACGCGCAGCCGTTCCTTGATGGCGGCCTCGCTGTCCTTGCTGCGGCCCCGCAATCGTCGCTCCAGGACTTCCATGGACGGCGGCATGACGAAGATCGCCGTCGTCTCCATGCCACGCCGGCGGACCGCGCGGGCGCCCTGGACGTCGATCACGAGGACGGCATCAAGCCCCGATTCGAGCAGGCGGTCGGTATCGAGGGCCGAGGTGCCATAGAGGTTGCCGAACACATCCGCCCATTCGAGGAACTCGCCGTCGGCGGCCATGGCCTCGAACCTCTCGCGTGTCACAAAATTATAGTCGACGCCGTCGATCTCGCCCTCGCGCGCGGCTCGAGACGTGTACGAGCGCGAGATCGTCAGCCCCGTCAACTGCCCGACCAGCCGCTCGACGAGCGTCGTCTTGCCGGCGCCTGAGGGGGCCGACACGACGAACAGCAGGCCTCGCCTATTCGACATTCTGCACCTGCTCGCGCATCTTCTCGAGCTCGGCCTTGGCCGCGATAATGAGCGCGGAGACCGCGAGTCCGTCGGCCTTCGACCCCATGGTATTCACCTCGCGGTTCATCTCCTGGAGCAGAAAGTCGAGCTTGCGGCCGCAGGGCTCGGCGCTGTCGGCGAGCGTTGCCCAGTGCCGCACGTGCGCGCGAAACCGCGCGACTTCCTCGCTGATATCGGACCGCGCCGCGAGCCGCACGATCTCCTGCGCCACGGCCACCTCGTCGGCCTGCAGATCGGCCCGCAGCTCGCGGACGCGCTCGGCGAGCCGCCGCTCCACCGCGCCGCGCCCCTCATCGGCGGCGGCCGCGATCCGCTCCACGAGATCGGCGACCGACGCGCGCCGCCCTTCCAGGTCGGCGCGCAGGTCGTCGCCCTCCCGCGATCGCATGGCGTCCAAGGCGACGAGCGCCCGCTCGATGGCCTCGCGCGCCCGGCCCGCAATCGCGAGTGCGGCCGCTTGGTCCGCCTCGGACTGCCGCTCGCGGATCGTCAGGGCCTGCGGCAGTCGCAGCAGATCGCCGGGCGTCAACGCGCCCGCCACCAGGCCCCGCGCACGCGCCTGGTCGAGCGCCGCATCGAGCGCGCGCCCGAACTCGACGTTGAACTCGACCTCGACGCCAGGCGACTGCCGCACCTGCAGCGACAGGCTCACCTCGAGCCGGCCGCGGGCGACGCGGCGGGCTGCCAGCGCGCGCACGTCGCTCTCGATCGCACCGAGCGATTGCGGGATGCGCAGCTGCAGATCCAGATAGCGGTGGTTGAGCGATCGAATCGTCACCGCCACCGCCGCACGGTCGTCCTCAAGAGTGACCGACGCGAACCCCGTCATCGACTTGATCATAAGAGCTTCACCACCGGGACACGGAGCCTCACAGAGGATAGTAACCACAGAGCCACCGAGGCACGGAGTGACGGACCTCTGGCCGTCGCGCTCGATGCGGCGCCTCCGTGTCCCTGTGCCTCTGTGGTTCATTCACTCTGCGTTTTCCGTGGCCCCCATAGTTGAGCATGTCATGAGGGCACCATCCGGCGCTCGGCGCGGCGGCCCTCGAGCCGTTGCGCCTGGTACAAGGTCGCGTACGTGCCGCCGACGCGTGCGACCAGTTCGTCGTGCCGGCCGGTCTCCACGACCCGGCCCCGCTCCAGCACAACGATCGCGTCGGCGCGGCGAATCGTCGACATGCGATGGGCGATGACAAACGACGTCCGATTGAGCAACAGGTTGGCGAGCGCCTCCTGGACCAGGCGCTCCGATTCGGTATCGAGCGCCGAGGTCGCTTCGTCGAGCACGAGGATTGGCGCGTCCTTGAGCAACGCGCGCGCGATCGCCAGCCGCTGGCGCTGCCCGCCGGAGAGCCGCTGGCCGCGTTCTCCGATCGTCGTCTGATAGCCCTTCGGCAGCGCCACGATGAACTCGTGCGCGTTGGCCGCGCGCGCCGCCGCCTCGATCTCGGCGGGGGTGGCCTGTGGCGATCCATACGCGATGTTGCTGCCGACCGTGTCGTCAAAAAGGACCGTCTCCTGGGTCACGATGCCAATCTGGCGCCGGAGCGAGGCGAGCGTGACGCGCCGGATGTCCACGCCGTCGATGAGAATCGCGCCCGCGCTCACATCATAGAAACGCGGCAGCAGATTGACCAGCGTCGTCTTGCCCGCGCCGCTCCGGCCGACAATGGCCACCATCTGGCCGGCGCCTACCGTGCAGGACACGCCCCTCAGCATCCAGCCCGACGCGGCCTCGTACCCAAAGCCCACGTCGCGGAACTCGATGGCACGGCACAACGGCGCGAGGGCCGGCGCGCCCGGCTCCTCTCGCATCTCGGTGTGCGTATCAAGCATCTCGAAGATCCGCTCCGACGCGGCGATCGTCTGCTGCACGCTCGCATTCACGCGGCTGAGCTTCTTCGCCGGCCCGTACATCAGAAACAGCGTGCCGATGAACAAAGCGAACTCGCCCGGCGTCAGCCGGCCAAGGGCAATTTGACTGCTGCCGTACCACAGCGCCGCCGCGAGACCGGCGCCCCCGACAAGCTCCATCAAGGGCGGCAGACTGGACAGCGCCGCCGTCACCTTCATGTTCGTGCGAAACAGGTGATAGGCGGCGCGCGCGAACTTGTCGGCTTCGTGCGCCTCGGCGCCAAAGGCTTTCACGATCCGATGCCCGGTGAGCGCCTCCACCGTGATGTGCGCAATGTGCTCGGTGGCCTCGTGACTGCGCCTCGTCGTCTGCCGCACGCGGCTTCCGAGCTTCATCAGCGGATACACGATGAGCGGCGCCGTCGTGAGGCAGACGATCGCCAGGCGCGCATCGTAGTAGAACAGCAGCGCCGTGTAGCCGACGAGCGCGATGGATTCGCGGGCGAGATCCCCGACCGTTTCGGACACTGTCTGCTGGACCTGCCCGACGTCGCTCGTGATCCGCGACATCAGCTGGCCCGAGGTCCGCTCTGTGAAAAACGCCGCCGACTGCCCGAGGATGTGCCGGTAGAGCGCGTTGCGCACATCCATCACGACGCGCTGGCCGACGTCGGCCATCAAGTAAGACGACGCGTACGAGCCGGCACCCTTCAGGAAGTACAGGCCAACGATGGCCCAGGCGGTGACTGCCAGACCCTGGCGGCTCGGCAGCACGCTGTCGAAGATGGGCCGGATGAGCGCGGCAAGACCGGCCGACCCGACCGCGTACACGAGCATCCCGCACACGGCCGCCACCAAGCGGCCTCTGTACGGCGTCGCGTAGCGGAACAGGCGTTCGAGCGGATGCATCACTCGGTGAACCGATACTTCACGAGCGTCCAGATCGCCACCACACCGTCTCTCCAGGTGATCTTCTTTCCTTCGTCGTACCCGCGCCCGTTGTACGTGATCGGCATTTCGTACACACGAAAACCACGCTTGAAGATCTTGGCCGTCAGCTCGGGCTCGATGTCGAATCCATCGGACTTGAGCGCCATCGAACGGAGCACCTCGATGCGCATCGCCTTATAGCAGGTCTCGAGGTCCGTCAGTGTCGTGTTGTACAACACGTTGGCCAGCAGGTTGATCGCCCAGTTGCCGGCATAGTGCGTGAACAGGAACACCCGGTGGCGGCCGATGAACCGGGATCCGTAGACCACGTCCGCGCTCCCGGCGCAGATCAGATCGATGAGCTGGGGATACTCTTCCGGCGAGTACTCCAGGTCGGCATCCTGGACGATCACCACCTCGCCTTTCACCTCGGCGAAGCCGGCCCTTAGCGCCGCCCCCTTGCCCCGATTCTGGGGCTGGAGCACCAGCGTGAACTCCAGATTTTGCCGAAGCGCCCGCAGGAGGTCGCGTGTCCCGTCGGTCGATCCATCGTCGACGACGACAAGCTCGATGCGCAGCGGGACGGCAAGCACACGCCGGACGATCTCTTCGATGGTGTCGCGCTCGTTGTAGGCGGCCATGACGACCGACACCAGCGGATCGACGAGCGCCGTGCTGGAACGGCCGCCCATCACACCCCTTCGTACCCGTGGGGGTGCGCGCGATGCCAGTTCCACGCGGTCGAGACGATCGCATCGAGATCCATGAACCGCGGTGCCCAGCCAAGCTCGCCGCGCGCCCGGTCCGGTGCAGCATACAGCGTCGCGGGATCGCCGGGCCGTCTCGGTGCGAGCGTCCATGGCACCGTTCGACCCGTCACCCGCTCGACGCTCGCAATCACCTCTCGCACCGAGTGCGGGCGACCGGTGCCAAGGTTGTAGGCGTCCGACCCCTTCCCCTCGACCATAGCCTCGAGCGCACGCAGGTGGGCATCCGCCAGATCGGCCACGTGGACGTAGTCGCGCAGGCAGGTGCCGTCTGGCGTCGAGTAATCGTCGCCGAACACCTGAAGACCACCGCCGCCAGAGGCCGCGCCGATCGCGCGCGGAATCAGATGGATCTCAGGTCGATGATCCTCGCCGATCTCCCCCTCGGGATCCGCGCCGGCCGCGTTGAAGTACCGCAAGGCGACCGAGCGCAGCCCGTGCGCACGCAGAAAATGGGGCAGCGCGCGTTCGACAGCGAGCTTGGTCTCGCCGTAGCTGTTGATCGGCCGCTGCGGATGCATCTCGGTCATCGGGGTCTCGACCGGGTCGCCGTAGGTGGCGCAGGTCGACGACAGCACGAAGTACCGGACCGACTCCGCCGCCATGGCGTCGAGAACGCCGAGCGTGCCGACCACATTGTTACGATAGTAGCGGCCGGGATCGCGCACCGATTCACCGACGTCGAGAAACGCGGCAAAGTGCATGACTGCGAAGATCCCGTGGTGCCGAAGCACCTCCCGCACCGCTCTCACGTCGCCAATCTCGCCCTCGACGAGCGGCCCGTATCGCACGGCGCCTCGATGGCCCGCGCTGAGGTTGTCGTACACGACGACGCGGTAGCCCGCCCGGCAAAGCGCCTTGGCCGCATGGCTGCCGATATAGCCGGCGCCGCCGGTGACGAGCACCGCTCGCGGCCTAGCGCCCAATGGAGAAGTAGGTGAAGCCGAGCGATTGCATCTGCCCGGGCGAGTAGATGTTCCGGCCGTCGAAGACGACCGGCGATTTCATCAGCGTGCGCATCCTGTCGAAATCGGGCTCCCGGAACTCGTTCCATTCCGTCACCACGGCCAGCGCGTCGACGCCACTGAGCGCATCGTAGCCCTTCTCGCAGATCGTGATGCGGTTGCCGAAGAGCGACCGCGCCGTGGACGCTGCCTCCGGATCGTAGGCGCGCACGGTGGCACCCTTGGCGAGCAGGCGCTCGATAATCGCAATGGCCGGCGCCTCGCGCATGTCGTCTGTCCGCGGCTTGAACGCCAGCCCCCACAGCGCGATGGATCGCCCCTTGAGGCCCTTGAAATAACTCTCCATCTTCTCCACGAGCCGCGTCTTCTGCGACTGATTCACGGCCTCCACCGCGCGCAGGATGTCAAACGCGTAGCCCTTGTCCGCCGCGGCCCTGACGAGCGCTTTCACGTCCTTCGGGAAGCAACTGCCGCCGTAGCCAACACCCGGAAAGAGAAACGACGTGCCGATCCGGCGATCGGCGCCAATCGCCCTGCGCACCTGGTCGACGTCGGCGCCCACCAGTTCGCAGACGTTGGCGATCTCGTTCATAAACGAGATCCGTGTCGCCAGCAGCGCGTTCGCCGCGTACTTGGAGAGCTCCGCACTGGCCGTGTCCATGAACATGATCGGGGCGCCGGTGCGGGTGAACGGCCGGTACAGCTCTCTCATCACCTCCTGCGCGCGCGCATCGTCAATGCCAATCACCACGCGATCGGGTTTCATAAAGTCTTCGACAGCCGCGCCCTGTTTCAGGAACTCAGGATTGCTGACGACGCTGAACGCTTGCGTGGTCTCGCGGCCGATGGCGTCGCGCACCCGGGCTGCCGTGCCGACCGGCACGGTGCTCTTGTCGACGACGACGGTGTACTTGTTCATCGCGCGCCCCACCTCACGCGCGACCGCGAGCACATGCTGAAGGTCGGCCGAGCCGTCCTCGTCCTGCGGCGTGCCGACCGCAATAAACACGATCTCGGCCGCGTTGACCGCGCCGGTCAGATCGGTCGTGAAGCTCAGCCGTTCCTCGTGGCGGTTGCGGCGGACGATCTCCTCGAGCCCGGGCTCGTAGATCGGCATCTTGCCGTCATTGAGGGTCGCAATCTTGGACGCCTCCTTGTCCACGCATATGACGGTGTTTCCATTTTCCGCCAAACAGGCACCCACGACCAGCCCGACGTACCCCGTCCCGACGACCGCAATTTTCATGCGGGACAGGATATCATCACGCCGTGCGCATAGGGGTCGACGCCCGCAAGCTGCACGATTTCGGCATCGGCACTTACATCAGAAATCTCCTGCGGCAGCTCGCCCGCCTCGACGGTCAGAGCGAGTTTGTCGTGCTGTGCCGCCCGGAAGACCGCGACGCGCTCGGCGCGCTCGGCGAGAATTTCCGCGCGGTGCCGGAACACGCGCGCACGTACTCGATGGCCGAGCAGCTCACGATCCCGCTCGCGCTCAAGCGCGAGCGCGTGACGCTCTTCCATGCGCCGCACTACGTGCTGCCCCCGCTCGTCCCATGTCGATCGGTCGTGACGATTCACGACTGCCTCCACCTGATGTTCCCGCAGTATCTGCCGAACCGGCTCATGCCCCTCTACGCCCGCGCGTCGCTCACGCTCGCGGCACGGCGCGCCACGCGCGTACTGACGGTCTCCGAGAGCAGTAAGCGCGACATTCTGCGCTTCGTCGACGTGGCTGCCGACAAGATCGACGTCATCTACAACGCGTACGACGAGCGGTTCGGCCTCGAGCCGCGCCAGGAGGACGTCGACCGCGTGCGCGAGCGGTATCAGCTCCAGGACGACTTCGTGCTCTACGCGGGCAACGTCAAGCCGCACAAGAATCTTGTCCGGCTCATCGAGGCGTTCGATCTCGTCCGCCGCAGCGGTCTCGACCACCTCAAGCTGGTCCTTATCGGCGACCAGATCTCGAAGTACACGGCGCTTCGGCGCGCCGTGCACGCGCACCAGCTGCACAGGTACGTCCGGTTCCTCGGTTACCAGTCCGAAGACACGCTGGCGATCATGTACCGGCTGGCCCGCGTCTTCGTGTTTCCATCGCTGTACGAGGGATTCGGGCTGCCTCCGCTCGAAGCCATGGCCAGCGGCACGCCGGTCGTGGCCTCCAACGTCTCGTCGCTGCCCGAAGTCCTCGGCGATGCGGCGCTCTTTGTCGAGCCTCGCGATCCGCAGTCAATCGCCGACGGTATTCGTCGCGTGCTGTGTGACGAGCGCTTGCGGTGCGAGTTGCGAGCAAAGGGCTTCGCGCGCGCCAGCCAGTTCTCGTGGGAGCGGTCCGTCCGCCGCATTCGAGACATCTACGACCTGGCAGCCGCGTGAGCCGCGACACGAGGCGGGCGCATCGAGTACGATCCACAAATACTTCCTGTCCGTACGCAGAGTCCGGCTTGAGCCGGACCTGTTGGACACACACTCATGAAAACACGCGTGGTCATTACGGGAGCAGCGGGCTTCATCGGGTCGCACCTGGCCGAGGCACTCCTCGATCGCGATTACGCGGTCGTCGGCGTCGACAACCTGCTGACGGGCAGCACGGCCAACATTGCGCATCTCGTCAACCGCGACTTCACGTTCATCAAGCACGACGTCACCAACTACCTCTTCATCGAAGGTCCGATCGACTACGTCCTGCACTGGGCCAGTCCGGCCAGTCCCATCGACTACCTGGAGCTGCCGATCCAGACCCTCAAGGTCGGCGCGCTCGGCACGCACAAGGCGCTGGGCCTGGCCAAAGAGAAGCGAGCGACGTTTGTTCTGGCGTCGACCTCCGAGGTGTATGGGGATCCGCTCGAGCACCCGCAGAAGGAGACGTATTGGGGCAACGTCAACCCCGTCGGTCCGCGCGGCGTGTACGACGAAGCCAAGCGCTTCGCCGAGGCGATCACGGTCGCCTACCATCGGTTTCACGGGCTGGACACGAAGATCGTCCGGATCTTCAATACCTACGGCCCTCGCATGCGCATCAACGATGGTCGTGCCGTGCCGGCCTTCATCTCGCAGGCCCTGCGCAACGAAGACGTCACGGTGTTTGGTGACGGCACACAGACGCGCAGCTTCACGTACATCACCGATCTTGTCGACGGCATCATCAAGCTGATGCTCTCCAGCGTGAACGATCCGGTGAACATCGGCAACCCGCGAGAGACGACCATCGAGGAAATCGCGCGCACCATCATCAGGATGACGGGCGCGAAGAGCCGGATCGTCTATAAGCCGCTTCCCACCGACGATCCCAAGGTTCGTCAGCCCGACATCACCCGCGCGCGGACGCTCCTCAAGTGGGAGCCGAAGGTGTCGCTCGAGGAAGGCCTCGTCAAGACCATCGAGTACTTTCGGACGAAGCTCGCCTAAGAACGGTCCGGCTGAAGCCGGACACTACACCACCGTGTGTGGCATCACCGACTCACGTCACCGACGTACGTAGTGTCCGGCCTTAGCCGGACGTTATCGCGTGAGCTTGCGGTACTTGATGCGGTGGGGCTGGTCGGCCTCGGCACCGAGGCGCCGTTTGCGGTCCGCTTCGTAGTCCTGGTAGTTGCCCTCGAACCACACGACCTCGCTGTCGCCCTCGAAGGCGAGCATGTGGGTGGCGATCCGGTCGAGGAACCACCGATCGTGGCTGATGAGGACCGCGCAGCCGGCAAAGCCCAGCAGCGCCTCTTCGAGCGCCCGCAGCGTGTCGACGTCAAGGTCGTTGGTGGGCTCGTCAAGCAGCAGCAGGTTGCTGCCGCGCCGTAGCAACTTCGCCAGGTGCAGGCGGTTGCGCTCGCCGCCCGAGAGCGCCCCGACCTTCCGCTGCTGCGCCGCACCCTTGAAGTTGAACCACGACACGTAGGCACGCGAGGCCACCTTGCGTTTGCCAAGCTCGATCTCGTCGTCTCCGCCAGAAATCTCCTCCCAGACGGTCTTGTTCGCATCGAGGGCTTCCCGGCTTTGATCGACGTAGCCAATCTTCACGGTCTCGCCGATCTTCAGCGTGCCGGCATCCGGCTTCTCCTGGCCGGTGATCATCCGGAAGAGCGTCGTCTTCCCCGCCCCATTTGGTCCAATCACCCCGACGATGCCTCCGCGCGGAAGGGTGAAGCTCAGGCCCTCGATCAGCAGGTTGTCGGCATAGCCCTTGCGAAGATTTCGCGCCTCGACGACCACGTCACCGAGTCGGGGGCCAGGCGCAATGTAGATTTCAGCGGTCTCCAGTTTCTGCGCCGTCTCCTCGCGCAGCAGATCCTCGTAGGCGTTCAGGCGCGCCTTGCCTTTGGCCTGCCGCGCGCGGGGCGACATGCGGATCCACTCGAGCTCGCGCTCGAGCGTCCGCTGACGTCTGCTCTCGGCTTTCTCCTCGATCTGCAGCCGCTGCTGCTTCTGCTCGAGCCACGAGGAATAGTTCCCCTCCCAGGGGATGCCTCGGCCGCGGTCGAGCTCGAGGATCCAGCCGGCGACGTTGTCGAGGAAGTACCGATCGTGGGTGACCGCCACAACCGTGCCCGCGTAGTCCTTGAGAAACCGTTCGAGCCAGGCGACCGACTCGGCATCAAGATGGTTGGTCGGCTCGTCGAGCAGCAGCAGGTCGGGCGACTGGAGCAGCAGTCGACACAGGGCGACCCGGCGCCGCTCGCCGCCTGAGAGCGTGGTCACCTCGACGTCGGCCGGCGGCAGCCGCAGAGCATCCATCGCCAGATCGAGGCGCGAATCGAGGTCCCACGCGTTCACCGCGTCAATGCGGTCCTGAATCCTCGCCTGCTCCTCGAGCACCTTCTCCATGGCCTCGGGCGAGAGGTCCTCGCCGAGCTTCGCGTTGACGTCATCGTAGCGGGTCAGCAGCGCCCGAATCTCAGCTACGCCCTCCTCGACGTTGCCAAGCACGTTCTTCGAGGCATCAAGGCGCGGCTCCTGGGGCAGGAATCCGACCGAGATGCCGTCGGCGGGAAAGGCCTCGCCGAGGAACTGGTGATCCTCGCCGGCCATGATTCGGAGCAGCGAGCTCTTCCCCGCGCCGTTCGCGCCGAGCACGCCGATCTTCGCGCCGGGCAGGAACGACAGCCAGATGTCGTCGAGAACTTTGACGTCGGGAGGATAGACCTTCCCGAGGCCCTTCATCGTGTAGATAAATTGCGGCATAGGGAAACATGTATTGTACATGCCGTGAGGCGGATTCTTCACGTAGACATGGATGCCTTCTACGCGTCGGTCGAACAGCGTGACGATCCGACGCTTCGCGGAAAGCCTGTGGCCGTCGGCGGTCAGCCGACCCGTCGCGGCGTGGTCGCGGCTGCCAGCTACGAGGCCCGCGATTTCGGCGTGCATTCGGCGATGTCGATGGCACGGGCAGTCCGCCTATGCCCGTCGCTGGTCATCGTGCCGCCAGACTTTGCACGGTACAAGGCCGTATCGACCGCCGTCTTCGGGATCTTCCGCGAGGTGACGCCGCTCGTCGAGCCGCTCTCGCTCGACGAGGCCTACCTCGACGTCACCGAGAATGCCTGGCATGAGCCAATCGCGACGCGCGTCGCGGAGCACCTCAAAGAGCGCATCCGCGCCGAGACCCGGCTGACCGCGTCGGCTGGCGTTGCGCCCAACAAGTTTCTCGCCAAGATCGCGTCTGGTTGGAAGAAGCCGGACGGCCTGACGGTCATCAGCCCGGGTCGCGTGGAGCCGTTCCTGCAGCAGCTGTCGGTCGACGCGCTCTGGGGTGTCGGGCCGGTGACCGCGCGCAAGCTGCGGGCTCGGGGTATCGAACGTCTTGTCGACGTGCGCGCCGCCGATCCGGATGTGCTGCGAGAGGCGGTCGGGAGCCTCGCCGACTGGCTGCGTCAACTCGCCCATGGCGTCGACGAGCGTCCGGTCACGCCGAACCGCGAGGCGAAATCTTCAGGCTCCGAAAACACCTATCCGAAGGATCTCGCCGATACGTCGACGATCCGCGAGGAAATCTCGAACATGGCCGCCGACGCCGCCCTTTGGCTCGCACGCAAGCAGTTCCTGGCACGGACCGTGACAATCAAAGTCCGCTACGGTGATTTCACCACCATTACGCGCAGCCACTCGGCGCCTCCGACTCGGGAGGAGGCCGCCCTCGTCGATCGCGCGGTGCGCCTGCTCGACAAGACGGAGGCCGGACGCCGGCCGGTGCGCCTGCTCGGCGTGAGCGTCCATAACTTCTGCACACCTGCCGATCTAACGTCACTCGATCGGCTCCCCTTCGACGGCCAAGTGCTAGGATCGGAGTGATGTTAAAAGGTACGCGCGACGCGGTGCTGAAGAGGATTCAGGCGATCAGCATTCACGGGCAGCCCTCGTGGGAGATCGTCTTCACTCATCTCGACGATCCCGAGGAGCAATTGAATGCCGCGCGCGTGGGGCCCGAGGCCATCGCCGGCCACACGCTCGAACCCGGCGATCGCATTCAGGTCGAGTACCTCGTCGGCGTCGTCGTCAAGGTGACGCGCTTGCCAGGGTAGCACCCGCCGTCCGGCTGAAGCCGGACACTACTTCTCGTCTACTGCTTTTTCTCGATCCGCACGGTCTTCAGTTCAATCCGACTTGTCGGCGTCTCGCCATTGCGAGGCGTTGCCTCGATCGCGTCGACGGCCGCCAGGCCGTCGACCACGCGGCCAAACGCGGTGTACTGGCCGTCGAGCGCTGCCGACGGGGCGGTGACAATGAAGAACGACGTCGTCGCACTCGCCGGATCTTCCCCGCGCGCCATCGACAGGATGCCCTTTACGTGCCGAGTGTCGTTGAATTCCGGCGGCAGATTGCGGACCAGTGTCTGCTGCTTCTCAGTGAGGGGTGTCGCCCGGCTTCCGATGAAGCCGGTCTGAATCACGAACCCCGGCGCCACACGGTGAAACGCCATGCCGTCGTAGACGCCGGCGGCGGCCAGTCGCATGAACTGGCGGACGGTCGCCGGCGCCTTGTCGACGAAGAATTCAACCGTGATCGGTCCGGCCGCGGTCTCGAGCACGGCGCGGTACCCGCCCAGTTCCTGGACCGTCTCGGTCACAAACGGTTCGGGCGGCGTATCGCGGATCGTCACTCGTGTGATTTCGACCCGCTCAACGGCAAGCCCGGTCGCGTCCACAGGCGTCTCAGAGATCTTGAACAGGACTTCCATGCCGTCGGAGATGCGCCCAAAGACCGTGTACTGACCGTCGAGTGCCGGCTGGTCCGCCAGGGCGACGAAAAACTGGGACCCCGCGCTGTCGGGCATCCCCGGAACCGTGACGGCGGCCACCGAACCGCGCGTGACCCTTGGCGCCCGCGCTTCCGCCTTCACGGCGTTCAGACCGCCACTGCCGTACGACGCTCGCTTCGAGGGGTCTTTCGTCAACGGATCCCCGCCCTGGACAACACCGCGCCTGATCATGCGGTGAAAGATCGTGCCGTCGTACCCACCCTCGCCCGCGACCTTCATGAAGTAGGTCGTCTGATTCGGCGCGGTCTCGACCGTCAGGTCGATGACGAATGTCCCAGCAGTGGTCTCGACGACAGCCTGCTTGGGCGGCGTCTGGGCGTACACGGTCCGGCTGAAGCCGGACACTACGTACCCGACGGTCCGGCTAAAGCCGGACACTACAACCCCAGATACGACAACCCCAGACACGACAACCCCAGACACGACAACCCCAGACGTGGCGTCCGGCTTCAGCCGGACCGTGATCAACAACAACACACAGCAGATCAACATTCGCTTCATGGCAGAGATGTCCGCTGAGGCGCGTCGATGATCCGGGCGGCGTGCCAGATGTAATGGAGGCTCGAGATGAGGGTGATTCCGAGCGAGGCCCACACGAACACGTCGAAGACGCGTGAATGGTAACCGAGGTAGTTGAACAGCATGGCCACGACGGCCGTGAGAATGTAGATGGCCGTGGCGATCTTGCCGAAGATTGAGGGCTGGAACGTGCGGCGCCCGATGGCGAGATTCACGATCGCCACCGTCATCACGATCACGATGTCCCGGCTGATGATGAGCACGGTCAGCCAGATAGGCAGGCGGTTCTGGAGCCCAAGCCCCGGCACCGTCAGCACGACGAACGTGCTCACGAGGAGCAGCTTGTCGGCCATCGGATCGAGCCATGCGCCCAGGCTCGTCTTCTGCCCGGCGCGACGTGCGAGCAGGCCGTCGAGGCCGTCGGTAATGCCGGCCGTCACGAACACCCCGAGCGCCCAGCCCAGATACCCGTACACGACCAGGATGACGAACGCCGGAATCAGCAGCATGCGGAGCAGCGTCATCTGATTGGCGAGCGTCAGCACGGTCATGGCCTTCCACCGCCTCGCATCACACTGCTGGCGAGCATCTGGAGCATCGGACGAAATTCTACTTCGCGGGGTCGAGCTGACCAACAAGGCGACCCGGCACGTCGGCCACAATTGACACGCGCCCGTCACGCGTCTCGTGCGTCAAAACCCGGGCGTGGCGGTACAGGCGGGCCATGCGCTCGCGGTCCCCGGGGTCGTCCGGATCGAAGACGAGCGTGACGCGCCGCACGTCGAGCGCGAGGCGCGACGCGACCGCTTCGACCAGGTTATCGACTCCCTGCCGCGTGAGAGCCGACACGCACCAGGCGGACGGGTTCTGTTCCTGCAGGCGGCGCAGCTCGTCGGAGGTGAGCATGTCGCACTTGTTGTACACCTCGACGAGCGGCACATCTGTCGCGTCGACCTCCTCCAACACCCGCCGCACGGCCGAGAGGCGCCGCTCGCGGTCCGGTGCCGCGGCGTCAATCACGTGCAGGATCAGATCGGCCTCGGCGACCTCCTCGAGGGTCGCACGAAATGCCGCCACCAGCGTGTGCGGCAGCCGATCGATGAACCCGACCGTGTCCGACACCAGCAGCTGGCGGTTGTCGGGCAACCGGACCTGGCGGACCAGCGGATCGAGGGTCACAAACAGTGCGTTCGACGCTTCGGCCTCCGCCCTCGTCAGGGTATTAAAGAGCGTCGTCTTCCCGGCGTTGGTATAGCCGACGAGCGCGACGGTCGGCACCGAGGCCTTGCGACGCCGCTCCCGGAGCTGGGCTCGACGGCGGCGGACGTGTTCGATCGCCTCAGAGATGGCGTGCAGACGTGCCCGAATCCGGCGTCGATCGGTCTCGAGCTTCGTTTCGCCTGGACCTCGCGTCCCGATGCCGCCGCCCAGGCGCGACAAGGCGTTGGACGCCCCCACGAGCCTGGGCAGCAGATACTTCAGTTGGGCGAGCTCGACCTGCAGCTTGCCTTCGCGCGTGCGCGCGCGGCGGGCGAAGATGTCGAGAATGAGCTGCGTCCGATCGATGATCTTTCGCCCGACCTCCTCCTCGATGTGCCGAAGCTGAGCGGGCGTCAGCTCGCTGTCGAACATCACCACGTTCACGCCGGTTTCGGCACACGAGGCCGCAAGCGTGACCAGCTTGCCCGCGCCCAGAAACGTCGATGGATCCGGTTTGGGCCGCTCTTGCAGCATCCGCAGCACAACCTGGGCACCGGCCGCCTCGGCGAGACCCGCCATCTCATCGAGCGAGCGCTCGGCCTCGAGGCGGCGCGATCGTCCGGCGATCAGTCCGACGAGCGCGGCGCGTTCGCGAGTCACGACAGGTTGAGCCACGCCTGGATCTCCTCCCAGGAAATGGCCCCTGCGCGCACGAGCCGCGGGCGTTCATCCGTCACGTCGACAACGGTCGACGGAGCGCCCCCAGGCGTGGGTCCTGCGTCAATCAGCAGATCGACCGCCGCGCCGAGCGTGCGTTCGACCTCGTCGGGGTCGGCGGTGGCGGGCTGGCCGCTGAGATTCGCACTCGTCGCGGTGACCGGGATGCGGGACGCCAGGCAGATGGCGCGTGCGATGCCGCTTGCGGGTACCCGCACGCCCACGCGGCCGGTCCCGGCCGCGACCCCGCGAGCCAGACTCGGCGGCGCTGACAGAAGCAAGGTCAATGGACCAGGCCAGAAGCGACCCGCGAGGCGCTGGCCCACGCGTGAGAGCGGACCAAGGCTCGTCGAGATCTGGCGGAGGTCTGCGCCGATGAGCGGAAGCGCGCGCCCCTCCGGGCGGCCCTTGATGGCCACGAGGCGTGAGATGGCGCCAGGCCGAAACGGATCGGCGGCCAAGCCGTAAAAGGTGTCCGTCGGCAGCGCCACGATGCCGCCGACGAGAATCCACTTCGCCGCCTCCTGAAGCGCGTCGCGCTGCGGCGCTTCAGGATCGACCAACACTCGGCGCATCAGCCCCCATTATGGCCGCAGTGACGGGATCGAGCCGGACTGGACCCGGACGGACGAAGACCGAAGGACCAGGCGCCGAGGACGATCCTCAAAACCTGATCTTGACGTTGCCCGTCGAGGCGACGTGAATGCTGTCGATGAAGCGAATCTGGTGCGGATCGTTCTGCATGATGACCGAGCTCGTGCGGATGCCGTCACCGAAAAACCGGACACCGCGCATCAGGGAGCCGTCGGTGACGCCGGTTGCCGCAAAAATGATGTGTCGGCCTGGTGCCAGGTCTTTCGCCCGATAGACTCTCTTGAAATCGCTGATCCCCATCGCGCGGCAGCGGGTTTCGTGCTCGGGCTTAGTGACCACCAGCCGCGCGAAGATCTCGCCGTTGAGGCACCGCATTGCCGCTGCCGTCAGCACGCCTTCGGGCGCTCCGCCCGTGCCCATCACCGCGTGCACGCCGGATCCGACCACCGCCGCCGCAATCCCCGCTGAGAGGTCGCCGTCACCAATGAGCCGGATGCGCGCGCCGGTGGCGCGAATGTCGGCGATGAGCTGCTCGTGGCGCGGCCGATCCAGCACGATGACCACGAGATCGTCGACACGGCGGCCCAGGCAACCCGCTATCGCCTTGAGATTGTCGGCAACAGGCGCGTCGAAGCTGACATGATCCTTCGAGCTCGGCCCGACGACGAGCTTTTCCATGTAGAGGTCGGGCGCGTGGAGCAGGCCCCCGCGCTCGGACGCGGCCAGCACCGCAATCGCGTTGGCCGCGCCCGTCGCACATAGATTGGTCCCTTCGAGCGGATCGACGGCGATGTCGACCTCCGTGACATGCACCGCCCGAGAACCTGCAGCGCCTTTGGCGTGAGTGCTCCCGACCTTTTCGCCGATGAAGAGCATCGGCGCCTCATCGCGCTCGCCCTCGCCGATGACAATCGTGCCGTCGATGGGCACCGTGTCCATGACCCTGCGCATGGCCTCGACGGCGACTTGATCGGATTTGTAGCGGTCGCCCTGTCCCATCGTGTGGGCGCAGGCAATGGCTGCCTGCTCGACGACCCTCAAGAACTCGAGTGAAAGATCCGAATTCATAAAAGCGGGCAATCCTATCACGCGCGGCCGGACACGTGCACCTGCGTGCCGCGGCCCACACCGAGCAGGCTCGCGGCGCTCGCGCCGCTGGCGGCGATCTCGAGGTGATCGGTGCTCCCAAACAACGCGCACACCTCACCGGGCGCGATGTCCGCATACGTCGAGACCACCTTCGACACCGGATGCGTCCCGATCCGGATGTCGAGCGTCCGATCCGCGAGCCGCTCGAACGTCCGGCGATCGATGTTCGTGACGAGATTGCCGAATCTGTCGACGCGGAGCACCTGGCCCACAACTCGATTGGCGTCAATCTCCGGCCGAGGAATCTCGAGTCTCTGGATCGCGCCCGCCGGGCGGCCGAGAGCGCCGACATCAGTCCCCTTGGCGAGCCACGCAGCCGCGGGGGCGAACCGATCTCTTCCTTCGAACGTCCGGCTGATGGTCGGCCGCGCGTAGCGGCGGTCGCTCAGCTCGACGACGCGCTTGGGGAGATGCTCGTCGAGGACGGGGCCGAGCACCCCGTTGTCGGGCCCGACGAAGCGGTACTCTCCTGCCTCGGCGGCAATGCCGCGTCGCGCCGATCCGACGCCCGGATCCACCACGACCAGAAAGATCGTTCCCGCCGGAAAATAGCGATACGACGCGGTGAGCTCGAGCGCGCCGGCCAGCACGTCATGCGGCGGCACATCGTGCGAGATGTCAACCAGCGTGACGTCCGGACAGATCCCCAGGATCACACCCTTGAGCGTGCCGGCGTAGTGATCGCACAGGCCAAAATCCGTGAGCAGGGCGATGACTGGGCGCGGCATGGTCTTATCGTATTGCAGAATTGCAGGAACCCTGCCGGAAGGTCACAAGGCGATCTTCGAGTACATCAGGAATCAGGCCCAGCAGAAGTAATGGGACTCAACAGGAAGCCGCTGGAGGCATCAAGGATTCGTTAGATCCTTTCTGCCATCCTGCCCTTCGGCGATCCTGCAATGTCTATGCGGGCTTGCGGAACAGCATCTCTCGTTGGTTGTTCTTCAGCAGAAACGAGTCCGACACCCGCAGGCCGGCAAACAGCCTGATGATGTCGCGGTTGGGCCAGCTCGCCTGGCGCCCGCAGGTGGCGGCATACGCCCGGTGTCTCAGGTGTGCTTCGTCGGCCACGATGTATTTCGTGTAATGCGTTTTACCCTCCCGCAGGTTGCCGAAGGACCCGAGCAGCGCACCGTTTGGTCTGAGCACCCTCATCAACTCAGCGGCGAGCGCCTGTGCCGCCGGCTTCTCCAGATAGTCGATGACATCCCAGCATAGGACGCCGTCGACGCTCTCGGCTGGACGGGAAAACCGCGCCCTGAGGAACTCAGGCAGCGCGTCGCGCCGCCCTTGGCGGACGTGTCGCTCGACCTCCGCGCAGATGTCCTCGACGAAGACCTTGCAGCCGAGTTGCTCGCAGAAGAAGCTCACGTTGCTGGGGATCACTGGTCCGAGATCGACCAAGACCGGCGATTCGCACGACGTGAGGCAGGCGAGAAACTTCGGCAGGGCCTTGGTGGGAAATACGGGATCGAGAGGTGCGGGAGATGCCTCCGCCAGAACCCCTGGAACCTTCAGCACCCCTAGAACCCCTGGTTGACGTTACGCCCCGACGCGCTGTTGAGCAGCGGGCGCAGGCGCGGCCTGCGGCTGAGGAACAGCAACCGATGTCGGTTTCAACTCGACTTTGGCCTGCCCCGGGCCGCCCTTGCGCTGCATGTCCACGCTGCCTCGGAAGTGCGCGCCCTCGGCAATCGCAATGCGAGGCGCAATCAGGTCGCCATCGACCGAACCGTTGTCCCGAATGTCGACCTTTTCGCTTGCCGTGACATTCCCTGTCACCTCGCCCAGCACGACGACCGACTTGGCGAAGATCTGGGCCTTGATCCGGCCGTTGGGGCCGATCGTCAGGACGTACTCCTTAAGTTGAATCGTGCCCTCGACATGCCCCTCGATGGTGAGGTCCTCGCTACCGGTGAGTTCGCCCTTGATCACCACTGATTTGCCGATATTCACGATGTCCTTCTCCATCTGTTGTCTGGCCTCTTGCCGCGGAGCCGAGGCTCCCCCTGGAACCGGTGGGACTGGCTGGGGTCCAATCGTGTGTCCGGCTGTCGGTCGGACGCCTTCATCGCGTTTCCACATGTCGTCCTCCACCTCTTCTAGATTGCCGTGGCGCCGGGGTTCGCCATGAGGTGAATATCGGATCGAACGTTCTCGGAGTATACGGAAGGCCCACTGGCATTGT
>Ga0156016_148_pt13 | contig 32569 bp, 26 predicted proteins | sample RifCSPlowO2_02_FD_107670 | JGI IMG/M metagenome (GOLD analysis project Ga0156016, IMG submission 107670) | Acidobacteria bacterium RIFCSPLOWO2_02_FULL_64_15 | reverse complement strand
GCCCGACGGCTGTGCTGGGGGGTTTCTGTTTGGGCTACGACCAACACCGCCAGCGCCTCCGTCAGCCAGCAACCGTCGAGAGTGCTATCGACTGCGGCAGCGCATCAGTAACACCAACGACACGGTGCCGTAGCCGCGGGATTGCAGAGAAACGCAATTCCCCTCACATCGGCCGATTTTCGACCTGGCAGCGGCCTGAAACCGGCATATTTCGCCTCTCCTTAGGCTCAGCCGATTTAGCCTAAGACAGAAATAGCCTGGTTTGTTGGCCCAGTATAAAGGGCGAGCTGGCACGAGCATTGCTCCACGTCTCGTAGGTCACGACCTTGCGGTACATCGTAAAGAGGGGGCTCGACGATGGCGCTCATGATCACCGGCGATTGCATCTCCTGCGGCGCATGCGAACCTGTTTGTCCGAATCATGGCATCCGCAAGCACGAGACGAGGTCGATTTACGTAATCGATTCCGATTCCTGCACCGAGTGCGTCGGCTTCTACAGGAACCAGCAGTGCGAGGTGGTGTGCCCGATGAATTGCTGTCTCCCCGACCCCAGGAATGTCAAGAGTGAAGCGGTCCTGTTCGAGCTGGCCCAGTCAATCCATCCCGACAAGGTGCTCACGCTCACGGTCGAGACTTCGCATTTCCAGAAGCCGATAGCCGAAAAGTGGTGGAAACGACTGTTCGGATCTGAACCGACCGGAAACGCTGTCTCGTGCCCACAGCCAGCGAAAGAGTGACCCAGCCCGGCTTCTCTGTCCCCTCGGATAAGTTCTCAAATTCAGAGTTCTGATCGCCACGGCCTCGATCCTCTTCCCACTTCGAGGGCGTGGGGCCTGCGGACAACTTGGCGTTGCCCCGCTTTTTGAGTTTTATTAGATGACTCCGTCTAAATAGATGAGGCTGGAGCTAAGGGGCAACCACAACCAGCCTGCCTGTCATCCGGGCAAGATAGTGGCCGGGGGTGCTGCAAACGATCACATATTCGCCCCGTTGCGAGGGAGCGGTGAAAGACGTGGTCACGCTCTTCCCGGGGCTCAATTGCACCTGCCAATAGACGTTTGGCTCGTCTGCTTCGTCGAAGTCCTCACCGATGTTCGTGCCCGCTTTCATGATGATGAAATTGTGCGTGACCGCGCCGTTGTTGACGATATTGACCGTAATGTCCTTTCCAGTGGGAACGACATGCTCCTTTGGGTTGTAGGCATAATCCGTCATGTTCACATCAATACTCGTCCTCGGCTGACCGCCCTGACCCCCTCCACATGCCGTCAGCAGGAGCAGCATATTGGGGAGCCAGATGATTAGTCGTTTCTTCATGCTTCCTCTACTTGGAGTGGATGGGCACTGACATTCTACTAACTTTGTGTGTCTGGAAGGTCGCCGAGCCTGCGGAGGCTCCGAGAGTCCCTGAAGAAACGTGCCGTCGCCGAATGCGGTGAACGTGGCGCCAAGCGCAAGCTCATGGCGAAAGCTGGCTGGGACACGAGTGGAAGCGCACCGCCGTCCACACGACGTGGCACCCATACTGGTTGGTCCAGCCTCGGTGGACGAGCTACCGGTGAAGAGACTCCACGAGGTAGGGGTCTCCTTCGGCCACGAGCGGCGCTTTTCTGAGCGCGCGATCGGTCGCGAGAAGGAAGGCGGCTCCAAAGCCCAGGAGGATCGCAACGTCCAGGATGCCGATCCCTATAAGGCCACGGTCTGGAACAACCGCTGGAACGACCTGAAGATGAATGTCGAGCCAGCGCCCGGCAAGAACGACGGCACTGACCGGGAGCAAGATCCGTTCAGACCGCTTGGCGGACTGGCGGAGGAGCATGACAAAAGGAACCGCCCAATTCAGCACTACGTTCAGGAAGAACAGGAACGAGCCGGCGCCTTGCAGGCGTACGAGATAGTAAGCCGTCTCCTCGGGAAGATTCGTGTACCAGATGAGGAGGTACTGCGAGAACCACAGGTAGGCCCACAGCGTCGAGAATCCGAAGAGCAACTTGCCGAGATCGTGGAGATGGGTTTCGGTGATTTGGGGCAGTGCTCCCCGGCGACGGAGGAGGATCCCCACAATCGATATGGCGGCCACCGCCGCCGAGAACAGGCCCGCAATGTGGTAGAGGCCGAAAATCGTGCTCGCCCAGTGCGGCTCGAGGCTCATGAGCCAGTCGATGCTGGCCATGGAAAACGAGAATGGAAACAGCACGAGAAAGACGGCCGACAGGACCACGTTCCGCCGCGTGTACTTGATGTCGGCATCTCGGTCTTGACGGAGGGAATTGCGCCGCATCATCAGCGTGAACAACACCCAGAGAGCCAGAACGCCGACCATCCGCACCGCGAAGAAGCTGGTGTTCAGATACGGCGCCTTGGCGGCAAGCAACTCATCCTCCAGAACGGCCTCGGCGTGCGCCCAGGGGTAGAGCCACCGAGCCGCGGCCAGAACGGCCAGCATGCTGAGGGCAGAGGCCGGCAGGTAAGCGGTCAGCGCCTCGGGAACGCGTTTGAAGACCGTGTGCCAGCCGGCGTTCGACACGTACATGATGGCCAGGAACACCGATCCTCCCAAGGCCACCGTAAGGAAGAAAAAGCTCGAAACGAGAAACGCCGACCATGCCTGGGCGGGCCTGAGCAGGAGGCCGAGGACAAAGGCGAAGAGTCCCGCCGCCATTGCGGCGATCAGCCAGCGCCGTCCGCCTGCAACGAGGTGCGAGTCTGCGTCTCTCACGGTGGCCCTCCTGCTTCCTCAGTCTTGCAGCGAGCGGATGAAATGGATGATCTTCCAACGGTCTTCCGGGGTGATCTGGATCGCGTGGGCTGGCATTTGGTTCTGGCCGCGAGAGATGATGTGGAAGATGTGACCGTCGGGCAGCGTGCGCGCCCTTACGTCCAGCAGCGACGGCGGCTTCGAGAAGGCCGGAATCATGGGGCCGTCTCCGAGACCTCGCGCTCCGTGACAGGGGGTGCAAAAGATCTGGAACATCCTGTCTCCACGAGCGAGCGCTTCGTCCGTTCTCTGCACGGGATTGACAAGCTCCCGGCCCGCACGCGCGGCCTCGCCTGGACCAGGGTCGTAACGAAACGGCTTCGCGCCCCTCGCGATGGTGCCCGGCGCCGGCGCGAGCATCGTCTTGCCGTCCCGCGTCACCGGGCTTGCCGAAAAGCTCTCGTAGGCGAGCGAGTCCACCATGTCGGGCGCATACTCGTAGCGTGGCTTCGAGGAGGTGCATGCGGTGACAAGAACGAGGGCGAGGACGATTGCTGTAGTCTCGAGCCTCATGGCGCAGCCTCCGTAAGTTCGGTCGCCACCGCGCCGGCGCGCTCGCACAGCGTCCGCATCCCCGCTTCGTCAAAATGGCCGTCCGTTCCCGCGAGGACCAAGGCGAACCGGTCATCGGTCACTCTAGAGAGCAGGAATCGGGGCGATAGGCAGGGGTAGAGGCGCGCTCGCAGAAACAACGCCGCCACCACCCCCAGTCCGGCCAGGAGCACCATGAACTCGAAGGTCACGGGAATGAACGCAGGCACGGACGCCGGTGGCTTGCCGCCGGCGTTGAGCGGCCAATCGATGGCAGACGTCCAGAGTTGGAAGCCAAGTGCCACAAGCAGGCCGACGAGGCCACAACCGAAACAGATCCACGGCAACCGGGAAGGCTGTAGACCCATGGCCTCATCCATGCCATGCACTGCGTACGGGGTGTACGCATCTCCAATCGAGTAGCCAGCTTGCCGGGCAGACCGAGCCGCCTCGAGGATCGCATCCTCGCGCTCGAACCAGGCCACAAATAGCCGGCTCGTCATACCGTTCCCTCCGGGTGGCTGGCCCTAAGCCCTGGAGCGATTGGCGCCGGCCAAGGAGCGGAGGAAGGCCCGCGGTGGAGCTGGGGGCGATGCTCGCGTCCGTAGTCGAGCACGCCCTTCACCTCCGCCATGGAGATCATCGGGAGCACCCGGGTAAAGAGGAGGAACAGCGTGAAGAACAGCCCGAACCAGCCGATGATGATCCCGTACTCGACCCACGTGGGCCAGTACATGGTCCAGTTCGACGGGACAAAATCGCGGTGAAGCGATGTGACGATGATGACGAACCGCTCGAACCACATGCCGACGTTGATGACGAGCGACAGCAGAAAGAGCACGATGGGGCTCGTCCGGAGTTTCTTAAACCACAAGAACTGCGGGGCGAGCACGTTGCACCCAATCATGGTCCAGTACGCCCAGGCGTAAGGACCGGACATGCGGTTTCGGACCGTGAACCATTCGTAGACGTTGCCCGAATACCAGGCGGTAAAGACCTCGGTCGAATAAGCGAGCGCCATGATGCCGCCCGTGACGATGATGATCTTCGCCATGTTTTCGAGGTGGCGGATGGTGATGAGGTGTTCCCAGCCGAGCACGACGCGAACGATGAGCATGAGGGTCAGCACCATCGCGAACCCCGAGAACACGGCGCCTGCAACGAAGTAGGGCGGGAAGATGGTCGTGTGCCACCCGGGCACCAGGGAGGTAGCGAAGTCCATCGATACGATGGTGTGCACCGACACGACGAGTGGCGTCGCGAGGCCCGCCAGGAGGAGGTACACGGTCTCGTAACGAGACCAAGTTCGATGGGATCCGTTCCAACCGAGCGAAAGCAGACCGAACACCAGCTTGCGGATGCGCCCTTTCGCACGATCGCGCACCGTGGCGAGATCGGGCAGGAGCCCCACGTACCAGAAGACCAGAGAGATCGTGAAGTACGTGCTCACGGCGAACACGTCCCAGACGAGCGGCGATCGGAAGTTCACCCACAGGCTGCCGCGGGTATTCGGGTAGGGCAGCGTCCAGAAGGCCAGCCACGGTCGCCCCATATGGGTGATGACGCCGATCCCAGCGCAGGTGACCGCAAAGATCGTCATCGCCTCGGCGGCGCGGTTGACCGACGTCCGCCACTGCTGGCGGAAGAGAAAGAGGATGGCCGAAATCAACGTGCCGGCGTGGCCAATACCGATCCAGAAGACGAAGTTGGTGATGTCCACGCCCCATCCGACGGTGTTGTTTTCCCCCCACACACCGAGGCCAGTGCGAAATGTTCGGGTGATGCAGACGATGCCAAAGCAAAGCGCCGAGAGGGCAGCAAGAAAGGCGATCCACCAACGCGTGTTCGGACGCCTCTCGATCGGCGCGCACACCTCGTCAGTGACTTGAGCAAGAGAGCGCTCCGCCGTCACGAGAGGCTCGCGCAGGACGCTCAGGCGCACGCGGCTCATGCTTCCTTCCCCGGATTCCGCACGCGCGCGAGGTAGCTCACCGACGGCCCAACATTGAGCTGCGGGAGCAGCCGATAGGCGCGCCCGCTTCTCACGAACTCCGCAACGCGGCTCGTTGGATCGTTGACGTCGCCGAAGACGATCGCACCGGCGGGGCAGGTCTGCTCGCAGGCGGGTCGCGCGTCCCCATCCTTGAGCGGTCGATTCTCACGCCGAGCTTGCGCCTTGGCCGCCTGGATGCGCTGGACGCAGAAGGAGCACTTTTCCGTGACGCCGCGACTGCGCACGGTGACGTCTGGATTGAGCACCATCCGTTCGGTGGGGTCGCGCGGATAGTCGAACCAGTTGAAACGGCGGATCTTGAAGGGGCAATTGTTCGCGCAGTAGCGCGTGCCGACACAGCGGTTGTAGACCATCTGGGCCAAACCCTCGCTCGAGTGAGTCACCGCCCCGACGGGGCACACGGTTTCGCAAGGCGCGTTCTCGCAGTGCTGACAGAGCATCGGCTGGTTGAGCACGCGGGGAGCTTCCGGCGGGCCGTCGTAGTATCGGTCGATCTGGATCCAGGACATCTCGCGCCCGCGCCGCACCTCGTCGACGCCGACGATGGCGACGTTGTTCTCTGCCTGGCAGGCGACAAGGCAAGCCGAGCAACCCGTGCACTTGGAAAGATCGATGGCCATGGCCCAGCGGTGTCCCGGGTACTCGTAGCGTGACCACATCGAAGGATGCGTCGCCTCTTCGGCATTGGGGCCACCGGTAAGCTTGCTGCCGCCAAGGAGCTGGTCGAAATTCATCTCTTGGACCATGCCCCGGCCCTCCATCGAGTCGTGGAGCTGGGTCCGTGCAAGCGTGACACGCTGCCCGGTGGACTCGATCCTCACCCCCACGTGCGTCAAGCGAGGACGCCCTGCGCTCCGGGCAAGGAGAAACCCGTTCTCGCCGACGAGGTTGCCGACGGGACCCGCGTGCGTGCGTCCGCGGCCGAGGTCGACGGCTACCACACGCGGATGCATTCCGGGCTGGAGGAGCACGGGCAGCGTCAGACGGCGGTCACCCTGACGAAGATTCACGAGGTCGCCATCGCTCACGCCGATCGTTTGTGCGGCACTGGGCGCGATCGAGACGACGTTCCCCCACGTCACCTTGGTGATGGGATCGGGTAGCTCTTGCAGCCAGGCGTTGTTTCCGAGCGAGCCATCGCGCAGAGCGACTGGCGGATAGAGAACGAGCTCGAAGCCATCGGCGGACACGACGGGTGACCACGTTGCAAGCGCTCTGAGGAGGCCATCTTTCTGGAAGCTCAACTCGATGGGCTTTGACGTGCGGCTCGCAGGCCGCCTCGTCGACGGTGCAGGACTGCCCTCCCGGACGCTCAACTCGATGGGACCTGGCGTCACCCTCGCGAACCCGTCGTGGACGGATTGCTCCCAGAACGCATCGAACGTCGATGGCGGATCTACCGCGGCCGGGAAGACAGTGCTTTCCCAATGGTTGCGGACAAAGTCGTAATAGGATCTGCCCGCACCCGCCCAGACAAGAATGGACTCGAACGCCGACCGCGTGTCGTAGAGCGGGGCGACCGCGGGCTGGAAGAGCCCGAGCAGGCCGCGCTCCGGCTCGGCGTCGCCCCACGATTCGAGGTAGTTGTGGTCGGGCGCGAGGTGCTGGGTGCGGCTGCCGGTTTCGTCTAGACGGTCGGCGGTTGCGATCGTGAGCTCGACCCCCGAGAGACGTTCGCCGAGCTCGCTGCCGTCCGGATGGGTGTACACGGGATTGCTGCCGAGGACGATGAGGGCGCCGACCTCTCCCTTGCGGAGCTCGACAAGGAGATCCTCGATCGTTTGGCTCTCGGGAAGGAACACGCCGGAAGGCAACGCGACTGTCACGCCGTAGTTATCGAGGGTCTGATTGATCGCGTTGGTGAGCGCCTGCGCGGCGACATCGTCGCTTCCGCACAGCAGGAGACTCGCACCCCTGGCCTCGCGAAGCTCCGCGGCCAATCGATCGAGGAATGCGGGCGCGAGCACTGGGTCTTGCGTAACAGCAGTCTCGATTCCCAGCCGTTTCGCAAGTGCCGCCAAAGCAGGTACCAGATCCGACGGCAAGAACGGCATGCGTACGTCGGCGTTGGCACCCGTGACTGTCAGATGCGACTCAAGCTGAAAGTGTCGCGACATGGTTCGCGCTTGGTCAGGGTCGCGACCCGAGACGTACTGCCTTGTGAGGGCAACGGGGTTGTGCCAGGCGCCGAGGAAGTCGGCGGCGACAGCCACGATCACCCGAGCGCGATCGAGGCTGTAGCCGGGGATGGCGCGAACCCCGTGTGTGAGCAGGTGCGCTTCGGCGATGGCAGTCGTGCCAAGGGGATCGTGGCTTACGCGTCGTGCCGTTGGGTATTCGGTGAGAAAGCGATCGATAGCTGCTTTCCCGGACGGTCCCACGTAAGGCGGCGTCACGAGCCGGATGGCGCGATTGGCCGCGGCGATGCCCCGGAGCCCGTTGCGCACTGTCGTATCCAGCTCGCGCCACGTGGTCGGTTTGCCCGAGGACATGGGCCCTCGTGCGCGGCTGGCGTCGTAGAGCGTCAGGACTGAGGCCTGGCCGATCGCGCAGACGCCGCCCCGAGAAACCGGGTGAAGCTCATTGCCTTCGATTTTGATGGGCCGGCCGTCCCGGGTCTTCACGAGCAGTCCGCACGAGGCCGGGCACGCGCCACAAGTGGAGGCGTACGACACGGCCACCCCTGGCGTGATCTCCTCGGGCTGGACTAGAAACGGGATGATCTTGTTCACGGGCGCTCGGCTGCATGCCGTGGCCGCCGCGGTGGCTGAGAGCCCCATCATCTTGAAGAAGCCCCGCCTGTTGAAGTTGGTCTTCTGCGCCATGGCTAAAAGTGGCAAGCCGTGCAGTCCGTGGAGGGCGCGGAGGGCGCAAGCCCAGTTACAGGCTGCCCACTCTTTCGGTGGCAGTCGACACAGAACCCCATGCTCATACTCCCCACCTGACGTACACGGGTCATCGTCTCGACCGGACCATGGCAGCTCTGGCACTGAATGCCGGCCACGGCCACATGACGGGAGTGATCGAAATAGGCGAAGTCCGGGAACCGATGCACGCGAGTCCACGCGATCGGAGTGCCCGAGTCGACGGCCGCCTCAATCTTCTGCACCTCCGGTGAGTCGCGCTTGACCTGCGAGTGGCAGTTCATGCACACCTGGGCCGGCGGTACACCCGCATGGCGGCTCCGCTCGGCGCCGAAATGACAGTAGAGGCAGTCGATCTGGCGTTGACCGGCATGCACGGCGTGGGAGTAGGCGATGGGTTGTTCGGGCTCGTATCCTTGTTGGCTGCCGACATTGCAGCCGGCGAGGAGAAGTGCTGCCAACGTCACGCAAACGAGCGTTAAACCGGCTACACGTCCACGAAATGGGTAGTCGAATCCCATGTTGGCCGTGAAACAAGGCAAGCATCGTGCCGACAGGTCCTAATCGGTGTGACGCAGGGTCGGCAGCTCCTAACCGCCGATCACACAAGCTGATCCATCGTATTTGGTGGAAAGCACTATATCGTTGGGATTGACGATAGCCTGCATAGCACGGTCTTCGCTCCGTATAGGGCCGTATACAGATTTGACCAAGCGGTCCACTCGGGTTGGGTGGTGGAATTCCGCCTGGGAGCCGAACCCTTAGGCTCGCTCGCCTATCGCACGCAGGAAACGGCACTCCTGTTGGTGGCGCCGTTGTCTCGCTCGGACGCTGCTGCCAGGAAAACGGGCGCCTCAGGTGCGTCTTCGCCGTACCAGGCCAGGGAGTCGCGCAGAGACACGACGTGGCCGATGACGACCAACGTCGGTGAGCCGCCGAACTCCGCCTTCGCGACGCTTCTTGCGGCGTCTCCTACGGTGGTCACGAGCACTTGCTGTTTGGCCGTTGTGGCGGCGGTGATGAACGCGAGCGGCAGGTTGGCGGGATACCCTCGCACCAGGAGCTGCCCTAGCCACGACTGCGCTGTCTGGCCGGCCATGAGCAGCACCACCGTCGTCCGCGGCGAGTACGGGGGGATCGAGAACTCCTGCTCGTCATCCCGCCGGTGGGCCGAGACGATGCACACGCTGTCGGCGAGGCCGCGATGCGTGACGGGGATCCCCGCGAAAGCAGGTGCGGCGAGGGCGCTCGAGACCCCGGGCACAATCTCGAAAGGGATACCCGAGGCGGCGAGGCGCAAGGCTTCCTCGCCGGTTCGCCCGAGCACCGTAGGATCTCCGCCTTTCAGCCGCACGACGCGCTTGCCCCGCAGCGCATGGCGCACCAGAAGCTCCGAGATCCTCTCCTGTCGCATGCTGTGGCGACCACACCGCTTGCCGACAAACACCAACTCTGCATCGAGCCCCTGAAGCAGGCGTTCATCGACGAGACTGTCATAGAGGACCACGTCGGCTGCCTGGAGTGCATTCCAGCCACGCAGCGTGATGAGCTCAGGGTCGCCGGGACCGGCGCCCACAAAGACAACGTGTCCTTTCATGCAGCAGCCTCCCTTTCGCAGGTGGCCCACCACTGGTCGAGCTCGGGAAGGAAGTAGCGCAGACGGCACTTCTTGAACTCGTGACGGCTGGGGAGGAGCAGGTAGTCCCTGATGCCGACTCTCGAGGAGAGATCGGCCGCCAGCCCACGACAGCTGGCCTCATCCGGTCCGTGGATCATCGTGTAGAGCGAGTACGGAAAACCTGGAAACGACTCACGGGCGTAGCAATGGCTCACCTCCGGCACGGCCGCGAACGAGAGGCCGGTCTCTTCGACCCTGGCCTCGGGCACGTTCCACGCGACGAGCACATTGCCGTGGACGCCGAGCTCGCGGTGGCGGAAGGTGGCCACGTAGCGGCGAATCGCACCGCCGAGGTGCTGCCGACCAAAGGCGAGAAGCTGCTCTTCATCAGTGCCCGTGACGCTCGCCAGATCCAGGAAGGGCCGCTCGGTGAGCGGCAAGGCGGTCTGCAGGGCCCGTATGATCGCCACCTCCGCCGGCGTCGGATGGAGCGACGACGCCGTGCGAGGGCTCATGGTTTCCGTCTGGCTGCTGCGTGCGACGAGGTCGAAACTGACACCGATCTTGAAGGTCCGGGTTCGCCGCAGGATGTGGATCTGCGACAGACCCGCACGCGCTCCGAGGTAGTCGAGCGTACGAGCAAGCCCCATCGCGCGCGGCACGGCGATCGTAAACCAGAGATTGTAGGCGTGGTCGCGACGGTAGTTGTGGGTCACCGTCGGGTGCTCGTTTACGACGGCCGCTACCCTGTGCAGGTCTTCCTCAGGCACCGATGCGGCGCAGAGTGCGCCTTCGTACCCCAGGAGGCTTCCTTCCAGCACCGCCGAGATCTCTCGGAGCTTCCGCTCCTCCTTCCAGGTGCAAAGCTGGTCGAGCACCTCCCTCGAATGGAGGCCCAGCGTGTGCCCGATCTCGTCCCAGGGCCGCGGCGACAGCGGGACGCTGTCCTGGACGGCTCTGGCGAGGGCGTTCTGTTCGGTTGGTGTCAGGCCCATCGCGCTCACTCGTTTTTCACAGTCCCATGGCAAACGCCCGCCACACTCCAAACACGCCGGAGGGCGAGCGGATCGGCTCTTCGTCTTCGATGGCGTCGGTCGCTGTGTTGACCAGAACGAGCTTGTCGTCACGGTTGGCCGTGACGAGCGCGTGGCTGCCGCGCGGCGTGAAGTCCATGTGATAGATGCGGCCGCCAACGCGAAGCGTGCGGGCGACCTCCAGCGAATCGACATCGACGACCTGGACAAACGCGTCGTCTTCCTCCCCAGAAAAGCTGACCCATACCTCACGCTCCCCCGGTGCCCTGACCGCGTAGACAGGGTTTCCGCGCAACGGAACCGAGCGCACGAACCGCCAGGTATCTCGGTCGAGCACCGCGAGCCGCTGTTCGCCCACCAGGGGCACGAAGACTCGATTGCGAGCCACGGCCCAGGCGGCGAGGTGCGGGAGCTTGATGGGCGCCGTTCGATCGTAAGTCCGCCCGGGCTCACGAAGTGATACCCGCTGCGCGCTCCCCTCCGGGTCACGGAGATCGAGGATCACCACCTCGTCGGTGTCTCGCAGCCCGACCACGTAGGTCCCCCCATCGGGCGTGATCATCGCGTCGTAAGGCTCGCCAGGTCCCACCGGAACCCGACGCTCCACGGGAAAGTCGGGACGTGAGGCGTCGATCACCCAGATCTCCCCGGACTCGATGAGCGTGCACACGAACCGGTTGCCCGGTGCGTCCACGATGCCGGTCACGCGGATGTTGCGATCGTCGGGTCCGCCTTCGGCGGCTGCCGGGATTCGGCGAACGAGCTCGAGCGTTTGTGTGTCGAGGATGCTCACGCCGCCGGGAAAATACTCGGCCGTTGCTACGTAGCGACCGTCCTGGCTGATCGCGATGTCGATGGAGTTCTTCGACGTCTGCACCTCGCCGGCGTGCGCGAGCGTCGCGAGGTCGATGCGGGTGAGCTTGCCGCTGCGGCTGGCGACGAAACCGTAGCGGAGATCGCGGGAGAAGGTCATCGTCGCGTGCTGCAGGTTGCCGAGCCCGCTCACGCGGTGGACGACGCGGCGCAGGTCGAGGTCGTAGACGGCCAGCGTCTCCGAGTTGCGCTCCACCACGAACACGCGGCTGCCGATGCTCCCGAGCGGCACGGAGGCATTCGATCGACAGGCCGCCAAGCCGCAGACGGCGAGCAGCCCCAGCATCAGATGGCTCTTCACGCGGCACCTCTCACCATTTGAACGTTTTCCGCGCCGATCTCAGCGTCACTCATCACACATGACGGATCCGGCGCCCAGAGACCCTGGCCCTGCGCCAACGCTCGTTCCCTGTGGGAGCCACGACAGATCGGCTTGAAGACGCACACCCCGCAGCGTCCCTCGAGGTGGTTCTCTCGCTCCTGCAGCTGGAATCGAAGCGGATGAGCGAGGATCTCGCTCATGGCCTGGCGGCGGACATCGCCGAGCTCGGCTGCCTGCCAAAACTGGTCGGGATGGACACGACCGTTCGCATCGATCGCGATCATCCGCTCACCTGCTGAATTTCCGCCGCGACGCAAAAGGACCTCGTGGGCTCGTGAGGCCGCCGATGCCCCATGCTTGGCCCGAAGCCACAAGAGGAAGAGCGGGCCGTCCGAATCATTACCTCCGGTAACGACCGAGAGGCTACGGCCCTCATCGAGCAGGCGTTCCGCCGCGTCGAAAAGTTGGAACAGCTGGGCGCGGTTTTCCGCCGGCTTGAGGTCCTGGCCGACAAGGTTGCGGCCGCGCCCGGAATACAGAAGGTGTGACAGGTAGAAGCGATGGACGCCCAAGCGAACCGCAAAGGCGAGAAGCCGTTCCATCTGGTCCGCGCTGTGTCTGGTGAGCGTCAGGCGGATGCCTGTGCCCAACCCTTCGTCCATCGCATGGCGAAGACCTCGCACCGCCCGTGCGAACGCTCCCTCCATGCCCCGGTAGGCGTCGTTCTGCGCCGCGAGCCCGTCAAGGCTCACGCCCACGTAACGCACTCCTAAGTCGGCGAGCCTCCTGGCGCTTGCCCGGTCCAGGCACACACCGTTGGAGGACAGAAGCGGCTTGAGGCCCCGGTCTCGCGCCCGAGCCATCAGGTCGAACAGATCGGGCCGCAGCAGGGGCTCGCCGCCGCTGAAGATGACCACGCGCACGCCCACACCGGCCAGATCGTCGATGAGACCAAATGCCTCCTGTGTCGAGAGGTCGTTTCGCGAGGGACGCAGCGATGCGGCGGCGTAACAGTGCGGGCAGCGCAGGTTGCAGTGCCTGCAGACGTTCCACACGACAACGGGTGGAACGCCTCCTACGGCTCCGTAGCGCGCGGATGCCCGAGACGTCGAAGATTCTTGCGGAACCTTCCCGACCGCAATCTTGAGAAGGTCGGTGACCTCGAGCATCCGCGAACTCCTTCTCGTCAGTAAACGTCGTGAGCCGTGTTGTAGACGTTGAACTTACCCGTGGGCGTCACCAGCCAGTCTCCCTTGATGCGCGTCTTCTCCTCGAGCGTCTTGTCGTCGTACACGATGAGTTCCCCGGCCTTGTCCCACACCGACACCCAGACCTCCGAGCCGGCTCTGTTGTACTCGAAATGGACGGCGCGGCCACGGTCAGACGCCGCCCAACACTTTTCAATCTTGCCCTCCTTCTTCGAGTACGCGCAGATCTGACGGGTCGACGCCGGGTCGTTCGACAGCGGCGAATCGATCCAGACCCATGGCGAGCGTTCATGAGTCTTGACGAACAGGCCGCCGGTGCCCGGAAGTTTCACTTCGCGCACGACCTTCCACGCATGCTCCGGCTTGTTGACCGGGTCGGCGCCATACACGACGAACTTAGCCTCGCCGATGTGCGGCGTGCCGTTGACCCAGCCAAACTCCGGGTCCAGCCAATTGGCGCCGCGCCCCGGGTGCGGCCTCACCCCGGTGTCGAACTTCGTCACCATTGTCTGGGTCTTCACGTCGACGACGACCATCTTGTTGCGCATGTTCGCCGCCACCATGAAGTAGCGCTTGGTGTGGTCCCACCCTCCATCGTGCAGGAAGCGCTCGGTCGGGATCTTCTTCACGATGGGGAACCCTGGCTTCGAGTAATCCACGATGGCGACGTGCCCGGACTCCTTGAGGCTCACCACCCAGAACGGGCCATCGAGCGAAGGAATGATGGAGGCGACGCGCACCTCCTTGAGTGTTTCGTTCGTGTCGTACGTGGGGGTGGTGACATCGACGACCGCCTTGGGCTCGAGCGTCTGGCCATCCATCACGACGTACTGCGGTGGCCAGTAGCAGCCTTCGATGAGGAGCTTATCCTCGTATCCCTTGTACTTGGACGCTTCGACGCTGCGCGCGTCCGAGCAGCCCTGCACTTGCGCCACCAGCGTGGGCGCCTCCGACCAGAGGTCGATCATCGTGACCCTGCCGTCGCGACCGATCGCATAGAAGTACCGGCCGGTCGAGGAAGAGCGCAGGATGTGCACCGCAAATCCCGTCTCAATGATTGCGGCGACCTCCTTGGTCGCCCCATCGAGGATAGCGACCTTGCCTGCGTCGCGCAGGATGACCCCAAAGTAGTTCTGCCAATCGCGCTTGGTCTGGGGCGTCCTGGGCCGGTTCGCCACCGGCACGACCAGCTTCCAGCTCGCCTGAATCTCTTCGAGCGGCCGCGGTGGCGCCTCGGGCGGGGGTAGTTGCACGTAGGCAGCCAGTAGCTTGATCTGTTGCGGCGAAAACACACCCTCCCTGCCGAAGGCGGGCATTCCACCAGGAAGCCCTCTCGTCAGCGTGGACTCGATGGCGCCCGTTCCGAGCTCTTTGGTGCGGGTGGGCTCGATGTTCGGACCCGTTGCACCCTTGCGAAAAGCGCCATGGCATCCGGCGCACGTGTCGAAATAGATCTGCTTGGCCTGTGCAAAGTCTTGTTCAGACAGAGCCGCCACTGTGCCGGCTGCCGGCGCGGACGCCGCTGGGGCTTGTGTGCTTTCGGGCGACGACCCCGAGCATCCTTCCATTACTACTATTACGACGAGTGCGGCCGCCGCAACACATGCGGCAGACTTGGTCCGAAAATGCGCTTTCATTCTTCCTCCTGGCATTTATAGCTCCGCGGGCCATACCCGCCTTAGAGTGAAGTGGATAGCAAGAAGCGAACCAGGCACAAGGAAGACATCGACGAACAGATTTCATGGAATCAGGCCATGGAGAGACCATGTGCTGTATTGCCGTAGTTTCTTCTTGTATAGCAGCGTATACAACCACGGGTGGTCAGTTTGTGCCCGAGTCATGACGTGTAGCGGCGGAATATCCGCAGTGGCGGGAATAATTCTCACACTCGGAGGCGCTGAAGGCGGCAGGCACGCGGCGACGGTGGCCCAGATTTCCTGCTCGATCAGATGCTGCTGGACTCCGTAGGCTCGAGACCTTCGTCGTCGACGGCCGCGTCCTGGGAAGTCAGGCCGAGCCGCTTGAGAATTCGATGCAAGGCCGCTCGGGTCATGCCGGCCTTCCGCGCGGCCGCGCTCACGTTGCCATCCGCCTGCGCCATGAGCTGCTCCACGTAACGTCGCTGGAAGCGCTCGGTTGCCTGTCGTTTCGCTTCCTCATACGCCGGGGACTCCTCTCCCTCCGGGTGCCAGTCGAGATCGTCGTCCTCGATCACGATGTCTCCAGGGCCAATCTCGTCGGTGCGCGCGATGAGCGCTGCGCGCTCGATCACGTTCTGCAGCTCACGGACGTTGCCGGGCCAGTCGTGCGAGATGAGCAAGCGCAGCGCCCGTGGGGACAGAGACTTGGACGGCCGTCCGTCCGGCACGAGCCGCTCCAAGAACAGGTTGGCGAGAAGCGGGATGTTCTCGACAAGCTCGCGCAGGGGAGGTACGGCGATCCGCATCACCGAGAGACGATAGTAGAGGTCGCGCCGCAGCCTCTCCTCGCGGATGAGGCGCCTCGGATCGACGTTGGTCGCGGCGATGACCCGGACGTCAACACGGATGGGCGAGGCGGAGCCGAGCGGGAGCACCTCACGTTCCTGGAGCGCGCGGAGGAGCTTCCCCTGCAACCCCGCCGGCATGCTGGAGACCTCGTCGATGAGAAGCGTTCCGCCGTGCGCTTCCAGAAACAGTCCCTTTCTGTCTCGATCTGCACCCGTATATGCGCCTTTCTTGCATCCGAACAACTCGGCTTCCGCCAGGTTCTCGGGCATTGCGGCGGCGTTGAACGCGACGAATGGGGCTCCGGACCGCAGGCTCTCCGCGTGAATCGCTCGAGCAATCAGCTCCTTGCCCGTGCCGCTCTCCCCGCAGATGAGGACCGTGGTGTTGGTGGGCGCGACCTGGCGGATCAGCTTCAAGAGCGGCAGCATGCGGCGGTCGCGGCTGAAGAGACCATGAAAACCGTAGGTCCCGCGCAGCTCCGCGCGCAGCCGCGCGATCTCTTCCTCGTCCTGGATCTCCTTGAGCGCCCGCCTGACGACGACCAGCAGCTCGTCATTGTCAAAGGGCTTGGTCAGGTAGTCGAATGCCCCGCGCTTCACCGCGTCGACGGCCGACTCGATGGTCCCGTAGGCCGTGAACAAAATGACGCGCGTTGCCGGCCAGCGCTCGCGCACGCAGTCCAGAAGAGCGACGCCGTCTCGACCCGGCATCTTGATGTCGGAGAGGATGATGTCAACCGGGCGCTGCTCGATGAGCTCCAGTGCCTCCTCGGCAGAGTAAGCAACTCCGATGTCGTCGGAGAGCTTCTTCAGGATCAGCGCCACGCCTTGAGCCAGATCGCGCTTGTCGTCGACGACCAACAGCCGGTGATGGCTCATCAGCCCGCCTGCGCCGGTTGAACCGCTTGATGGGAAGGAATCGTGACCGTGAATGTGGTTCCTTTGCCAGGCGTGCTCACAACCTCGATCATGCCACCATGGGCAGCGACAATGTCGCGCGCCACCGTGAGACCGAGCCCGGTGCCCTCGGGTTTTGTCGTATGAAAGGCGGCGAAAATCCGCTCCAGCTCGCCCGGCGGGATGCCAACGCCTGTGTCCACAACGTCGATCTGCACGGAACCTTCGGGCCCCGGCTCGAGTTTGAAGGCCAGGGTGCCTCCCTTGGGCATGGCTTCGATGGCGTTGAGGCCGAGATTCACGAGCACCTGCCGCAGCTGATCCGGATCGCTGTCAACCGAGACGTCGCGTCTGGCAAGGGCCTCACATTGAATGGCCACAGCGGATCGCCGGGCATGCGGCTCCAGCGTTCTCATCACGTCGCCGAGCAGACCAGACAGCGCGACCTCTCGCCGCTCGGGCGGCCCCTGGCGTGCGTACTCGATGAAGTCTCGAACGATTCTCTTGCAGAGGTTGGCGTTGCGCAGCACGGTGCCGAGGTGCGCGGCTAAGGGATCCGTCGGCTTGATCTCGGTCAAGGCGTGCTGCGTGAACAGCGCAATGGCGCCAAGAGGGTTGTTGAGCTCGTGGGCTAGGGCCGCAGCGAGCTTGGCCGTCACGGCCATCCGTTCCTCTTGCATCCGCCACTTCTGCGCCTCGAGCCGCTCGGTGACGTCCCGCGCGACCATGACGATGCCACGGATGTGCTCATCGGCATCATAGACACGCGCGTAGCTGAACTCGTACGAACGGCTGTTCACCTGGAAGATGGGGTGCAGTTTGCCCGCTTTCGGCACGGAGGCCTTCTCGATGAGGCGCATCCATTCTTCCGGGGGGTACAGATTCTTCGGATCTCCATCCCCGCGTAACCCCTTGGGCCAGAACTTCTGGGCCGCACGGTTGCGCAGGCGCACCATCCCGTCAGGCGTGATGTAGATGACGGCATCAGCCATGCAGTTGACGATCGTCTGGAGTTGTTCGCGCTCCAGTTGGATCTGTGTCTTGGCGGCGGTGAGCTCCTCTGCACGAGCCACAAGCGCCAAGGTGACTCGTGCGAGCCGCTCGCGTTCCACTTGGAGGACGCGCACCAAGACGACGACGATGAAGGCACAGCCGACGACCATGGTCGCCACTGCCGCTCCTGCGGCCAGGTGAAACAGCCAATCGACCCCTGCGGAACACGTGCTCTGCCCGTCGCGGAGGAGGCAGTCGGGAGGAAACACACTCGCCTCGACGGCGGCGAGCGTGAGCACAAAGCCCGCGATGGCGACCGCAACCTGGCGGGCCTGGCGGGCCTCCAACGCCACAGCGGCGATCGCGGCATGAAAGACAAAGAAACTGGCGAAGGGGTTCTGCAACCCACCGGCGTGGTGAATGAGCCACCCCAGCGCCGCTACGTCACCGGCCACCTGCACGGCGAATGCATGCTGGGAGGCGAGCCGCCGCGGCCCAAGAAGGCTCCATGCCGTGTTCAACGCAGCCAGCGCGAGCACCCCGCCCCACAAATACGGAGCAGACTCCGGTCGGACGCGGTGGCTGACCTGGATCGCGAATCCGACGACGGCGGTCGAAGCAAACACGGCCACCCACCTGAGCCCGATGAACCAACTCACCAGGCCCTCACGGACCTCGGCCGTTCGATATCCATTAGTCGGAGTCGCTGCTTCCAAGCTGCGCTCAAGCGATGGCAGCACTCGCCTGAGCAAGTATCCGGCCGTAGCCTGCGTGGCCTGAAGCACCTCCCCTAAGTACCGGAGGGACCGCCGGCGCTGGATGGGCTCCGTGCTTAGAGGATCAGCGTTTCTGTGGTCAGCCGTCACATCTGCCTCAAGAACTTGAGGATAACTGATCTCGTCCCCTGGAGCTACCGCGCCATGGAGGGTTCTGAGTATCAAGAAGAATTTGTATACGGCCCTATACGGAGCGAAGACTGCACTATCCAGGGATGATCGATTCAAGGGAACCGGATGTCTGGCGCAAGATGCTAGATCGCCTTGCGTGATCGGTGCTTAGAGGCCGCAGACAGATCGAAATCGGCACGACCGAGAATCGGCACAAGGGTTGCCGTCCGGCTCAGGCTGACATTTTGCCCACGGCGGGATTGATCCGTGACGGCGATGATCTGTAAAGGGAGGTCGACATGAAAGTTCGTCTAATGAGAGATCGTGCAGGCGCGCTTCGGCTGTTTGAGGCCAGCTTACTGGCGATCTTGTTCACAATTCCCACGCCTGATGCGATCGCAGCTTCCGCCGCTGAACAGGTGGTCACCGCGGAGCTTACCCACGTGGAGGATTCCAATGGGTCGTCCCCATTGAGCGCCGAAGGGCGGTTGAAGGTTGTCGAAGGAGCAGTGGAAACCGAGCGGGCGCCGCGGGCCGCGGCGGCAGCCGGGAACGCCGCACAGCAACCGCCAGCGCAGCCACCCCAGCGAGAGGGAACGTTCCGAACCCAGAAGTTCCTCGAGGGCATCCAGCTGGACCTGGACTTTAACTATCGGTTTATGGCCAACGTTTGGCGGGGTATTCAGACCCTCGGACGCACGGATGTTACATCAGCGACGGAAGCTCTTCCACCAGCGAACCAGCTTCGCGATTACACTGACGTCTCCTTCTTCAGGCATCGCTCAACCGCCGCCTTGCGAGTGATCCGCCCCCAGGTGTGGAACGCCAATCTCGAGATGGACCTGTTTGGGAGCGATTTCAACGACGGCGCCATCATGGGGAATGAACCCGCCGGCATTCTCGGATCGGCCGGAGTGCGACGCGCTTCGATCGACGTCCGCCGAGTCTGGCTGGAGTACAGCGGTTACCAGCGGACCCGGATCCAGGTGGGCCGCTTCGGCACGCGAATCGGAAACGGCATGCTGTCGAACGTCAACCGTGACGGCGTTCGCGCCTTCATCAATGCGGGCCGAGGCCTGCAGCTCGTCCCCACGTGGGTCCGGGGATCGCAAGGATCGACGGTCGGCGAATCGGGCATCCCCAACGTCGATGACAAGGGCGGTGTGCAGGTTGTCGTGAATCCGGTCGGCGGACGCAATGACGCGCTGAGCACCTTTGTTCTCCTCGCCAATTACCAGCCGCCGATGATGATGGCCCACAGATTCCAGCTGGCGCTTGCCAAGCAAGTCGACGGGACTTTCAACGAGCGGCAGCCGGAGAAGCTCTTTGTCGATTTGAACGGTAGTGGCACGTTCAGGCGCCAGTTCACGTATTCGTGGGAGACTGCATACATGGGCTCACACAGTGCCCGCAGCTCCGTCGTCGGCAGGCGCCTCAGAAACCAGGGGTTCCTCTTGTACGGCACGGGATCGTACAAGCTGCCCGAGAACACGCTTGGCGGACGGCTGACGGTGGGCGCGACAGCAGGCTTTGGGACGGGCGACAGCAACCCGAGCGACGGCCGTCAGAAGGGCATGCAGAGCCTGTTCATGGATGAGGCCGGCTACGAGTACACGGTTATCTATTCCGACGACATCCATGGCTTCAACGGCAGCGCCGCCAGCGTGGGCAACATGCAGGGCTTTGCCAATACGAAGTTCCTCCAGCCCTCCCTACAGGTTCAGGTTCACCGAGACGTCTCGGCGCGCGTCACGTACACATTCCTGCGCGCGCACAAGGCGCAACTGGAAGGCACGGGGCCGCTGGGGAACGGTGTGTTCGGGGTCGATCCGTTCCTGACCTTTCCTGCAACGTCGACGGCGAGAACGAAAGAGATCGGGCACGAGGTCGACCTCCATCTCAACTATGTCGTAGATAAGAACATCACGCTGTTCACGCGCGCCGGCTGGTTCGATCCTGGCGCCATCTTCGGCTCGGGAACGCGCAACGTCTTCAAACTGGAGTCGGGACTGGAATTCCGGTTCTGAAGCATCGCGAGAGCACGACCGGCCGACCGTCGGCTTGATGCCGACGAGCACCGGAGGACTCGGTTCGCAGGCTCGCCGGCTATCATACGGGGCGACGTGGTAGTATCCCAGACATCTTCTGGAGCCCCGTCCTCTTAGGTGAAGCACGTTTTGGCAGCTGCAGACCCGAAGAGCCGTTCTGGCGAGCCGCGGAAAGAGCCGTTTCTTCTGCCTGTCTTCCTCAAGTTGCAAGGCCGCGAGGTTCTGCTTATCGGCGGAGGGCGGGTGGCGGGCACCAAGCTGGAGACGCTGCTCGCGGCAGGAGCGCGTGTGACCGTCGTTGCCCCGGAGGTACGGGAGGATGTTTGCCGGCCCGGGGTCGAGATCCGGCGGCGACCCTTCGAGCCCGATGACCTCAATGGCGCGTGGTTCGCCGTGGCGGCGGCGACCCCGGAAGTCAATCGCCAGGTCGAGGCGGCTGCCGAGGCGCGCCGGGTCTTCGTCAACGCGGTGGACGACCCCCTGGCGGCAACCGCTTTCCTCGGCGCCGTGATCCGCCGGGCCGACGTGGCCGTGGCCATCTCGACCGGCGGGCGGTCGCCTGCCCTGGCGGGACTCTTGCGCGAGGCGCTCGAGGTGTTGCTGCCCGATGAAGAGGAGGCTGGTTCGTGGCTCGCGGCGGCTGAGGTCCTGCGCGCGAACTGGCGAGCGTCCGCGGTGCCGATAGCCGAGCGCCGGCCCTTACTCCTGCGCGCCCTGAATGAGCTCTATGGAGCCCGAAAGTGAGTGCTCAGGGCCCCCAATGACCAACACCGCCATCGCAGAAGTACAGCTCGCGCCGCAGGTTCCGCCCTGGCGCCCGGCTACACGCGTTGCCTTCCGCTTCTGCTTCGTGTACTTCAGCCTGTACTGCCTCGGCACACAAATCCTCGGCGGGCTGTTGCTCTTCCCCAATTTCTCTTTTCCAATCGTGGGCTGGCTCTGGCCGATGCGCGAGATGACGTTCTGGTTCGCCGCGAATGTGTTCCGCGCCCCCATGCCGCTCGTGTACGAGGGCAACAGCTACGATTCCGTCTTCTTCTGGGTGCAGTCGTTTTGGATGCTGCTCTTCGCCGCGCTCACGACGGCCCTCTGGACCAGTCTCGACCGCCGGAGCGAGCACCACGTCACGTTGCACAAATGGTTTCGGCTGTTCATCCGCTTTGCCCTGGCCGCCCAGCTGTTGTATTACGGAATGGCCAAAGCCATTCCAACGCAATTCCCTTCGCCGTCTCTCGTCATGCTGGTCAAACCACTGGGCGACTTGTCGCTGCCGGACCTCCTCTGGGTGTCCGTTGGCGCCACCACGGCATACCAAGTGTTCACCGGGTTCGCGGAACTCCTGGGCGGTTTCTTGTTGCTCGTTCCTCGGACCACGATGTTCGGCGCGAAGATTTGCCTGCTGGAAATGCTCTTTATCTTCGTGCTCAACGCGACCTACGATTTCGGTCTCAAGTCATTCTCCTTTCATCTCTTCCTGATGAGCGTGTTCCTGCTGGCGCCCGATCTCCGGCGTCTCTACAACTTCCTTGTCCTGGATCGCGCCGTCGGGCCCTCCACCCAGCCGCCGCTGTTCCGCACGCGCCGCGCCAATGCCATTGCGCTCGCCGCGCAGATCCTCTTCGGTCTCTATCTAACTGTGATGTTTACATATATCTTCCAGAGCTATTGGTACAGAGACCCGACCGGCGGCGGAAGCCCTCGATCGGCGCTCTACGGCATCTGGGACATCGACCGGTTCTTGATTGACGGCGAAGTCGCCTCGCCGCTCCTCAGCGATTACGATCGCCGCTGGCGGCGGGTCATCTTTGACAGGCCCGACCGGATGGCCTTTCAGCGCTCCGACGATTCGTTCGTCCATTACAACGTGTCGGTCGACGTCAACGACCAGACCGTCGTGCTCACCAAGCGCAACAGTAAGAGCTGGAGAGCCGTCTTCCTCTTTGAGCGCCCGGCCCCGGATCGGCTACTCCTCGATGGCGAGATGGACGGCTACATGATCCGCCTGCAGCTTCGGCTCGTCGAGCTCGACACGTTTCGGCTCCGCAATCACGGCTTCCGCTGGATTCGCCCTCCCGATCCGTTTGCGGGGTAAAAGGCCTTGGTCGAATGGGCCGAGGCGACTCACGCTGCTGAGTCATCCGGGTCAGGCACCGCGGGGCTCCGGGCTCTTGCGGGCTTCCATGTCGAGCGCCCGGGGGAAGAGGACGTTGTTCTCTTTGTGGATGTGCTGGTGCGTGTCCCACTCGAGATGGGCCAGTCCGTCAAGTAGGCCTCGATACGTGCCGCAGGCCCACTCCGGAGGGGTGTAGCCGTCGGTCAACTCCCGCAGCTTCTCCAGTGCCGACCCCGTTTCATCGTGCTCGAACTGCATCCGCTGGATCGGGTTGGCAAGCGTTCCGCAGTGAAACACCGGCGCGTTCTTGCTCGCCTCGAGCTGCCGTACCATGGGAAAGAGAATCTGCTCCTCCTTCTGCATGTGGCCCGTCAACTCGTCGGCCAGACCGAGAAACACCTCCCTGACCTGCTGAAGACGCGAGTCCTTTTCGCCGTGGACAGAAACCACCTTCTGGGACATCCCGTCCAGGCGTGAGAACTCGGAACGCAGGTAGACATGATGCGTCCGTTCGAGATGGTCGACCAGCTCCGACAGCGACATGGCGGCCACGTCGACTACCGCTTCCTCGCCGCCTGGTGAAATCGCCCTCTCAAGCTCGGCGGCGAAGGCCTTGGAATCCAGCCCCTTCTCCCGGCAGGCTTCATCCAGCGTCTTCCGACCGCCACAACAGTAGTCGATCCCCGCCCGCTCAAAAGCGCGGGAGAGCGCCGGGCGCCGCACCACGATGTCTCCCACCCTGTCATCAACTTCGAACGCACTCATGAGTCCTTCCTCCCCTCCTATGATGAAGCTCCCGCTCAAACCGACGAGTCGCTTCGCTAAACCAGATAAGCTTCCTTAGACTACCACTTCGGCTCGCTTCCCCGGATCTCTGATGACAATGTCGGGATCCCGTACGACGAGCGCGCTCGGTAGGGATCGGGACACTTCGTTGCCTTTCGGAGATCGTCAGTCAGTCGGCAAGCGCGGGCGGGGGCTCGGTCATCTGCGCGAGGGCCACGAGAAACGGCCTCATGTTCTTGCCGACGACGTCGCCGACAAGACAATCAACCAGGGCCGCCCGCTGGTCCGGAAAACGTTCGACGAATTCGCGGAAGCTGAACGTCTCGTCGTAAAAGGCGCGGACTAGACGCCAGAACACCTCGACCCCTGCAGTCAGGGTCGGCTCGAACGCCCCGAGGCGGGCGGCGGAGACATCGTCGGCCTCTAGCGCCTGGTGAATGCAGCCCGCGGCCAGCTCGGCCGACGCGAGCGCAAGGAACAGGCCGGAGGAATAGATCGGGTCGAGAAACGCTCGCGCGTCGCCCACCATCACCCAGCCGTCGCCACACGTCTGTTGGTTCAGGTAGGCCAGATGCGGCATCAGCCGAACCTGAGCGACGCGAACAGCCGAGACCAAGCGCTCCAACAACGGGCCGCATTTCGTCACCTCACGCAGGAACACCGTGTCGGGATCGTCGGCGTCGGTGAACAAGTAGTCGGGCGACGCGACGATCCCGACACTGACGAGGTCGTCGGGCAGCGGAATGTACCAGAACCATCCTCGTTGGGGGAGCATGAAGATTGTCGTTTCGCCCGCGTCGATGCCCTCCCCTCGCTTCCCGCCTCGGTAGTACGACCAGCAGGTCGCTTTCGTGAGCCCGGCAATGGGACGCTTGAGACCTAGTTGGGAACCGATGAAGGTGGCGCGGCCTGACGCGTCGGCAACGACTCGAGCCCCGACCTCGAAGACGGCTCCCTCATCGCGCCTGGCGCGCACGCCGACAGCGCGCTGGTTGTCGAACAAGACCTCGGTCACGCTCGTCGCCATCTCAACGTCGACGCCCTTCTCGCGGGCGTTGTCGAGACACATTTGATCGAACGCGGACCGCTCGACCTGCCAGGTGCGCGCGCGGTCGCCTTCGATGGTTTCCGAGAAATAGAACGGATCAGATTCCGCACCCGACGGTGAAACGAACCGCACGCTGTACTTGGGAGGAAAGGGCGAGGCCTTCAGCTTGGGGAGCAACCCCAGGCGATCGAGCGCCGCATAGGTAGATGGAATCAACGATTCCCCGATGTGGTAGCGCGGGAACGTCGAGCGTTCGAGCACGAGGCACCGGTGGCCGTCCTGCTGGAGGAAAGTGGCCAGCGCCGCGCCGGCCGGGCCTCCGCCCACGACAACCACGTCGTACGATCGCCTGGGTTCCGCGTCGAGTGTCATGGCCTGTTCCACTGCCCGCGCTCAGGCGCAAGCGACTCCACGGTGCGCGGGCAGATAGAAGCTCCGGGGCAGTTCAGTCGGCGAGACGGCATAGAATCAAAAAATATAGCATAGCAGCACATCTGAGCTAGCAGCAAAGCGGGGAGCCATGGTCTCAGCATCCCGGGAATTTCAGATCTTTGTGAAACCGACCGGCGCCATCTGTAATCTTGCGTGTCGCTATTGTTACTACCTCCGGACACGCGATCTCTATCCGAATGGCGAGTCGTTTCGCATGCCTGACGACTTATTGGAGCAGTACATCGTCCAACACATCGAGGCCTGTCCTCGACCAACCATCCTCTTTTCATGGCATGGCGGTGAGCCAACCCTCCTGGGGCTCGACTACTTTCGCCGGGTCGTGGCGCTCCAGTACAAGCACCGCCCCCCGGACCGCGAGATCATCAACGGCATTCAGACCAACGGCGTTCTCGTGGATGACGCATGGTGCCGCTTCCTCAAGGCAGAGCGATTCCACGTTGGACTTAGCCTGGACGGTCCGGCGGAGCTCCATGCCCCCTGCCGCGTCACCAAGGGCCAGCGGCCAACTCACAAGCTGGTGATGCAATCGTTTCGGCTTTTGCAGCGACATCGGATCCCTTGCGATGTACTCTGCGTGGTCCATGACCAGAATGTTCGCCACCCCGGAGCGGTCTACCGCTTCTTTAAAGGTATTGGCGTCCGGTACTTGCAGTTCCTTCCTTTAGTGCAGCGACGAGAAGGCGGTGGAGTCAGTCCAGAGACGGTTCCGGCCGAAGCCTATGGCACGTTCCTGTGCACGATTTTCCGCGAGTGGATACGACAGGATCTCGGCCGGATTGATATCCAGCTGTTCGATGAAGCCACGAGACCCTTCCTCGGGGTGGAGCATGCGCTCTGCATCTTCAGGAAGACCTGCGGCGATTTTCCCGTCATCGAACATAATGGGGACCTCTTCGCCTGCGATCATTTCGTCGACCGGAAGCACTACGTCGGCAACATCCGCGAGAGACCGCTGGTCGAGATGCTGGAAAGCCCGCCACTGCGTGAATTCGGGGAGAAGAAGTGGGACGCGTTGCCCCGTGACTGTCGCGAGTGCGACGTGCTCGCCATGTGTAATGGTGCGTGTCCGAAGGATCGTTTCCTCCGGACTCCAGAAGGCGAAGAAGGACTCAATTATCTCTGCGCCGGCCTGAAAGGGTTCTTCACGTACAGCCGGCCCTACCTGCAGAGGCTCGCCTCGTGGTTGCGGGCGGGGGCGCCCGTAGAGCGGTTCATGCAGCTGCTGCAGTTCGAAGATGCCCGCGCGTCGGTTCAAACAGGTCGCAATGATCCTTGCCCGTGCGGCAGTGGAAGAAAGTTCAAGAAATGCTGCCTCGGGAAGTCGTCCCTTTGATCAGCCGTGAACCCAGGCTTGGAACAAGTGCCGCCGGAGCGGCTGTTTCTCGGCTACGGCTACGGCGTGAGGCCCTCGGTGAACTTCCCCCAGACAATCAACCGGCCCACATACACCGTGGCCAGCCAGAAAAACAGCGACACGCCACCGATCACCTTCGCCATGGTTGGCGTATCCTGCCCCACGCCCAACTCGTCGACCTCACGGGATACGCCCGTGACATAGAAGGCCGCAAGGTTGAGTCCCAGAATGCCGAGGAACAGCAGCTTCAGCTGCAGGTACGTGTTGTTCATCAAGATGATGTAGGCGTGGATTTCGACGTTGGCGTACACGCCCGTGACGAATAACAGACCGGAAGTAAACGTGAGGACCGACCCGAACACCGCCCACGGGAGGAGTCGGCGCAGCGAAGAAATGGGGATCTCCTTGGCAAACCCCATCAGGCGCAGATCGAACATGCCCACGATCCCGACCAGGAGGACGATCCCGACGAAATGCATGACTTCAAGTAACGGCCAGAACCACGCATAGGCGATGATCAGCCTTTCCACGCTGGGCCACCGCAGGATGTATCTGAGAACGGATTCCATGACGCACTCCTCTTTTGCTAGAAGCCCACTCGGTCGTGACTCAGCCCCGCCGCCCGGCCTCTCCAGCCGGCGCCCTCTGCGACCCAAAGGCCACGACCGCCACCACCACGACGGCGAGCAACACGACCGCGACCGCCGTCTGCCGTTGGATCATGCCGTCGTAGGCCGTCACGCGTCCGGCCGTGGTGCCAATCACCCACGCGACGAGCGCGGTATACGCCAACCCCTTGCCTTCGGTCGCCTGAGCAGCCGGCTTGTTCAACCCGGCTATCAGCCGCCGGGTGCACACGACGGCCACCGCGATCGCCGCCAGCTTGATCCAGATCGCCGGCATCGTGGCAAAAGTTCTCCCATCGAGGGAAAACAAGATCACCCCCGACAGGGCATTGACGCCCAAGCCGACCCACATAATGGGCACGTACTTCCGCAGCGCCGCCAGCGGCACGCCGGATGCGTAGCCGAGCGTCCTCAGAATGATCACCACACTCACACTCACCAAGAGAATCATGCCGTAGGCGTGGGCGACGAGCACGGTCGGGTACCCCCAGACGGTGTTCGCCTCGCGAAAAAAGATGGCAAACCCGGTATTTCCAATGGCATCTAGAAGCGACAGCATACTTCCTCCGCTACTTTCAGGTTATCTCTCGCGCAACAGCACCGAACGCGGTTCACTCGCACACCCGATTCCTGAACATTATCTTTCTTAGAAAGCAGAATCGAAGATGGCCTCAATGCAGCGAAAGAGTATGTTAACAGCCGATAAATAGTCAATACGCGATCACGATCACTTCGAGGACGATCGAACCGAGAGGCATCGAATTATCTCCGACGGCCCTGCCGAGATTCCGGCACCTGATTCGGGCACTGGATGTGCGAAGGGCCGTGCCTGGACGCCCCGCAGGTTATAATAGCGTTGCCAGTCGAAAGTCGGTGGTTGGGTCACGGGGATTGGGTACGCGTCCTTGTTCCTGTAATTCCTAGACAATATAGAGCCCGTCGGGGCACTAGTCGGCTCCTAGACCCATGTGGTCGGCCGGATGCTCGTCGGCACCGTATGTCTTTAATTGATTAAGGCTTGAGAGGGCCCTGATGTCTGATCCGCAACGTTCGCGTCGCCGCGTCCTTCTTTCCTCGGTCTTCGGGCCCTTCGCGCGCGACGATGAGTTCGGCAGTCGCGCGATCAACCCGCTGGAGCTGTATCACAACCAGGTCACGCGTGCGCAGGGCCCCTTCTCGCTGCGAATGCATCACCGCTCGTGGGGCATCATGCTGATTCAGGCGAACATCTCTGCGCCCTCGACCGTGCTCGATTTTCCCACGCGCGACCGCTTTATCGCCGAGCTGAAGGCGCATCAGTACGACATCGTCGGCATCTCGGGGATCATCGTGAACGTTGGCAAGGTCCGCGAGATGTGCCGACTCGTCCGGCTGCACTCGCCGGGGTCGACGATCGTCGTCGGCGGACACGTGTCGGCCATTCCGGGCGTCGAAGGGATGCTGGACGCCGACCACATCGTCAAGGGCGAAGGCATTCGATGGTTTCGTGCGTTTCTGGGCGAGAGGGTCGACGCCCCCATTGCGCATCCGGTTATTCCGTCGTCGTTCGGGTTTCGCCTCATGGGCCTCAAGGCCCCGCGCGGCGGCGGCGACGCGGCCGCGACGATTATCCCCTCGGTCGGCTGTCCCATGGGCTGCAACTTCTGCACGACGTCCTCCTTCTTCGGTGGCAAGGGCCGGTTCGTCAATTTCTACGAGACCGGCGCGGAACTCTTCGCCGTCATGTGTGACGCCGAACGCCAGCTTCACGCCCGGACTTTTTTCATGATGGACGAGAATTTCCTCCTCTACAAGAAGCGTGCGCTCGAGCTGCTCGATTTGATGAAACGTCACGCCAAGCCGTGGTCGATGTTCGTGTTCTCGTCCGCCAACGCGATTCGGAAGTACGAGATGCGCCAGCTCGTCGAGCTCGGCGTCACCTGGGTCTGGATGGGATTCGAGTCGGCCCAGGCCGGCTACTCGAAGCTGAAGGGTGCCGACACCATGGCGCTGACGCGCGAACTCCAGTCGCACGGCATCTGCGTGCAGGGGTCGTCGATCATCGGCATGGAACACCACACACCGGCCAACATGCAAGAGGAGATTGAACACGCCGTCGCGCACGATGCCGACTGCCATCAGTTCATGCTGTATACGCCGGTCCCGGGAACGCCGCTGCACGCCCAAACGCAGGCGGAGGGGCGGATGCTCAACGATGTGGACCTCGCCGACATCCACGGCCAGTACAAGTTCAACTTCATTCACCCACACATTAAACGCGACGCGTCGAAGATGTGGCTGGACCGGGCGTTTCAGCGCGACTTCGAAATCAACGGGCCGAGTCTGTTCCGCATGATGCGAACGATATTTCGTGGGTGGAAGCGTTACGGCGAGGACGGCGACGTCCGCATACGAGCTCGCTTCGCGAAAGAGGCGGCGAAACTGCAAAATGGGTACGGGGCGGCGCTGTGGGCTATGGAACGGTACCTGCGCGGCTCGAATGACTGCGTTGCCGACCGTATCTCGGACCTGCGGCGGCACATCGAACAGGATCTCGGCGGTCTCACACGCGTAATCGACCGCGTCGTGGGCCCGATTCTGCTGTGGTCGGCGCGACGGGATGCGCGCGCGTATCCGACCGGCCGGGCGCTCGAGCCGCAAACCTTCGTCGACCGCCGCCACTGGGCCTAACGGCGAATCAGCAACGGGGTCGGGTGGGTCGGGGAGGCCACTCGTTCAAATGACCCTCGTCGGAGCCATGCTCGTTTTCATCGGCGCCTCCGTTCAAGCCCAGCCTGCGCCATGTACAGCTCCTCCCAGACCACCCGACGGCGTCACGGCGACTGTGATTCCGGCGATCCGGGGAGCGACGCCGGGCGCACCGCCATCGACACCTGCGATCCTCACGCTCATGTGGACCGCCTCTCCTGTCGGTCCAGCCGCGGCCGACACGGCGCCAACCGTCTATGTCATTGAAGCCGGCACTGCACGCGGCGCTTCCAATGTCGCAGTCGTCGAGACCGAAGGGACCGAAGTGACCTACTCGACACCGATGCCGAACGGTACTTTCTACGTGCGCGTCAAGGCGAGGAACGCGTGCGGCACGAGCCCCTCATCCCCAGAAGCTGTGACGCGGGTAACAGGGAGCGCGGCAGGCGGGAAGCCGAACCCTGTGATTCTGCTGGAAACCGTACGAACGGTGCGAGAACGCCTTGGTGGCACAAATTTCATTCGTGTCATGGGTCAGGTGCGCAACGGCTGGCGGGCCTCGGAGGCGTCCTTCATCGAAGTGACAGCGACATTCGAAGGGCCAGATGGAAAGGCCGTGGGAACGAAGGCGACGTACGTCAACGGCAGCAGTCGGCGGCTGAAATCGAGCCGGATCGTCACCGACACCGTGCTGGAGCCCACAGCGACGGGATGCTTCTTCATGTTTGCCGACTTTCCGGCGACTGCTCAGGTGCCATCGGTAGGCCTCGTCGTCACCTCCTCCGCCAGTTATGAGACGGAGCCGCTCAGGGGACGCGTCCGGGTCGAGAGCGCGATCCTCCAGCAAGCGGACGGCTTTGGCGACCTGACGGTCTCGGGACAGATGAAGAACAGCGGCGACTCCTTGACATACTTCAACGAGATCTGGACGGAGGCCAAGGACGCCGAGGGTAAAGTGTTGGAGTGCGATGCGACCTACGTGAAGGGGTCGAGCGTCGCATTGGAAGCCGGCATCGCGACGCGGACTGGACTGGATCCTGCGGAGGTTGGTGTGTTTAGAAACTCCACCGAGGCGGTGTTGGCCTCGGTGAATGGACTGCGACACTGGATCAACTGGGACGAGCGGGACCGACGGCGTCCCGCTGCCGCCACACCGCTCTATCGCGCGCTCAGGCAACGGGCTGCGGCGGTGTTGGAGACCGACGAACAAACCTCTTCTCCGCAGGAGCGGGTCGATGTGCGGGACGCCCTGCGACGAGAGGTCCAGTCGATCGAGCACCGGTTGACCTCGCCGTAGGCGGGCGGAGCCTCAGATGCTGCCCAAGGTCGACTCCCACGCTGTTGAATTCAAGGACTGGGACCTCAAGGCTGGGGTCGTGTACGGTCCCGTCCGCTCCCGGCGTCAGGGGAACTCGCTCGGCATCAATCTCCTGCCGCCGATGCGGAAACACTGCACGTTCAACTGTGTCTATTGCCAGTGCGGCTGGACGCGCGAGGCGGTGCCCTCGCGCCTGGAGGACTTCGCCGACTGCCCGAGCCTTGCGCGCGTCGGCGACGAGATCGAGCATCGTTTCGCCGAACTTCTCCTGGCGGGAAACGTCCCCGACGCGATCATCTTGAGCGGGAACGGCGAACCGACGCTCTACCCGCGGCTCGAGGAGGCCATCGACGTCATCCTGGAGATGCGCGACAGGTTCTTCCCGAGGGCCAGGACCGGCGTCCTCACCGCCGGGACCGAGCTGGGCCGCGAGGAGGTCCGACGCGCCGTCGACCGCCTGGATGAGCGGATGGTGAAGGTCGACGCGGGGTCGAACGAGATGCACAGGAGGGTGAACCTGCCGCTCGTGGACTTCAGCCTCGACCATCTTGAGCAGTGGGCGAGGCTTCTCCGCGACTGCATCGTGCAGAGCTGCTTCGTCCTCGGCCGAATCGACAATACGTCGGAGCAAGACGTGGGCGACTGGGTCGCGCGTGTCGCGCGGATCGGTCCGAAGTGCGTGCATGTGTACAGCCTCGACCGGACGCCTGCGGCGCTGGGGCTGCACACGGTGGATCGCGCCTCTCTCGAGCGGATCGCCTCGCGGCTCCGCGCCGAGACGGGCATCGAGGTCACGGTCTACTAGCGTGCGCCTGGCGCTGGGGTCTGCCGGGCGGGCCTCGCCACGACGTCGACCGTGGCGCCCTTCGAGGTCACCGGCTCGACGCCGGCCCTACTGAGCCCCGAGAATGAGCGGCAGGCCGCTCCGGCCGTTCCCCACGACGACCACCTTCGCGTTCGGACTCTTGGCCAACTCCAGCGTGGCCTCGATGCCCTTCCACTCCAGCAGCTTGTCGGAGATGCCTTGCGTGACAATCGACTGGAAGTCTGCAATGCCGCGCGCTTCGATGCGTTTTCTCTCCGCTTCCTGCCGCTCCCTCGACAGCACGAACTCCATTTTCTGCGACTCTTGTTCCGATTGCTGCTTCGCTTCAATCGACGATTTGAGCGTCGGTGGGAGCTGCAGGTCCCGAAGGAGCACTTTCTCGACCATGATGCCTCGTGGCGTGAAGGCTTCCGAGACTCGCGCGAACATTTCCTCCTGCACACGCTCGCGAGCCGTCGAGTAAAGATCCGACGCTTTATGCGACGAGGTGACCGCGCGAATGGTTGACCGCAAGGTCGGCTCGATCAGCGTCGCCGGATAGCTGACGCCGATCGTCTGGTAGATCGTCGCCGCCTGGCTCGGAGCCAGCCTGTAGAGCAGGGAGACTTCCAACTGGAAGATGAGGCCTTCCTCCGAGGGCGTCGAGCTGACCTCTTTGAGTTCCTGGGTCTGAACCGACAGTTTCTGCACCTCATACCACGGCACGACCACATTGAGCCCTTCCGAGAGTGTGGTGCCGGTGACTTTCCCGAAGCGGGTGACGACGCCGACGCTGCCCTTGGGGACGATAGAGACGGAGCACGCGCCGATCACCACGCACA
>Ga0156016_158_pt4 | contig 32967 bp, 37 predicted proteins | sample RifCSPlowO2_02_FD_107670 | JGI IMG/M metagenome (GOLD analysis project Ga0156016, IMG submission 107670) | Acidobacteria bacterium RIFCSPLOWO2_02_FULL_64_15 | reverse complement strand
CGCCGCGATGGCATTGGTATACGGCGTCCTCGGTCTGGTGGTGATCCTGACGGCCGGTACGTTTGGCACGATCAACGCCTCGCCCTGGTTCAATCTGGGCATCGCCATGCTCTTCGTCGCCCTCGCGCTCGCGATGTTCGACGTCATCACGATCGACTTCTCGCGATTCTCGAGTGGTATCGGCGCCGGGGCCACCGGAGGCGGATCGTTCCTGCTCGCCTTCAGCATGGGCGCGGTGGCCGCGCTCCTGGCGGGCGCATGCGTCGCGCCGGTGGTGATTCAGGTCGTGCTGTTCTCGAGCAACCTCTACGCGGCCGGCACGACCATCGCGCTCGCGCTGCCCTTCTTTCTCGGAGTCGGCATGGCCGTGCCGTGGCCCATCGCGGGCGCCGGTCTGGCGGCGCTGCCCAAGCCGGGCGCCTGGATGGTACAGGTCAAGCAGGTCTTCGGCGTCTTCATCCTGGCCACGGCCGTCTATTACGGGTACGTCGCCTACGGCCTGTTCTCGGACCGGTGGGTTGACGCTTCCGAGGTCAACGCGAGCGTCCAGGAGAAGCTGTTGGCCGGATGGCACCCTTCGCTCGCCGAGGGCCTCGCGACGGCCACGCGCGAGAGCAAACCGGTGCTCATTGACATGTGGGCGACCTGGTGCAAGAACTGCCTCACCATGGACAAGACGACGCTGAAGGATCCGGCGGTGAGGGCGGCACTCGATGGTTATGTGAAGATCAAGTTTCAGGCCGAGGATCCGGATCGCCAGCCCGCCAGGGCCGTCATGCAACGCTTCGACGCGATCGGCTTGCCGGCTTACGTCATTCTGAAACCCGAAAACTAGTGCGCTTTTCACAACGCTGTAGTGTCCGCCTTCAGGCGGACCGCCCGCTGGTCCGGCTAAAGCCGGACACTACGTACTACGGCTACGTACTACGGCGTTGTGAAAAACGCTGTAAGGATCAAGAACGAAGGACCAAGGACAACAGCTTGATGAGAGCTAGACTAGTACCTCTGGAACCTCTGTGGTACTCTGGCCGTCGATGCGCTCTCGGACGGCGAGACTGGCAGTAGCCGCGGTCGCCTGGATGGCTCTCGCAGCCGGTGCATTCTTCGCCATCCGGTTCGAACGGCAGATCGCGACGCGCGCCGCCGACTTGCGAGCCTTTGACCTCGCCGCGCGCGAAGCCAGCGACGGACTCTCCGATCTGCTGACCGCCGCGCAGGCGTACGTGGCTGTCGGCCAGGGCGTCGGCTTCTGGTTGCCGAAGGTCACGCAGTCGCTCAACGCCACGACCGGGACGATCGCGTCGCTGCGGCGGTCGGCCGTGAGCCTCGGCGCGCGTTCCGCGCTCGATGAGGCCGCCGCCGCCGTGATGGAGTTCGGCAGCCTGGACAGGCGCGCGCGCGATTTTCTGACGTCAGGCCAACCGTTCATGGCCAGCAATGTCATCTTCGCCGAAGGCCATCGCACGGTGACGACCGCCAGCGATGAGGTCGAGGTCGCGCGAGCGGCCGAACGCCAGGCGTTCGACGCCGCCTATACGGCGTTGCGGGGGCGTCAGGCCGTCGCGCTGGCGGCTTGCGGGACCGTCGCCGCACTGGTCGTCTTCGTGCTTGGCCTGACAGGAGCCGCGAGTTCCCAGTGCAACGATGAACCGATCTCGCTCACCGGATCGCAGATAGGAACGTCCGACGGATCGGTGCTCGAGCAGGCGGCGCCACCGCTTCGCGCGGCCTCACCGGCGCTCGGTACGGCCGCGCGCCTGTGCACCGACTTCGGGCGCGTGCGCAACCTCGACGATCTGACCACGCTTCTCGCGCGCGCGGCCGACGCGATGGATGCCACAGGGCTCATTGTCTGGCTTGGCAGCGCGGCCGGCGCAGACCTTCAGCCCGTCCTCGCACACGGATACAGCCAGCAGGCCCTGTCACGAATGCCGCCGGTCGTCCGGTCCAGCAACAACGCCGCCGCCGCCGCGTACCGCACCGGTGAAGTACAAATCGTGGTGTCGCGGCCAGGCTCGTCCGACGGCGCCATTGTCGCGCCCATTCTGTCGGCGGACGGATGTATCGGAGCACTCTCCGCTGAAATCCGCCATGGCGGCGAGGGATCGGAAAGCGTCCAGGCGCTCGCATCGATTGTCGCCGCCGGGCTCGCTGGAACCCTGACGGCCTCGGTGACGGAGACCGCGACCGCTAGAGACAAGACCGCTTAAATTCTGCCATCCTGCCATCCTGCCATCCTGCAATTCACGTGGTGATCTTCACGACCACCGCCGTCATGTCGTCGTTTGGCGCCCTGTCACCGCGGAATTGCTGCACGGCGGCAAAGATCCGGTCGACCAGCTCCTGTGCCGGCCGGCGGGTCGCTTCTTCGATCACCTTCAGGAGGCGTGCGACGCCAAACTCCTCATTGAGCGCGTTGGTCGCCTCGAACACGCCGTCGGTACAAAACACAAAGACGTCGCCTGGCGCGAGCGCGAAGACCGCTTCGTCGTAGGTCGAGCCGGCAAACACACCGAGAGGGACACCGGGCAGCTTGACTTGCGACAGCTCGGCGCCGCTCGACCGAATGGGATACGGCAAGCCGGAGTTGGCCATGGTGACCGAGCGGCGCTTGAAATCGAACACCGCATAACAGAGCGTGCAGTAGTACTCCTCGAGCTGCCGCTCGTGCAGGATGGTGTTGGTCGAAGCCAGCACGCCCGCCGGCACGACGCGCTCGGGGCCGTGACGCCGGCGGAACGTGCGCGACCGCACGAGCTCGCCCGCAAACGCGCCGTACAGGGCGGCCGGCACGCCCTTGCCCGATACGTCGCCAACCGCCACGACCAGACTGTGAGGTTCCGGCGTGAGAAAGTCGTAGAGGTCGCCGCCAAGCTCGCGCGCCGGCGCCAGCCGCGCCGCCACCTGGGCGCCCTTGAGCCGCGTCGGCAGGTCGGGCAGAAACGCCGCCTGCACGCGCTCGGCGAACCGAAGCTCCCGCTCCAGCCGGATCTCGTTGGTGCGAATGGTCTGGTAGAGCCGCGCATTCTCGATCGCAACCGCCGCCTGGCTCGCGAGCAGCGTGAGGATCTCGACATGCGCCTTGGTGAAGGCATCGACCTCGGGGCTCTCGAGGTCGAACACGCCAATGCAGCGTTCTTTGACCAGGAGCGGAATCACCAGCTCGGACCGCGTATCGTCCACCGCCTTCAGATAGCGCGGATCGGCGAAGACGTCTGGCACCAGGACCGGCGTCTTGTGGAGCGCCGCATGGCCGACCAGCCCGTCGCCGATTTTCACACGCGGAATCCGCATCTTGCCGCTTTCAGACACGGAAACCTTCACCTCGAGGTGCTCGCCTTCTTCATCGACGAGCAGGATGGCGAACGTGCGATAGTCGATGACCCGGCGCGTGAGGCTGGCGATTCTCCTGAGCAGCTCGTCCAGGTTGAGGATGGCGCCACACTCGCGGGCGATCTCGGTCAACGTTTCGAGCGTGCTTGTGTGCTCACGCTCGTGTTCGAAGAGCCTGGCGTTCTCGATCGCAACGGCCACATGGGCGGCGAACTGGCGCAGAATCGCTTCATCGGCCTCGGTGAACTGGCCCGGGGTGTCGCTGAGCAGGTTGAGGGCGCCGATCGCGCGCCCCTTGCGGCGGAGCGGCACGACCAGCTCGGCGCGGGATCCGGGAACCGCATCTACATACCGGGGATCGTCGCGAACGTCGTTGACGAGAATCGGCTCTCCCTTGGCCACTGCGGCGCCGACCAGACCCTGACCGACCTTCACGCGGAGCGTGCGCGCGACCTCATCGGCGTACCCGACCGAGTACGCGATGCGCAGGTCGTCGCGCGTCGCGTCGAGCAGGTACACCGCAAAGGCCTGAAATCTCATCAACCGCGCGATGAGCTGCGGGATCTTCGGCAGCAGTTCGTCGAGGTCGAGGACCGACGTCACCTCCCGCCCGAGCGCGAACAGCGTCGTCAGCTGCTCGGCGGACGTCGCCGGGGCCGTCGCGGGCGTGGCGCGAGACGTCACGGAATCAGTCATGGATGAATCTTGATAGTATAGTTTCTCTCGTGGACCTGACGCTGCCGCTCGACTACGCCGCGATCGAACGGATCCTCCGGCACCGCTTTCCCTTCCTGCTCGTCGATCGCATCACCGAGCTCGAGATCGACAAGCGCATCATCGGCATCAAGAACGTCTCGCTTGGCGACCACTACCTCTCGCACACCGGCGCCGGCGCGCCGGTGCTGCCGCCGACGATTCTCACCGAGGCGGTGGCACAGGTCGGCGCCATCATGATTCTCGCGAAACCCGAGAATCAGCAGCGGCTGATCTATTTCACGGGGATCGACCGCGTGCGGTACCGGCGGCCGGTGCACCCGGGGGACGTGGTGGAGATTGAAGCCAAGGTACTCAGACTGCGCAGCCGCATGGGCGTCGTGACCGGTGCCGCACGCGTCGACGGCAAGGTCGTCATCGACGGCACGATGACCTTCGCGCTCGGACCGCCGGCCACGCAAACGTGAATCGATGATTGCGGATTCGTAATCACCTCGTCTCGCTTCGGACCAGTCCCATCCCGGTCAGGACGATTGCGGCCGCGGCGGCCAACCGCCAGCTGAAGGGCTCCTTCAGAATCAACGTACCGAGAATGACAGCGATCACCGGATTGATGTAGGCGTACAACGACACGGTGGCGACCGGCAGGTGCTTGAGCGCGTACGCGTAGGCTGGAAAGGCGCCAATCGACCCCACCACGGTGAGATAGGCGAGCGCGCCCGCGCTTGCAGGCGTCACCTGTAGCCTCGCCCACTCGTTCGCGACGAGCCCGATGCCCAGCATGACGACCCCGGCCAAGAGCATTTCGAGCGCGGCGGCGGCCAGGACATTTTCTTCAAAGCTGCGACGGCGCGCGTAAGTCGATCCGGTCGCCCAGCCCAGGCACGCGAACTGGGTCGCGAGCACGCCGCCCACGAAACCCGGGCCTCGCTCGCCCGCTCGCATCTCCGGCCATACCAGTACGGCGACACCGGCGAAACCGACCGCGAGGCCGATCATGCGTCGCGCCGTGAGCTTCTCGCTGCCCCCCACCAAGGCGTCGAGGCCCACCAGCCAGAACGGACTCATCGCGACGAGCACGGCGGTCAGGCCGCTCGGCACCGTCTGCTCGGCCCATACGACGCCGCCGTTGCCGAATCCGATGAGCAGCACGCCAAGGGTGGCGAGCGCGGGCCACGACGTTCTCGCCGGGATCGTCTCGCCTCGCGCTTTGAGAATCGAGATGAGCACCGCGCCGCCCACGATCCACCGGAAGCCGGCCATCAGAAAGGGCGGGATGCCATCGAGCGCAATGCGAATGCCCAGATACGTCGTGCCCCAGATCAGGCAGACGGCAATCCAAGCTGCATAAGCCTTACGTTGTGTAGTCACTAAGCGGACAGTCGCCACTAACCAACGCCGCGAGCGATCGGAGCGAGCGGTGGCAGGTCGCGGGGGTGGGGCCCCGCGACAAAGTAATAGATGCCGTGCCTAGGCCGCGGCCGTCTCGATCGACAGCCGCACGCAGTTGCGTCCCTCGGCCTTGGCGCGGTAGAGCGCCTGGTCGGCGCGGCCGACGAGCGCCTCGGTGTCGATCTCCGACGCCTGCGCCACGGTGACGCCAAAGCTTGCCGTGATATGGATCGTTTCCCCTTTCCACTGAATGGGCATGGCGGCCAACTCGCGCCGCAGGTTCTCGGCGACCCGCTTGGCGCCCTCGAGCGGCGTCTCAGGGAGGAGCACGATGAATTCTTCGCCGCCGTAGCGGCCCTTCATGTCGCTGCCACGCAGCAACTCGCGCATCTTGGCTCCGACGGCGGAGAGCACCGTATCGCCGCACTGATGACCGTAGCGATCGTTAATCGCTTTGAAATGATCGAGGTCGAACATCACGAGCGACACGGGCAGCTGCGACCGCCTCGCGCGCCTGAGCTCGATCCCAACGACCTCGAGTGCGTGCGTCCGGTTGAAACACCCGGTGAGCCCGTCGCGCAGACTGTTCTCCTTCACCTCGCGGAAGAGCTCCGCGTTTCTAAGCGAGATGCCGAGCAGTGTCGCCGTCGCCCGAAGCACGCGCTGTCGGCTTTCGGTAAACGGCCCAGCCGTGTCGGGGACGCCGAGCACGCCAAGTGCGTGGCCGGCGGCCACGAGCGGCAAGCACAGATGGCCCTCGATCGACACGGGGGTTCCCTCCGACGACTCGACGCCCGGCACGAGCACGCGATCGGCGATGAGCTCGCGTCGATCGTCGCGCGACGCGCCGGTGAGCGCCTTCCAGTAGCCGTCGAGGCGCATCATCACCCACGCGTCGTCGGTGGCCACGAGCTTCGGCAGGTGCTGGGCGACGATGTCCCTGATGGCCTCGGCGTCGAGCGAGTGCCCGAGGGCCTGGCCGAACATGGCGAGCCGCTCCATCTCGGCGGCCCGGCTGTGCGCCTGGCTCGCCTCCGCTTCGGCCGAGGCGACCTGCGATTGGGATTCCTGGCGCTTGCCTCGCTGGTGGAAGAGGAAGAAGAGCGTCAGGATGAGCAGGGCCGGCAGGAGGTTGAGGCCCGAGGTCTCCTCCACCTGGCGCGTGAGGTTGAGCAGGAAGCGAATCGGTCCCCAGAGCATGACGAACACCGCAGCGGCGAGGCCGAGGAGCAGTACGCGGTCCTGGCGACCGACGGGACTCATGGGTTAGGCCGAAACTGTAGCCGAAACAGCCGGCAGGGTAAAATGCAAAGGCCGCCTCCGCGCATGGGGCGCTACGGCGAGCCAAGGACCTCATATGGGTAGAAAATCTTCAGCTAAGACCCAGACACAGCCGCCCGCCTCGCCGCCGGCGCCAAAGCGCTCGTCGATGCCTCTTGTCGCCGGCGTCGTCGCGCTGGCTCTCATTGGCGCCGGTTTCGTGTACGTACGTAGTGTCCGGCTTCAGCCGGACCAGGTGCCAAACGCGGCACAGGCCACGCCCCAGCCCGCCCCGATTCCGGCGGACTTGAAGCCGCATCCGCAGGCCAATCTGCCTCCGCTGCAGTTTCCCGGCTATCCGATGCCGCGCTCGGCGGAGATCGTGACCGCGGCCTATCGATTCGCCGCCGAACATCCGGAGATTCTGAGCTACGTGCCGTGCTTCTGCGGCTGCGAGCGGAGCGGCCACCGCGGCAACGAGGATTGCTTCGTCAAAGCGCGCGACATCAACGGCGACGTCGTGCTGTGGGACGAACACGGCATGGACTGCGCGGTCTGCATCGACGTGGCAACCCAGGCGCGGCAGTTGTTCACCAAGGGCGCCGCGGTTCGTGAGATTCGCGCCGCGATCGACAAGGAGTGGGGACCGAAGGCCACCACCCACACGCACACGCCCGAACCGCCTGCTGCGAACTAATCGGGATTGGGGATTCGGGATTTGGGATTCGGGGGATTCGGGGGATTCGGGGATGTGGGTGGCAAGAACTGCGATCTGGAGCCCGGCCGATATTGCGAATCCTGCGCAGTTCAACGCTCAATGAACAAGAAAGCCCAATTATTCCTCGCGGCATGGGCCATGCACTCGGCAGTCGCATGGCGCAACCCATCACCAGCTACCGTGACTTGGTTGTCTGGCAAAAGGGACTGGACCTTGCCGAGTTTGTATTTCGCATGACAGCGAGCTTTCCGGAGTCCGAGCGATTCGGTCTCTCGGCTCAGATGCGCAGAGCGGCTGTGTCGATACCGTCCAATATTGCAGAGGGGCACCGCCATCGCCGACCGAGCTACATCCACCACGTTGTGATTGCCCTGGGCTCGCACGCCGAACTCGAAACGCAGGCCCTGCTCGCCGAGAGGCTCGGATTCGTGAAGGCCGCGGATATGAAGCGATTCCATGAGCACGCGACTCCAGTTGGCGAGCTCGCCCACGGCCTTTTGCGATCGCTTGAGGCTCGACGGTAAATCCGGCCAAACCCCCTCTCCCCGAATCCCGAATCCCAAATCCCAAATCCCGGCACTATAATTCCCTCCGTGGAGCCCCGTGAGGCCGTGTTCGCGCGGCTGTTCGAAGCCGTCCATGAGGGCGTGTACATCGGGACAATCGGTCCCGATTCGACCTCCACGATCGCCGCCAATCCGCATCTGAAGCTCATCTTCGGCTACGCGAGCGAAGCGCTCGATGCCGACGTGCGGCCGTTCGATCGCGAGTGCTTCGTCGATCCGCAGGCCCGCGCGGCGCTCGTCGCGCGCCTCTCGGCTGACGGCGCGGTCAACGACTACCTGCTGCGCCTGCGGCGAGCTGACACGAGCGCCGTGTGGGTCGAGCTCACGGCGGCCGCCGAAGGCCCGCTCGAAGACGGCAGCGTGAGAGTCGAAGCCCTCGTTCGAGATGTCAGCGAGCGCAAGAAGCTCGACGATGAGACCCGCGATATCTACCACCAGCTGCTGCAGGCGGAGAAAATGGCGGCGCTCGGCCAGACGATCTCCGGCGTCGCTCACGAGCTCAACAATCCGCTCGCCACCATCCTGAGCTGGGCCGAACGCCTCTCGTCGCGGGCGACCCTCGAGGAACCGGTTCGTCAGGGACTCGAGACGATCCTCACCGAATCGGAGCGCGCCGCCCGCATCGTCCGCAACCTGCTCACCTTCGCGCGCAAGCGGCAGACGACGCGCGCCATGGTGGACATCAATCAAATCATCCGGGAGACGCTCGCCTTGCGCGCCTACGATCAGCGCGTGTCGAACATCACCGTGATCGATGCGCTCGCGGCCGGGCTGCCGCAGGTGTTCGCCGACGGCCACCAGATGCAGCAGGTCCTCCTCAATCTCATCATCAACGCCGAGCAGGCCATGCTCGCCGCCCACGGCCGCGGCGTGCTCGTGGTGCGCACGTGGCACGACGCGAATCACGAGTCGGTCCTCCTCGAGATCAACGACGACGGCCCGGGCATTCCCGACGACGTGCAGCCGAAAATCTTCGACCCCTTCTTTACGACCAAGGAGGTCGGCAAGGGCACCGGACTCGGACTGACCGTCGCCTACGCGATTATCCAGGAGCACGGCGGACGCATCAGGCTCGAGTCTCAACCACATGCCGGCGCGTCGTTCTACGTGGAGGTGCCAATCACCGGCGGCAAGCTGCCCTCACCGTCGGCCGCGCGTGCGCGACGGTCGGATCGCCTGGAGACGCTGGGAGTCAAAGCACCCGGGGCCGGCGCGTCAATCTTGATCGTCGAAGACGAGGCCGCCTTGGCGATCGCTGTCACCGACGCGCTTCGCGACGCAGGCTACGGTGTCGAACACGCGTCGGACGGCGAAGAAGCGCTGGCCAAAGTGAAGCTGGCGACTTTTGACGCCGTGATCTGCGACCTGAAGATGCCGCGGCTCGACGGAAAGGCCTTCTATAAGGCTCTCGCCGCAGCGGCGCCGGTGCTGGCCCGACGGGTGATTTTCGTGACCGGCGACGTCGCCAGCACTGAGACCGAGATGCTCCTCGAGCAGAGCGCGTGCCCCTGGCTCGCCAAGCCGTTCAGGCTCGGCGATCTGCTGCGGACGGTGCGGGAAGTACTTGCCTAAGAGCGTTTTTCCCTATGCTGTAGTGTCCGCCTTCAGGCGGACCGCCCACGGGTCCGGCTCAAGCCGGACACTACGTACCACGGCACGGTGAAAAGCGCTATCTCGCCACCGCGATCGCCTGCCGCGCGCGGCCCATCTTGAGTGTCGCGTGCGCCACGACCGCGCGCTTGGCCGCCCGCTTGTAGGGCAGGACCACGCCGTGCGGAGCCGCGACGGTTTCCGCCGCCGGCAGTTCTGCCTTGACCATCTTGGGCTTTCTCGACGTGAAGGCGACGAGCTGACGCCGGACCTCGACGGCCTGCTGCGGGTTCATGTCGCCCAGCGCGTCGCGCAGACGCCGGATCGCGCGCGCGTGCAGCTGCGAGACGCGCGATTCGTTGACGCCAATCTCGGCGCCGATTTCCTTCATCGTCACTTCGCCGTAGTAATAGAGACCGATGACTTTGCGCTCGCGCACCGGCAGCGACAGGATGGCCGCCCGGACGCGACTGCGCGTTTCAGTCTTTTCGTAGGCCGCGTCAGGCGAATCCGGCTCGGACGGTACCAGCGCCCGCGGCAGCGAGTTCTCGTCCATGTGCTCGCCGGTCGCGAGCGGTGAGGTCGACTCGATGGTGTTGATACGGACAATCGTGCGGCTCAACCGCTTCTCGTCGGAACCCACGCGGGCGGCGAGATCGGCCATCGACGGCTCGTGGCCAAGCTCGCGGCGGAGCGCCTCGCGCGCCGCGTCGAGCTCGCGCCGCTGGCGCCGGACGCCACGCGGCCAGGCATCCCGGCGCAGCGCATCAATCATGGCGCCGCGCACGCGACGCTCGGCAAAGGTTTCGAACTTGATGCCGCGGTCCTGGTCGAATCGCCGCACGGCGTCGATCAGGCCAAGGACACCGTCCTGCACGAGATCGCCGACGTCAATTGAATTCGGCATCGTCGCGGCCATCCGTCGAGCGAGGCCTTCGACAAACGGCAGACTGGCGACGATTCGGCGGGTGTGACTGGCGGCGACGGGCTGGACGCGCATGCTGCTTCTCCTCAACAGCAACCGCCGACTGGCCGGTCCGCCTGAAGGCGGACACTACATTCACGACGTAGTGTCCGGCTTGAGCCGGACCATGCGGATCACTTAAAACCCAGTCGGGTTGGTGCCTGCGGCTGCGCAACATCGCAATGGCGATACCAACGCCAGAGTCAGTGCACCAAAATGCATCTCTGCTCCCAGCGTTTGCCCGTAGACCGTTAGTTCTAAAATCGTTAGCGTGTCGTCTCAGTTCGGGAAGAGGAGGAGAATCAGGCGTGCAGTGACGTGAATTTCGTCAATGTATTGACGGTGTCAGAGGCTGGCAGGCCAATAATTTGACACTCTCTTACAATTCTTGAACCTGCTGTAGTGTCCGGCTTTAGCCGGACCGTCCGCCTGAAGGCAGACACTACAGCTTGCAGAAGTGGGGCTACTGCGATTGGGCTGGGGAGTCGGTGGCGCGCCGGATTTCCTTGGCGGTGGTCATGGCCTCGAGCGCGCTCGCGACAATCTGCCCCGCACGCGCGCGATTCATCGCGTCGGGCACCTTGGCCTCGAGCAGCTCCGCGTGCGCGAGGATGATGCCGAGCTGGTTGTTCAGGCGGTGAAAGAGCGCATGCCGTTCGGGAGATTCGTCCATCGGTCTCCGTGCCAGGAGATCCTCGACGCTGAAGGATCGGGCCATCAGACCTGGTGCGGCCCTTCCGCCTGCCACATCGACTGCACGGCGGGCCGGTTGCTGTCGTTCGGATCGCGCCAGAGCGAGTCGACGAAAATCCGCACCGAACCGCCTGCCGTCCGCACGTATTCAATCTTGCCGCTCGCGAGCCAGTTGTAAATCGTGCGACGGCTGACGCCGACTGTCTCGCAGGCCTTCATGATCGAAATCGTTTTTCGTTCCACTGGAGCTCCCTTCAAGGGACTGTATCGGTGGGATTGGGATTTGGGATTAGGGATTTGGGATTCGGGGTGCCTAGGCCTCAGTCCCTCGAATCCCTCCCGAATCCCCCAACCCTCCCGAATCCCAAATCCCAAATCCCGAATCCCATTTCTATGTCAAACTATTGGCGCCCCCTAAATGCCTGACGCCTCTAAACATCTGCTGCTCGTCGACGATGAGGCCCCCCTTCGACAGGCCATCGCCGAACAGCTTGCCGACAGGGGTTATCAAGTCGAGCAAGCCGAGTCTGGCGAGGCCGCGGTCGTTCGTCTTGCGGACTTTGCCTTCGACATCATCATCACGGACCTGCGCCTGCCCGGCATCGACGGATCCGCGGTTGTCGACGCCGCCGTCGGCCGCTATCCCGACATCATTGCGATCGTGGTGACCGGCTACGGCACGGTGAAGCACGCGGTGGAGGCCATCAAGCGCGGCGCGTGGGACTTCGTCAACAAGCCGTTTCAGATCGACGAACTGCTGCACGTGCTCGATTCGGCGATCGAGCAGCGACGGCTGCGGTCCGAGAACGCGTATCTGCGCGCGCAGCTCGAAGAGCGGTATCGCTTCGAAGGCGTGGTGGGCAAGAGCCGCGCGATGTCGCGCCTCTTCCAACTGCTCGAGACCGTCGCACCGACGAGCAGCACCATCCTCATCACCGGCGAGACAGGGACCGGCAAAGAGGTTGTCGCGCGGGCGATTCATCACAACAGTCCGCGCCGCATACACCGCTTCGTGGCGCTCAACTGCAGCGCCATTCCCGAGACGCTGCTCGAGGCCGAGCTCTTCGGCCACGTGCGCGGCGCGTTTACCGGCGCCATCGGCAATCGTCAGGGTCGCCTCGAACAGGCGCACAAGGGAACGCTCTTTCTCGACGAAGTCGGGACGATGAGCGCGGCGCTGCAGATGAAACTGCTGCGGGTGCTGCAGGAGCGCGAGTTCGAGCGAGTGGGGGATTCGCACACGACGAAGGTGGATGTGCGCGTCATCGCAGCCACAAACAACGATCTGGGCCGCATGGTGGCGCAGGGTCAGTTCCGTGAAGATTTGTTCTACCGGCTCAACGTCATCCCCGTCGACATCCCGCCCTTGCGCGGACGCAAGGAAGATATCCCGCTGCTCGTCCAGCATTTCCTCGACAAGTTCCGCGCCGAGGCCTCGGCGGCGGGCACGACGCGCGGGCTCATCACCTTGTCGCAAGAGGCCATGCGCCGGCTGATGGCCTACGCGTGGCCCGGCAACGTTCGTCAGCTCGAGAATACGGTCGAGCGCGCCGTGGCGCTCGGTGCCGGGCGTCCGCAGATTGACGTGCTGGACTTGCCGTCCGAGATTCAGCAGGCGGAAGAGCCGGCACTGCCTTCGTCTATCCCGCTGCCCGAGGACGGCCTCGATCTCGGCGCGCTGGTCGCCGACATCGAGCGCGACCTCATCGCGCGGTCGCTCGAGCGGACCGGCGGGAACAGAGGACAAGCAGCGAGGCTGCTGAATCTCAAGCGGACCACACTGGTGGAAAAGCTGAAGCGCCTCGATCAACCTCGTAGTAATCAACCTCGTACGTAGTGTCCGCCTTTAGGCGGACCCGGTTCGTAGTGTCCGGCTTTAGCCGGACCGTGTAACGCCGGACCGCGGGCTGTCCTCCGACACGGACATTGCAGACCGAGCCGCCGCCGAAGGACGCGAAAACAGGCCAGGAACTCACTAAAGTGGTTGGCAGGGCAGTTGCGGAGGCGGTGCGTTACCTGGGGGTCTTATGAACCGCATCCACGTGCTCGCACCGGTCATGCTCGTCGCGCTGTCACTCGCGTCACCCCTTACGAACCCGACCTTGGCCGCCCAACGCGGCCCTCGCGATCGAGGCTCTCAGGATCGCGATTCGAGGGATCGAGCGAACGGGAACGATCGCGGGGCCGGTCGAATCGGCGGTGGCGGCCGGGAAGCGCCGCGCGAACCAGGGGCGCGTCAACGCCCAGTGTCACCCGTGGTAGGTGTAGCCGTACCGCGCACGACGCCGCGCGTCATCGAGCCGCGCAGGCCCGAACCGCGCGCCTTCGCACCACGGACTCCTGGGCCACGCCGGTTTGCGCCGCGGGCTGTCGAGCCCCGCTACGTTCGCCCGCGGCTGATTGTGCCCCGCTATGTCGAGCCACGCGTCATCGTGCCGCGCGTTGTCGTCGGGCCTCGGCCGCACTATCGCCCGTACTACACCTTCCAGCCTCGCTTCAGTCTTGGCTTCGGCCTGTTCATCGGGCATCCGGTCGCCTATCCGTACTCTCACTATCCCTACGCGTATCAAATCCCAGTACAGGTGCCCAGGCCGACCGGCGGACTGAGCTTCGAGATCACGCCGAGCGACGCCGCCCTCTACATCGACGGCCGCTACATGGGTCTGGTCGACGATTTCTCTCCAACCATGCAGCCGCTATCTCTCGCGCCAGGCCGGCACCGGATCGAAATCGTCGAGGTTGGGTACGAGCCGATGGTGTTCGACGTGGACGTGATTGCCGGACAGGTGATTCCGTTTCAGGGCGCGATGGAGCCACAATAGGGGACGTGCCGCCGCGCTTCGCCTACTGGACGATCCTCATCGACCACAAGCCCACCGCGTTCCGCGCGAGCGAGCGCGAGGAGCTGCTCCCCACACTTCATCAGCTGCGTCGTAAGAACACCGACGTGCTGATGAAGTGGTTTGCGCGCGGCCGGCTGTGGGAATCCCGAGAAGAAGAACGCAACACCTGGCAGGCCCGGCAGAAACATCGGGCGCCTGCCGGCGCCCCCGCACGCGGTCGCGACTGGCGGCCCGGCGGCCAGCACAAAGATCCACGCGCACGGTTCATCAAGAGGAAGAAGACAAAGTGAGATGACAGACGTTGTGTTCGTGTTTCCCGGCCAGGGATCGCACTCCGTCGGAATGGGAAAAGCCTTCTTTGACGCGTATCGATCCGTCAGGACCCTCTTCGAAGAGGCGTCCGATCTCATCAAGAAGGATCTCAAACGGCTGTGCTTCGAAGGACCCGAGCCAACGCTCGTTCAAACCAATAATGTCCAGCCCGCCATCACCTTGGTGAATCTGGCGTGCCTTCAGGTTCTGCGCGAGGAAGGCGTCGTGCCGTCTGCGACTGCCGGTCACAGCCTCGGAGAATACGCAGCCCTGCATGCGGCGGGCGTCCTGTCGTTCGGCGACACCATGCGACTGGTTCACGTGCGAGGGACCGCGATGCAGGAGGCGGCCGAGCGGAATCCAGGCGGTATGGTCGCCGTTTTTGGACTCGACGTCGCGGCCCTGTCGACAATCTGCGAGGAAGTGAAGGAGATCGGGTCGGTCGAAGTGGCCAATCACAATTCGCCGCTGCAGGTGGCCCTCACCGGTCAGACAGAGGCGCTGCAGAAGGCCGCGGAGCTTGCAAAGCGCAAGGGCGCGCGGTTGACGGTGCCGCTCAAGGTCAGCGGTCCGTGGCACAGCCGGTTCATGGCTGACGCGCAGAAGCCCATGCGGTTGGCACTCGAGGCGTGCGCCCTCGCGCGCCCGGCCCTGCCGGTGATTGCGAACATCACGGCCGACGCCTATTCGGCCGAGCCTGCGCAAATTTGCGAGACACTCATCGAGCAGATCGTGCGTCCCGTGCGGTGGGCCGACTCGATGGGCAAACTGATTCGAGAAGGTCGCCGGATCTTCGTCGAAGTCGGACCCGGCAAGGTGTTGAGCGGGCTGATGCGCGATATCAGCCGCGACGTGAAGATGCTGAACGTGCAGGATATGGACAGCCTGCTCAAATTCCGGGCCGCGCGCTCCGAGCTCGCTCGCTCAGCAGAGCCCTGAGCTCCGCGTAGACGGCCGCCGGCTCCCGAAGGAGGTCCACCTCGCTCGCGCCAAGCCGCTTCTCGGCACACGAACCCCAAACCCCGAACCCCGAATCCCAAATCCCAAATCCCAAATCCCGATTCTTAGACGCTGGCAGATTCTTTGAGGCCGAGGAGTCGCTTCACGCGATCGACGAAGCCCCCCTGTTCGGACGACGGCGTATCGACCTCGGCGAGGATGTCCAGGCATTCCTCGAACGACTTCACGACGCCGATGCCGATTCGGCGCGACGCCGCCGGCAACAGTCTCTCGTCTTCCCGCCACACCAGAAGCGCCCGCGCCTTGGAGTCGACGACGATGTCGAGGCAGTTGTCCGGGCGATCGTCGATGACGAAATCCAGATCGAGGGCGGCGGCGATGCGTCCGCGCGATCCGCGCACCACGTAGACGCTCGGCAGCGCGAAGCCCATCGACGCGAGCCACCGCTGGGTTTGCACCTGCGAGGTGGCGCCGGCGCTCGTTGGGCGCGTGGTCAGGAAGATGACTTCCCACCGCCGGTCGGTCGCGAGCGCCGCCAGACGCCGGAGCATGCCAGGCTCGATTTCCTTGAGCGTCTCCCAGAAGTTTTCGATCGTCTCGACGTGGTGCCAGAGGCGCCGCTGCTCCCGCGAGGTGAGCTGCAGCTTTTCGAGGGACGGCAGCTCGGCTGGCACCGGTGGATCGGCGTTCGGATCGGTCGGCGTCGGCGTCGAGGGGCCCGCGCGGGCGACTCGCCGGCTCGTCATGGCCTCGCCGAAGAGCATCTCGGCCTGGCGGGCCAGCTCGCCGTGCATGTCGGCGAGGACCCCGTCGAGGTCGACGGCTATGCGCAGAGGCATGCGGACCGAATGCTACCACGGGCAGTTTTGACGAGGGCGTTGGGGACGGAGCAAGTGTAGTGTCCGCCTGAACCTCCTGTTGTCGTGTCCGCCTGAACCTCCTGTTGTAGTGTCCGCCTTCAGGCGGACTTTAGGCATCAGCTACTCATTTGCCCCAGCAAGTCACCCTGTGGGTAGCAATCACACATGTGTGGCCACCCGGGCAAATTCTGCAATGGGAGCGACTAAGAGGGCTCGATAACCTCAAGAAAACGCGAGCTCTAAGGCGGCAGCGTATTTGCTAGGTGACAGCTCCCGATGACGTCCCATCAGCGGATTCTCCTGGTCGCGCCCTCTGACGAGGTCGCCAACACCGTGGCCCCCTGGCTCGAGTCAGCCGGGTTTGAATTGGTGCAGCAGAAAGGTTTCGCGGAGGCCAGAGCGACGCTGGGGACGCGGCCCGACCTCGTCATCACTGAGGTCAAGCTTGGACCGTACAACGGCCTGCACCTGGCGATACTCGCCGGCGGCCAGGGGACGCCGGCCATCGTGATTGGCGATCGGGATCCGGTGCTCCAGGTGGAAGCCGAGCACCAGAGCGCGGTGTACCTGACACCGCCAATCGATCACGAACACGTGCTGCGGCTGGTGCGAGATCTGCTGACCACGGCCGGGCACAAGCGCAAGTCGCCCCGCAAGCGGGTGCCCGTGCTCGACGCCATGATCGACGACATGCAGGCGCACCTGCTCGACGTCAGCCACGAAGGCATGCGGATCGAAGCGATCGGCAGCCGCGATACCCTGCCGTCTTCGTTCGTCGTCCGGCTGCCCATGTTCAATTTCTCGTGCCGCGTCGAGCGCGTCTGGATGTCGCCAGCGCAAGAAGCAGGCGCCGGGATGTGGTGCGGTGCGACGCTCTCGACACTCTCTCCAGGCGACATCGACACCGCGCTCGCCTGGCGCGCGCTTGTGGACAGGCTCCCCGGCTCTTCCGTCATGCACTGATCGCCTCCTCCGCGCGGAGGCCGTGGTAGGAGCGAAGCAGGTCTGCGTCGCTCGCACCGAGGCGTCTCGCCTGCTCGAACGTCCACACCGGAATGCGAGTGCAGGCGATGCACGGCTGGTCTCGCCCAAGTACTCCCCTCAGATCTCCTCTTGGATCCTGCCAAACCGGTGTCCGTCGGGAGGGGTAAATTGAAAGACCTGCTGAAGATGTAGCGACTGCGCTATGCGTGGCTCCTGGATCGCCCTCAAGCCGAGGCTGGTGACTGCGTGGACGGCCGGTCGATCAGCCGCGTGGGCGTGAGTGTGACTTGCGACCCGAGGGTACGCGACGCGACTTACTCCGGGAACGCGTCGGCCGAGCCGCCTTGTCGAGCACCTTGTGAGTCAGCTCTTCAGCGAATGCCTCGACGGAAATCACACGCTTTTCCTCCGATCGCCTCCTCAGGAAGCTGATGAATCTGTCGCTGTTGCCAAGCACCGCCACCTCGTGGTCGAAGTCGTCCGCTTCCTCGAGCAAGAACGTCGTGCCATCGTCAGAGACGAGCAAGACGGACTTCTTGCGGGCCATGGCCGAAAGCTCGTCGACCGAAGGCGATTCTTTCCCCAAGTTGACGGTTTTCATAGCTCGACCTTCTTTCCCCTGACTCTGCCGCATGCTACTGGAGAAACAAATCGATTAGCAATGGACGGGACGATTGAAGCCAAGGCGAGCGAACGGATCACTGCCGACCACCTGAGCGGGCTCCGTCACCTGCGCACGGATCACCTGCGGGTGCGACGGATCGTCGTCTGTCTGGAGCCCCAGGCGCCGCGTGACCGAGGACGGCATCGAGATCGTCCCCGCGTCCGTGTTCGCGGCCCCCGGGCCGCCTGCGGTGTGCCGCCGTACGTTCGAAGAGTGGGTGGGAACGGTCGTCTCGACCGAAGCCGTACTGACGGAAGCCACGCATCTGCTGGCGGGTGTGGCCGGCGGGCGAGCCTCGTGCGTGGAGTTCTTTCTGGCGGGTGGCGCTGTGCTCGTGCCGTCCAGCACGGCCTCGTTGAGGCGTGCGCGCGCGCTTCTCGAGAAGTACGCCGATCTGCCGATGGACTTCGCGGACGCAACCCTCGTCGCCTTGGCGGAAGAGCTGGACACCACCCAGGTGTTCACGACCGATCGCACGGATTTCTCCGTGTACCGTCTCGCCGATCGCCGGCCATTTCAGATCCTGCCCGAAGAGCTGTAGAGTCCGGCCTTTGAGATGCTGTTCACCGAAACCGCGCTCAAAGGCGCGTACATCATCGAGGTCGAGCGCCTGAGCGACGCCCGTGGGTCGTTTGATCGGTGTTTTCTCAGGAGGAGTTCGCCGCGCACGGGTTGAAGACGACGATCGCCCAGGCGAGCATCGTCTCCAGTCCGAACCGGGGCACCATCAGGGGGCTGCACTTTCAATATCGGCCTGCGGCACAGGCCAAGCTCGTTGGCTGCATTCGCGGGGCTGTATTCGATGTGATCGTCGACCTTCGTCCCGAGAGCCCGGCCTACCTCCGGCACCTCGCGCGCGAGTTGAACGAGCGCCAATCGACTGCTTCTCTACGTCCCAGAGCGCATGGCGCACGGCTATCAGGTGCTGCGCGACGGCACCGAGACCATCTACTTCGCCGCCGAGCCGTACGCGCCCGCTCTTGAGGGCGGCCTCAGGTACGACGATGCCCAGCTCGCGATCGCGTGGCCTCTACCCGTCACGTTGATTTCCGAGCGAGACCGGACGTGGAAGTCACTCGAAGGAATCGAATCCGAGGTGACGCGGCGCATGACCTTGGAGAGCCGCCCATGAGTCGGCGCCGGACGGGTTAAGGGTTGCGCGGTCGCGTCCGCATCCTGTAGGATGTCCTCATGCCGGATGTGATGGAGCGTATCAATCTGAATGTTCCGAAGGATGTTCGTCGAGAGCTTCGAAAGGTGGCGGCCGAGGCAGGCCGTTCGGAAGCCGAGATGGCGCGTGTCCTGCTGATCGGGGCACTCGAGCGGATGCGGCGCGAAGAGTTCTATCGTCGCGTGGCGGAAGGCTACACCCCCGAACTGCGCGCGCGCGATCTCGCATTCATTCGCGCATTCGAGAGCCTCGATGGCTGATCGCGGCGAGGTCGTGCGGCTCAAGCGGCGCCTGGGGTTCACCGCCAAAGGCGAAGCTGAAGCCGTTGTTGTGGTACAGGCGAATCCGCTCAACAGCGTGCTGCCGACCTTGCTTGTCGTACCGCTCGATCCTGCTGTCGCAGCCTACGGGAGTCTTGTGCCTGTGTTGCGCATCTCCCGTGAGGAGACTGGATCGCACGTCGAACAGGTCGCCGTACCCTGGCGACTGCGCGCCATCACCGGCGACTCGCTCATGCCCGGCCCCGTGGGCCGGCTGCATCCCGCCACACTGCGAGCGCTGGAGCAGTTGATCAAGCTCGTCATGGATCTGCCGTGACGACCGACATACTGAAAATATCTCGTTGGCACGGGGGCCGAGGCTGGTGACTGTCCCGGGCGGCCCGTCGACCTGAGCGCCACGCGCTCACGCTGATCTCAGCCCGTGGATAGCACCAAGGCCAGACTCGTGGCACAATAGGCGCCATGTCGAAACCGTCACAGCTCACCGTGGCGCTGCCACCTCAACTCGACGCCTTCGTTCGAGAGCGCGTGGCTTCGGGACGATTCGGTACCGCGAGCGACGTGGTACAAGAGGGACTCCGGCTCCTCGAAGGTCGCGAACAGGAACGGGAGGCGGCGCTGGCCGATCTTCGACGAGAGATCAATGTCGGTCTCGAGCAGGCCCGATCCGGCCAGCTTCGTGACGGTGAAACCGTGTTCGCCGAACTCGAGCGTGAATCGTCTTCCCAGTGAAGCGTTACGCCCTCACGCCAGCCGCCGAGGGCGACCTTCGAGAGATTCATCAATTCCTGACGGCGGAAACCCCCAACGCAGCTCAACGCGTTCGCAACGCTCTGCGGGACGCAATGCGGCTATTGGGGGACCGCCCAGGCATCGGACACTGCGAACCGATCTCGCCGACGAAGCCCTGCGTTTCTGGCCGGTGTTCTCCTACCTGATCATCTACCGTCCTGACACACACCCACTGCAGATTGTCCGGGTACTACACGGCGCTCGCGACGTGCGCCGGCTCTTGGAAGGCTGACCCCGAGTCCCCAGTCCCAAGCCTCTAGCCCCTGAGCCACTCCGCAAACCGCCTGACACCTTCCGAGTATTTGGTCCGAGGTTCGTATCCCAGCAGAGCCCGAGCCTTGTCGATGTTCGCCCACGTCTGAGGCACGTCTCCCGGCTGATCCGGCAGCCACTCGATGGTCGCCGAAATGCCAAGCGCCTGCTCGATCCCGGCAATCATCTCGCGCAGGCTGATGGTCTGATTGTTCCCGAGATTAATCACTTCGTACGGCGTCCGGTCGTACCCGATGGCCGCGCGCACGCCGGCGATGACATCGTCGACGTAGGTGTAGTCCCGCCGTGTGGACCCATTGCCAAAGACAGGGATGGGCTTGCCCACCCGCATGAGGCGCGCGAACTTATGGATGGCGAGGTCGGGGCGCTGTAGTCTTCGCTCCACGGCACGCGCGGATTGACGCCATAGACGCTGCTGGACGAGGCGAAGACAAACTGCCGCACCCCGCGCTCCTTCGCGAACTCCAGCAGGTTCTGCGTCCCACGCACGTTCACGTCCTGGTACCCCAGCGGATCTTCAATCGACGGCCGCACCCCAGCCTTGGCTGCCAAGTGGACGATGGCATCGATGGGCTGCGTAAGGTGCTGGCGAAGGCCCGGGAGGTCCCGGAGGTCGCCCTCCACCAGGCGCCAGTTGGAACGGCCGCGATGTCCTTCGATGATGGCCGGCCTATTCGGACGCCGGCGTGACGCTGGCGATCCGAGCCCGTTCATTGAGGCGGCCCCCCGGGTCCGCCTGGCATTCCTTTTCAGGCCTGCCTGATGCTCACAGTCGTAACCCTTCCTCGGTGAGCGTTCTGATCTGAACGTCGGGGACTCTCCGAAAATGCGCCTCGTCTGATGGCCCCACCAACACGCTGTAACCCAGATGGCGCGCCGTTGCAGCGACCGCCAGATCGTTGGCTGGAATCATGGTCCCCTGCCGGCTCAGGGTGGCGAAGAGCCGTGCCCATTCCTCGGCGATCATTGGGCTAAAGTCCACGATGGGGACATTAACCGTGAGCGCATCGATCTTCGCACGGCGGCCCGCCGCCCGCTCTGGCGTATCCGCGAGCATGACTCCGACCATCAGTTCCGCGTACACAGCCGCCGGCAAGACGGCGGGCTCGGCTGCCATGCGGCCAACCCACGTGTTCCAAGTGGTCCCGTCGGCCGGGTGTTTCTCGGCGAAGCGTTCAGCAGCGACGAGCGCGCTCGTATCGACTACGACGCCCACGGGTTACCCGCAGGCCGATCGGCCGCGCCTATGCGCTCGAGGTCATCGGCAAACGATGGATCCCGCGTTTCACACCAGGCGCCGAGCGCCTCGGCGACCGTCGCCTGACGCCCCGCCGACTCGATCGGCATGATGCGGGCGAGCGGCTTGCCATTCCGCTCGACCAGAAATGACTCATGGCGATCCTTGACGCGGGCCAGGATGTCTTCGAGCCTGCGGGCGAGTTCCGCCGCCGCAATCGTGCAATCCATAACTCCGAATTATAACGGCTATCGCCCGCCGACGGCGACCTTCGAGAGACGAAGCCCTGCGTTTCTGGCCCGTGTTCTCTTACCTGATCCTGAGCCACTCCACGAAGCGCTGGACGCCTTCCGCGTACGTCGTCCGCGGCTGGTAGCCAAGCAGGGCGCGAGCCTTGTCGATGTTCGCCCACGTCTGAGGCACGTCTCCCGGCTGATCCGGCAGCCACTCGATGGTCGCCGAAATGCCAAGCGCCTGCTCGAGCCCGGCAATCATCTCGCGCAGGCTGATGGTCTGGTTGTTCCCGAGGTTGATCACCTCGTACGCCGTGCGGTCGTACTCCATGGCTGCGCGTATGCCAGAGACGATGTCGTCGATGTAGGTGTAGTCTCGTCGCGAGGAACCGTCGCCGAATACGGGAATGGACTTGGCGGCCCGCATCAGGCGCGCGAACTTGTGAATCGCGAACCGAGAGGGTCTTCGATCGACGGCCGTACGCCGGCTTTCGCCGCGAGATGAGCGATGACATCGAACGGGCCTGCGAGCTGTTGACGAAGCGCCGGAAGGTCCCGAAGATCGCCCTCCACCAGGCGCCAGTTGGAACGGCCGCGATGTCCTTCGATGTTCCGTTCCTTCGCCGCGCGGTCGTAGAACGCATCGAAGTTATCGAGCACGGTGATCCCGTGCCCGTCGCGCAGTAACGAGTCAACAAGGTGGCTGCCGATGAAGCCTGCGCCGCCGGTCACCAGGATGTGTGTCATCGCCTATTGGAAATGCGCCTTCATTATCGGGCCAGAACCCCTACGGTTAGGGGAAGATGCGCAGGCTTCTGCGCCCCGGTCTATCGCCAGAAGGAGTTGCGCAAGCCCATCTGACCAAGGGCTGGCGAGGGGAAATCAGCCTGGAAGCGGGACGTGCTTACGAGCGCGACCGTCTCCGCCTGGAGAAGTACAGCCCGACGAGACCTCCGCCCATGAGCAGTACCGTCGACGGCTCGGGTACCTGCTGCGGCGGTGGCGGTTGAGGTGTCAGCGAGAGGCTGACGTTACTCACGATGGCTTCAGGGGTGTTGAGCAGCGTGACCGAGCTCCAGCTCGAATTCGTCACCGTCGCGGACAGTGAGAGCGACAGGATGAAGGGGTTCGTGAAGTCCACCGATGTCAGCGGAGGGATCAACGAAATCGGATTGAGCGTGATCGTCTGATTGTCAGTGCTGAGGGTTCCGCCCGGAAGGTAGTTGGCCAGGTTGATCGGCGAGCCGATCGGCGTGCCGTTGACGCCGCTGATGAGCGCCATCTCCGTCAAGACGATGGACTTCGTGACGAAGTCTGGGAGGAAGTCCAGATCCGTGACGCTAAACTGAATCGCTGCATCGACGATGGGGCCGCCCAGCGGAAAACCCGAGAAGACCAGGTTCAGGAGGAGCGATCCAGAACTGGTGCTTTGAGCGCCCAGCGTGAAGATCTGACTGCCCAGCGAATTGAAGCCGCTCGTCGTCGGCGCGCTGCCGTTCGAATAGATCGTGAGGGTCCCGCTCTGCCCATTCACAGGGATGAGAAACGGAACATTGGGCGTCGACAACACGATGGGATCGGCGGCGGCCGGCATCGGCGCCAACCCCAGCGCGAGGCCAAGGAGCAGGGCGAGCGAGACGCGCCCACTGACGCTTGCCGCCGCAGACCGAGCACACCAGTTCCTCACGAAAGCCTCCGATTCTCCGTCTCGGAGAGCAATTCGTGCGCCACGGTCCAGAATGCCGGCATCAGGCCATCTTCCCGAGAACTGACGCGCGACAGTCGGCCGTCCCGCAGCCCAATGTCCGACGCCAGGTGGATTCTCGCCGTACTCCTCAATCAAGGAAATCTGGCTTCTTGAGGTTATTTGTCCGCTGTGCCGCGTCTCATTCAGCGGCCATCTCACCAAATGCCGCCGAAACTGCATGGTAATGGTGATGTCACCGGATCGAGGGCTGGCATCAGCGTTGCCGATCTGATGCAGGAACGAGGCGAGGGCTGGGGTTATAAGGTGGACCGTTCCACGCGCGCCGTAGCTGATGTCTGCGCCGCTTGGCGGACCTCCTTCGAGCCCGTCCCGCCCGCTCGACGCGAGACACCTTAAACGTATGGATGCCGAAGTGAAATTATTGGCGGTCGACTGTGACAACGAGCGGCTGGACTCGATGGTGGCCACGCTGCGCAGCGTTGGCTACACGACGACTGGCGCTGGAACATTTGAAGCCGCCCGCCAGTTGCTGAGAACGCAGCGATACGACGTGCTCATCACCGCCCTGAGACTGCTCCCCTATAACGGCCTCCACCTCGTCATTCACAGTCAGACGCTGTGCCCGGAGACGAAGGCCATTGTCCTCGTGTGTCCCTGGGATGTTGGAAGCGAAACCGAGGTCCGCCGGCACGGAGCTCACGCTGCCGAATCGCCTGTCGATCCCGATCGCCTGCTGTCACTGGTTCGTTCCGTGCTGGATGGTCGACCGGTGCGCGCGGCACATCGCGTGACGGCCCGCCCCGCGGCCAGGCCCTTGAACTAGCCGCTAACCTTTCGCGGCCACTCGCTCACCACTGCGGTCGTCCTCGCGCGGGCCCTCTTCGGTTAACCGCACGCGCATTGAACGAAACCGTTGAAACGGCATGTGGCATTCGTACTTGCGGAGGAAATTGAGGAACCGCTTGTAGTCCTCTGGCTCGAGATTGAAGCTCCGCACCAGAGCTTTGTAGCTGCCGCCGGTCCGCTCGAGGCCGCGGCTGACAATGGCCCGGAGATCCTCGCGGGTGAGATCCCTGGACATGAACGGCTCGTAGACCACCGACCAGAACGATTCACCCCCGACGCTCATGCGTTCGAACAGGACACTCGCCCTCGGCTTGAGGCCAGGCGTCGCAGTGGGCGCCGGTTCGGCAAGAACCCCTGAGATCTCACGTGGCAGGTCGGCGGGGGTGATGACACCCGAGTGCGCTCGAACCACGAGGCGCTCGACCAGGTTCTTCAGCTCGCGGACGTTGCCCGGCCAGTGGTACGCCTTCAACCGCTCCATGGTTTCTTCGGAAACCGCCGGTGACTCGGTCCGATGCTTGCTGCTGTAGTTCCGGAAAAAATGAGTAAAGAGCGGGGCGATGTCCTCACGCCGCTCGCGCAGCGGCGGGATGGCCACGTGAATCACGTTGAGCCGGTAATAGAGGTCCTCACGGAAACTCTTGTCGGCAATCCGCGCGACGAGATTGCGATTGGTGGCGGCGATGACCCGAACGTCGACGATCGACGCGATGCGACTCGACCCCACGCGCTGAATCTCGCCGTTTTCCAGAAACCGCAGGAGCAGGGCCTGCATGCGCAGGCTCATCTCGCCGACCTCATCCATGAACACGGTGCCGCCGTTGGCCTGATCGAGCAAGCCGCGCTTGTCGCGATAGGCATCGGTAAAGCTGCCGCGTACGTGCCCGAAGAGCTCCGACTCGAGCAGCGAGTCAGGCACGCCGGCGCAGTTCATCGTGACGAGGGGACTGTGCGCCCGACGGCTGCGCTGGTGGATGAGCTGCGCGACGATTTCCTTGCCGACGCCGCTTTCGCCGGTGATGAGGACCTTCGCGTCGGAGCGCGACGCGCAGACGATCTCCTGTTCGATGTCTCGAACGGCGGAACTGGACCCGATGAGTTGTGGAAGAGATTCCATTCGTGCCGGCGCGTGCGATCTGTTCGGAGTGGCGGTAACTCTTATACCCCTGGAAACGCACCCGCGTCAAGCCGCAAGTGACCATACTGCGCTAAACAGTACTAAACTGCGCACGAGTGCAGGGACTAAAAGGTACTTTCGCGCTGTCGTGTGACCACTCACGTGCCGGCCTGAGCCCACACGCTTATTCGAAGCGTGGACCTGAATCCGACGCAGTGAAACGACAATCTTTAAGTCGGTGAACAGGTTGAAAAGCATCCGGTGTCCGGCCGACTTTTCCAGCGCGCCCGCGCCAGTTCTCTAACAAAAACAACAAATCAATCTCCGGACTTGGGTTTGCATTCTTGGCTACCGAGTAGCTGTATCCGTGTCGGACAAGTCTACTCAGCAGGAGACTTCAAATAGTGCAGACATCAATCAAGCGAGCGCTCGGCGCGATCGCCATTCTTCTGGTTCCCGCGCTCGCGAGCGCGGCGCCGTTCACCTTCAGTTGGTCGAGCGGCACACGCGCGGCTTCGGTCACCTTCGACACGAGCGGCACGAACCTCGTCGTGACGCTGACCAACACATCGACCTTCGATGCGATGAATCCAACCGACATCCTCACGGCTGTGTTCTTTGACGTCGCCGGGTCGCCAACACTGACGCCCCTCTCGGCGGCACTTGGCAGCGGCAGCACCGTGTTCTTCGGGCCCAATGGCGGCGGCAACGTGGGCGGCGAATGGGCGTACGGAAGTGGCCTCTCCGGCGCGCCGGGCGGTGCCGCTACGGGTATCAGCAGCGCTGGCTTTGGCCTTTTCGGGAGCGCCAACTTTGGCGGCGCGAATCTCCAGGGCCCGACCGCAGTCAATGGAATTGGGTACGGCATCACGTCAGCCGGAGATAACTCTGCCACCGGTAACGCCGCCGTGACAGGCCAGTTCGCGCTCATTCAGAACTCGGTTGTCTTCACGTTGAGCGGTCTGCCTGGGGGATTCGATCCCTCGACGGCCATTTCGAACGTGGTGTTTCAGTACGGCACGAGCCTGAGCGAGCCCAGTTCGAAGATTCCTGAGCCGGCGACCGTCATACTGCTGGGGCCTGCGGCGTTAGGGCTGCTGATCGCTCGTCGGCGCGTGTGCCGACGGAAGGGGTCGGAGAAAGCGAGCTCGTAGCGGTAACGACGTTCTCTGCTAGCGCGCCTAAGAGTCCGCCCAGGGGTGACTCTTGCGTGGGATCGGAAAGACAGCGTTCGCGCAAGTGATTGTGACGAAAGGGCATCTGAGAAGCAGTCTGGTGAGGACTTTGGGGCAGTGGTCTTGCGTAGCGAAGACTCAAGGAGAGGCGATGATTAAGCGACTGCAGATGACGGGAATGGTCGCGGTGCTGTTGGCCGCGTTCGCGGTGTCAGCCGAGGCTGGGCCAATCACTGGAACGTTCGCGTTCAAAGGGCATCTGTTGCCGGTGGGAGGCGACGGTTCGGTTAACGGTCCCGGCTCGCTCAACCCGACCACAGGAATCGACTTCATCGACCTCCTGGGCATCGGTGGACCCACACCAGGCGTGGATGGCACCTTCCAGGTGACTTCCGGAACCGGGAACTTCTCGAGCTTTGTTGGCGCACTCGGGACCATCAAGGACTTCTCCTTTGCTCAGCCAGCCGCCTTCCCGATGGCTCCACTGTCGGCCTTCCAGGTCGTCGGCGGCGTGACCTTCGACCTGCTCACGGTGACGGTCACGAACCAGACTCCGTACTGGCTGTCGCTTCAAGGGACCGGCATCTTTCATCGAGCGGGGTTTGATGACACCTGGGGAAGCTTCGCTCTCAAAACGCACTGGGACGACAACTCCTTCGAGTTCTCTGCGAGGGACACGATTCCCGAGCCGGCTTCTCTCCTCCTGATTGGCGCAGGACTCATTATCGGAGGGAGCCTCCTTCGGCGCCGGCACCTGTCGACCAGGTCGGTGTAATGATGACAGTACTGGGCCTTCCGGAGCCCGCAGCGCTTGCTCTCCTTGGCGTTGCGCTGCTCTTCTTCGCGAGGAGCGCGAGCCGAGGTCGGCTGGTGTCTTCCTCCGCCTGGAACTGGAAGCTTGGCACTGTCCTGTCACGTAGGGTAACGGCAGTCAGCAAAAAGTCTCTCGTAGAGATGACTACCTCGGTTCCCGCATCCCAGATCCAGTAGCTGGATTACTCCTAAACAGTTCGCGTTTAAGGCACTTGGACTGAAATCCGGTCCCGTTCTTCGCTCGGACGGATCTTTGCTCCGCCTCTCCTGTGTCCATGAATCCGAAATCCGTAGGCCGTCCCTTAATCACTCTCGTTGCCCTCATCACCATCGCCGCGGCGGGCGCCGGTTGCCGGCGTGACCCGGCCGCCGCCAAGGCGCGATATCTCGAGAGCGGCAACCGATACGCGGCGGCTGGTAAATATCCCGAAGCCATCATCGAATACCGCAACGCCCTTCAGCAGGATTCCCTGGCAGGCGACGTCCGCGAAAAACTCGCCGAAGCCTCGCTACAGGTGGGGGACCTTGGCGGAGCTCTGCGCGAGTACGTTCGCGCGGCCGACCTTCTTCCTGCCGACGCCGCACTGCAGGTCAAGGCGGCCAACCTGCTCCTCCTCGCCGGGCAGTTCGAGGACGCCAAGGCGCGCGCGGAGAAAGTGCTCGCACAGGATCCCCGACACGTCGATGCGCAAATTGTCGTGGCTAACGCGCTCGCGGGACTCAAGGATCTCGACGGCGCGGTCCGACAGATCGAAGAAGCGCTGCGCGTGGATCCCAACCGGAGCGGGACGTATTCGAGCCTCGGCGCCATCGAGCTCGGCCGAGGCAAGCGCGAGGAAGCGGAACGCGCGTTTCAGGCCGCCGTCGACCGGCAGCCCGACTCGGCCGTCGCACACCTGGCGCTTGGCAATTTCTACTGGATGACGGGCCAGATCCCGGCGGCAGAGCAGTCACTGTTGCGGGCGATCGCGATCGACAGGCAGAATCCCCTGATCAACCGCGCCCTGGCGAACTTCTACCTCGCCGCCGACCGCCGGCGCGAGGCCGAACAGCCGCTCAAGATCGTCCTTGAGGTCACGAAAACGCCGGCGGCGGCATTTGCGCTGTCGGAATACTACGTCGCGGTTGGCAATGAAGCGGGCGCGAGGGGCATTCTGCTGCCCATGCTGAGCGACCCTCGGACCGGGTCGGAGGCCAACGTCAGGCTGGCCGCGCTCGATTACTCGGGCGGCCGGCACACCGAAGCCTACCGGCGGCTGACGGAAGTGCTCGCCACGGACCAGGCAAACCTGCAGGCGCTGCTCGTCAAGAGCGCGCTGCTGCTGTCGGAAAAGAAGCTGGAAGAGGCGCTGGCCAGCGCGAGTACGGCCGCCGATCGCCATCCCAATTCCACGCAGGCGCATTTCATGGTGGGCCGCGCGCAGGTGCTGCGGCGGCAACCGGACGCAGCCATTTCCGCCTTTCAGGAGGTCCTGCGGCTGAACCCACGTGTGACCGAGGCCAAGATGGCCCTCGCGCAGCTTCATCTCGAACAAGGGCGGCCGGACACTTCGCTCGGCTTTTCGCAGGAAGCCTTGGCGAACGAGCCGGGCAACGCCAACGCCCAGCTGCTGTACGTCCGCGGCCTTCTGGCTCGAGGCGAGCTCGATCGCGCGGATATCGAGCTCAAGCAGCTCGCGGCACGGTATCCGCAATCCGCCTCCGTCCACACACAGATGGGGATGCTGCAGGCGCGAAAGCAGGCCTACGGCGCCGCGCGAACCGCCTTCGAGCGCGCGCAGCAGCTCGAGCCCGACGATGTCGAAGCCCTGGGCGGGCTGGTCGCGCTCGATCTCATCAGTCGCAACTACGCGGCCGCCCGCGCGCGCGTCGACGCCCGGCTCGCCTCGGATCCGACGGCCGTGGTGTGCGCGCTCGCGGCCCGCACCTACGCAGCGAGTGGCGACCTCGCCGCGAGCGAGCGGGTTCTGCGCCAGGCGCTCGAGCTCGACCCGGCGTACCTTCCGGCGTATGCGGCACTCGGCCAGTTGTATGTGAGTCAAGGGAAACTGCCGGCGGCGCGCGGGGAATTTGAGGAAATCATCAAGCGGTCACCCAAGAACGTGGCAGCCTGGACCATGGTGGGTGTCATCCTTCAGACCGAAGGCGATATCAACGGCGCACGCGACACCTTCGAGCGCACGCTCGAGATCGACCCTCAAGCGGCCGTCGCCGCCAACAATCTCGCGTGGATTTACGCAGAACATGGCGGGAACCTCGACCTCGCCCTGCAGCTCGCGCAGACGGCCAGCGGTCGACTGCCTGATGTGGCTGAGGTCCACGACACGCTGGGATTCATCTACTACAAGAAGAATCTTACGTCGTTGGCGATTTCAACCCTCAAGGTGACTGCCGATAAGGAACCCTCGAACGCGATGTATCAGTTTCATCTTGGGCTTGCGTATGCGAGCGCCGGCGATGTCACGCGTGCGCGCCAGTCGCTGACGCGCGCGCTCACGCTGCAGCCAGATTTCACAGGTGCTCAGGAGGCCCAGCGAGTGCTCGGCTCTCTCCAGTAGCGCTGGGCTGCGAGAACCATGCGGGTTTCATTCATAGTCCCCGCCCTCAACGAAGAGGCCTTCATCGGCGCGTGCCTGGAATCCATCCAGGCGCAGCAGCTCCCTCCCGGCGTGGACGATCTGGAGATCCTCGTCGTGGATAATCTCTCGAGCGACCGCACGGCGGCCATCGCCGAGAGAGGCGGCGCACGAGTCCTTCACATTCCGCCCAAGACCGTCAGCGCCTCCAGGAACTACGGTGCGGCGTCCGCATCCGGCGAGCTTCTGGCGTTTGTCGATGCCGACTGCCAGCTTGACCGCACATGGCTCGCACACTGTGTCGGCCTGCTGCTTCGGCCGGGAACCGTCGGTGTGGGCACCGGCGTTGCTCCGCCAGCCATCGATGCCCCCTGGGTTGAGAAATACTGGTACGAGCTCGGCTACCAGCAGCCCGTTGCCGCTGTCCAGGAAGTACGATGGCTTCCGACGTTCAACATGCTGACGCGAAAGCAGACGTTCCTGGAGGTGGGGGGCTTCAACGAAGCACTGGTCAGCTGCGAAGACAGCGACCTGGGCTTCAAACTGTCCAGTCGCGGGAAGCTGTTTCTGGACAACTCGGTCGTGACACGGCACTTCGGCGAATCGAAGACCGTCGCGGCATTCCTGAAACGGGAAACTTGGCGGGGCAAGGGGAACGTGACGAGCTTCTTTCTCCACCCCTTCACGCCGTCCGAATTGCCGAGCGTGATCGCTCCGATCGCCTTTCTGGCCTTGTCGCTCCTCCTGCCTGTCTTCCTGGTGCTGCTGCCCTTTGCTGCATGGGCCGGCTGGCTGGCAGCTGCGGATGTCCTTGCAGTCCTGGCCGTGCCGGTTGCCTTTCTCGCCAAGAAGGGAGTCTGGCCGGGCGTGTCCAGACGATTCGCCGCCTGCTATGTCCTTTCGTTCCTGTATTTCCTCGCCCGCAGCCCAGCCTTTTTCATTCAACCGACACGACTGGAAAAAACGGCACGACAAAACTCTTCGGTAACACTGAATAAAGTCAGCCTGCGACGAGACTAGTTGAAGCATCCCTACGAGATGATAGGCAACAAATAAACTAAGCCATTTGTTTTCAGTCACTTACTGTTTGAGCCGCTCTGGACTTCCTCGGAAGGGTCTTTGCTCAAAGTAAGTCGTCCGGTCAGCTTCAAGTCCCAATCCCAGAAGCGCTCCCTTCCCCTTTGACCGGCGCGTGGGGAATGGCTACGGCGGCCCCGACCAGGGGCTTCTGTAAGTCAAAGGGCGAAGCTGTGCGAGTTCACGCGAACGTGTCAATTCCTGAAAAAGAGAGCCACCTGACCGCAGGGCTTGCGGGCGCTTCCCGGTACGGGTGCGTGGCCCTATCTGACGGACAGCAACTGTTGGGCGTCTGCGAACAACAGTCCGTGACGAGGACGCGAGGAGCTGGTTTCAATGGAAGTGGTCTCCCCGATGACGCGCTCGATACCATGCTCGAGCGGCTCGGGCGGACCCGCAACGACGTGGGTCGGTACGTGATAGCCGAAACGGGCACAGACCCCGTCAATGGACCCGCTGTCAGTCGCATCAACCCACACTTTGCTCACGCGCGCAGTGCGTATCTCTGTTCGCCTTTCTCTTCGGCCACGATCATCGTCTGCGATCAGACGTCGCCCAAGGTGAGTGTCTGGAAAGGATGCGGGGCGGCGGTCACCCCGATTGAATGGCCTTGGCGGGGGCCAGGCTTTGTAGATTTGTATTCCGCCTGTGCCGCGATGCTTGGCTTCGCTTCGGAGGGGGGCGACCAACGTTTCGAGGCGCTGGCCCGCACGAGCCCGACGTGTACTGACCGGCGACTTTCACAGCTCTTGACGACGGACGGGACCGCGCTCACGACCGCCGCGAACTGGCAGGCGTCGGTCGAGGACTGGCTCCGTGCGGAGTCGAACGGCCGGGGCCAGCCAAACCCTCGCATCGCAGCGTCGCTACAGAACCGAATCGGAGAGCTCTTTCTGGAGTTTCTGACGCAGGTCAAGCGACAAGAGACGCCGGGCCACTTATGCCTCGCCGGCACGTTCTTCTATCACTCATCGATGATTACGCTGGCTAAGGGTGCCAATTTGTTCTCCGACGTCTTTGTGCCCCCCGACCCAGGCAATGCCGGACTCGCAGTGGGCGCGGCCCTGGAAGCCAGCGGCTGTGCGCCGAAGACCGTGTCACCATTTCTTGGACCGGCATACGACGAAACCGAGATCAAAGGAACGCTCGACAACTGCAAGCTGCAGTATGACTGGGAGAATGATGACGAGGTCATCGACGCGGCGGTCCAGGCTCTTTGCAAGGGCAGGCTGGTTGGATGGTTTGAGGGACCGAAGGAGTGGGGGCCTCGCGCGCTCGGTGGCCGATCCATTCTCGCCAGTCCGCTTTCACCTTACGTCCTCGAGAACCTCAATCGGTTCCTGAAGCGGCGTGAACCCTGGCGGGGGTATGCGCTCAGCGCACCAGACGAATTTCTCCACACACAGTTCGAAGGACCTGACCAGGCCCCCTTCATGGAATGCGACTACCGCCCCTTGGACACAGGCCGCTTTCGTCACATCCTCCCGTCGCCGGATGCTGTGGTCCGTGTGCAAAGCGTCGGTCGACACGCACCACCGCGATTCAGCCGTTTGATTGAGAGGCTCGGCGCCGAGACCGGTGTGCCCTGTCTTGTCAACACGTCGTTCAACAGTTTCAATGAACCGATGGTGTGCAACCCTCGTGACGCCGTGCGGGTCTTCTATGGCTCCGGCGTGGACATGGCCGTCATCGAGCGGTTCGTGCTCTCGAAGTAGATCATTTTCCCAGCATCAATGAAGGACCGTTACACGCTCGGCATCTCTGCCTTCTATCACGACAGCGCTGCCTGCCTGCTGCGTAATGGCGAGATTGTGG
>Ga0156016_120_pt12 | contig 33195 bp, 28 predicted proteins | sample RifCSPlowO2_02_FD_107670 | JGI IMG/M metagenome (GOLD analysis project Ga0156016, IMG submission 107670) | Acidobacteria bacterium RIFCSPLOWO2_02_FULL_64_15 | reverse complement strand
CGTTGCGCGGTGTCCGATACCGGGCCGGTGGATCCGACCCGAAGGGATTCGATTGCAGCGGCTTCACGCTGTACGTGTTCGGACGGCACGGGATCGACCTGCCACGCAATACCTCCGACCAGTATCACGAGGGGAAGGCGATCAAGCAGAGCCAGGTCGCCGCAGGCGACCTGCTCTTCTTCAAGACAGTCGGCAGAGAGGTCTCGCACGTGGCCATCTCAATTGGCGCCGGGAACTTCGTCCATGCGCCGACCTCGAACGGTGTCGTGCGTGTGGAGTCGCTCGACACGACGTACTGGGCGTCCCGCTTCCTCGGCGCGCGACGAGTGAAGTGACTCGACGGTCCGCCTAAAGGCGGACACTACACATGACCGCCGACTGTCGACTGTCGACTTCACACGTCCCTCGCTTTCGCAAACGTAGTGTCCGCCTTCAGGCGGACGTCAACAAAGCCAGACCCTCCCGCAGTTCCTCGATAACGGCTTCAGACACCGGCATCAGCGGCGAGCGAGGGAAGCCAACGTCGTATCCGGCCAGGCCAAGCGCCGCTTTCAATCCCGGCACGCCGTAGCCCGATACGAGCAGCTTCGTCAGCGGCAGGATCCGCTGCTGCAGCGCCCGCGCCTCGTCGTGCTGCCCCGCTTGGGTCAGCGTGAACAGCCGGACGCAGACCTCCGGCGCCACGCAAGAGAGCGCCAGGATGCCGCCCACGGCGCCCAGAGAGAGCGCCGTGTAGAAGGTGGACGCCGATCCGCTGAGCACGCTGAAGTCGCTCGGTGTCGCGGCCACCAGATCCGAAATCTGCAGCGCGTCGCTCGTCGACTCTTTCATCCCAATGATGTTCGGGTGCCTCGCAAGGCGCGCCACGGCGTCGGTCTGGAGGTTGACGCCGGTGAGCGCGGTGAAGTTGTACAGCAGCACCGGGACGGGCGACGCGTCGGCCACCGCCGTGTAGTGGCGCACGAAGGCCTCGGTCGTCATCTGTTCCTTGTAGAAGCCTGGCGTGCGCACGAGCACCGCGTCCGCGCCAAGCTTCCCCGCCCGCTTCGCGGCGCCGACGGCCGACCGGGTCGATTCGCGTCCGGTACCGACGATGAAGGTCCGTTTCTTCGGCACGACGTCGCGTGCCGCCGCCATGACACGCGACGCTTCGTCTTCGTCGACCAGCACGCCTTCGCCGGTCGATCCGAGGACGACAAAGCCGGTCAGCGGCGTCTTGAGCCAGCGCTTGAGCGCCTTGCGCAGGCGCGCCGTGTCGGCGCGATCTCTCTCGTCAAACGGAGTCGGAATCGGCGCAAAGACGCCCGTCAGTTTCATTGCGCGATTGTATGCGACGAGGACTCAAGGTCCGCCTGAAGGCGGACACTACAGATGTTCTCGTGTAGTGTCCGGCTTGAGCCGGACCGTGGGCGTCCGGAAGTTAGGTCCGGCTTGAACCGGACCCTGCAGCACGAGGTTCAGGCCGAGGACGACGAGGAAGATTGCGGCCGCCGGGGCGAGCAGCCACGGGAAATCGGCGAACGCGCGGACGTTCGACGCATCGTGCAGCATCGTGCCCCAGCTCGCCATCGGATCCGGGAAGCCGAGCCCGACGTACGAGAGCGTCGCTTCGGCCACGATGAATGCCGGCACGAGCAGCGTCAGCTCGACGGCGACGAAGCCGCGCGCTGCCGGCAGCAAATGGCGTGCGAGCAGGCGCAGATGCCCGGCGCCAAGCGCCGAAGCGGCGGACGCGTAGTCGAGCGTGCGCTCCGATCGCACGATGGCGCGCACGCCGCGGGCGATGAACGGCGCGCCGACCACGGCGAAGATGACCGAGAGCAGCAGGAACACGGTGCTCGGGGCCAGCACGAGCGGCAGCACCGCTCGGAGCGCCAGCACCACATACATCGCGGGTAGGACGATGAGGAAATCGGACGCGCGCATCAGCAGATCGTCGGTCGCGCCGCCGACATAGCCCGCCATCCCGCCGACTGCCGACCCGATGAGCGTGGCGCCAAGCGCCGCGACCAGCGCGAGCCCGAGCGAGATTCGCGCGCCGAAGAGCATCCGACTGAACACGTCGCGGCCGTAGCTGTCGGCGCCGACGAGCAGCAGCGGCGCGCGCCCCTCGTCGGCCGACTGGACGAGGCGGCCGCCGCTCAGCCACGCGAGCGGCACGCGAGCCGAGCGGTCCTCCTCGTAGCGCTGCTCGAGCTGATTGACGAGCGTCCAGCGATAAATAAACGGCCGGTGCCACGTCCCATCGTCTCCGCGAACGTGCGGCCGCGTCGGAGGTGCATTCAACAGTCCCCGGAAGGACTGGTCGCCGGCGTGCGGTGCGAGCACTGGTGCGCCCAGCGCGGCAACGATCGCCACGACAAGAACGGCCAAGCCAACGACGCGTGTCACGACATTTTCCTATTTCTCTCGGGGCCCCACCCCCGCTCGCCGAACGCCTCGGATCACGGCGTGCGGCGTTGGCCGCAGGCGCTTCTTACTCACTGACTCGCGGATCCACGAGAGCGAGCGCCGCGTCGGACAGAAGCGTACCGAACGCCAGGAAGATCGAACCGGCGCCGGCGCACCCGACGACGAGATACACGTCGCGGGCTTGAAGCGCGGCCAGCATCAGGCTGCCCAGGCCAGGCCAGGCGGTGATGATTTCGACCGCAAACGATCCGCCGAGCAGCGTGCCGACCACCAGGCCGTAGACGGCGGCGACCGGACGCAGACCTGCCTTCAGGGCGTCACGCCATACGACTCGACGCCGCGGCACGCCGCGGGCAAGGGCTGCGAGCACGAAGGGTTGACCCACCACTTCGGCCATGGCCTGGGCGGCCAGCCGCTCGAACATCGCCGCGAGCGGCAGCGCCAAGGCGAGTGAGGGCACGATGAGATGCTGCAGGAGATCGATCGTGATGCCGCCCGCCGGCGCGCCAGGCGAGCGCATGCCGCCGATGGGCAGCCACCCGGTGCGCGCGGCCACAAAGACGAGCAACAGAGACGTGAGAAGCGGCGGCATCGACAGCAGGACGAGCGACGCGCCCCGGATCGCGCCCGCCGGCACGCCCCCACGCCGGCTGCCGGTGAAGACGCCGAGCGGCAGGCCGACGAGCGTGGCTGCGAGGAGTGCGGTCAGCGCGAGGACCGCGGTGTTGACGGCGCGTTCGGGAATGAGGTCGCCGACCGGGCGGTCGTAAAGGAGCGACCGCCCGAAGTCGAGTCGTGCGGCGCGGGCCAGCCAGTCGCGGTACTGCTCCCCGAGCGGCCTGTTGAGCCCGAGCCGCTCGCGGGTTTGCTCGATCGTCTCGGGTCGCGCCCCGATGCCGAGCGACTCGGTGGGATAGTCGCCAGGCGCGGACCACGCGAGCACGAGCGACACCGACGACACGGCAAACACGAGAAAGACCGCAAACGCCAGCCGCCTCAAGATGTAGCGCAAGATGTAGTGTCCGAGGATGTAGTGTCCGGCTTCAGCCGGACCCGATGTCACGGTGTCACCGCTACCGTGTCCGGCGACCACAGCAATTGCGGCCGCGACACGGCGGGCGTGAGGTTGGTGACGCGAGAAGATGCTGCGACGTATACGCGAGGCGCTACAAAATAAATGGCCGGCAGGTACTCGGCGAAGATCTTCTGCACCTCGTCGAACAGCCGTTTCCGCTCGGCCTCGTCGAGCGACGCAATCTGGCGCGTCATCAGCTCGTCGATCCGACGCTCCCAGTCCGTGGCCGGCGCCTTCTGGGCCATGTTCCAGAAGTGCGCGCTGCCACGACTGAACCAGAAGTCCGGATTGAGGGCCGGGTCGGTGTCGCTCATCAACGCGTTGAAGTAGATCGCCTCGTAATTGACCGTTCCAATTCGCTCGATGAGCGCGGTGGCGTCGAGCGTGACGACGTCGACCACGAGGCCGATTTTCTTGAGTTCGTCGCGGATGACGTTCGAGCCCCGTTCGACCGACGGACGGCCCTTCTGGGTGAGCAGCGTGAAGCGCGCCGGCCGTCCGTTGCCGTCCTCGAGCATGCCGTCACCGTCGCGATCCGACAGCCCGATGGTCGCAAGCACCTGCTTCGCGCCGTCAAGATCGGCCGACGGCTGGGGAATCCCGGCCCAGTACCATGTCCTGTTGGCCTCGGTGATGGGTCCGTAGACCGGCACCCCCGCGCCGAGAAACACCGTGTCGGCGAATGCCTTGCGATCGACCGCCAGCGAAACGGCGCGCCGCAGCTCGTCGCGCTGCAGCCACGCGGCCCGTGGATCGGCACCGAAAGCGCCAGGCTTGAGGTTGAACCACAGGCTGTCGGGGTTCAGCGCCACACCGAGATCGAAGAGCCTCACGCGCCCCTGGTCGGCCGCGCGCTTGATGGGCGCGTACGCCTCGGGTGCGATCTCGCTCGTCATCATGTCGATCTGTCCCGCCTCGAGCCGCAACGTCTCCGCGTTCTGGTCGGGGATGATCTCGATGGTGATTCGATCGAGGTACGGCAGATCGGTGCCGTCGGCGGCCTTGCGAAAATAGCGCGGGTTGCGATTGAGAATCAGGTGCTGGCCGGGCAAGTATTCCGTCAGCACGAACGGTCCGAGGCCGACGATCTCGGAGGGCGGCGTCGACAGGCCCCACGCGTTGGCGAACGTGCCGGCCTTGAGCGCCGCGTCGAGCTTGTGTCGGGGCAGGATCGGCAGGTTGTCGAGCAGGCGAAGGCCCGCGGCAAACGGCGCCGGGAACGTGATCACCACGGTCTGTGGATCGGCTGCGACCACGTTGAGCCTCTTGCCGCCCGCTTGCAGGGAATCGGCGAGCGAGCTGCCGGCCTTCTCGTCGTACACCGCGTCGAACGCAAACACCACATCGGCGGACGTCAAGGGTTGGCCGTCGGAGAAGACGACACCAGACCGCAGCTTCAGCGTATACCGCAGACCGTCGGGCGAGCGCGTCCAGCTTTCCGCCAGCCACGGCTCGACCTCCTGCGTCATTTTGTTAATGCGAACGAGCTTGGCCTGGGTGAGGCTCGACACGAGCTCGGTGCTCGAGTCGCGGCCGACAAGGCGGTTGAACGAGCGCGGCTCGGTGCGAATCGACGCGACGAGCGTCCCGCCCCGCGGGACGGCCGGCGCTCCGCTGCGTGTCGCGACCGGCGCCGTCGAGGCCGGCGGCGGTTCCGACCGGCACGCCCCAGTCGCCGCCGCGGCGGCGAGCGCCGCGGCAACGGCGATGATGATCCCGACGTGCTGTGTCTGTCTGGTCAAAAGCTGGCCCACCGGCCAGCAGGCTGGCCGATCAAGATTGTGTGCAAGGCGACTCACCTGTGGGCCTTTGCATGCAAAAGCGGCGAAATCACAGTTCTGACCGTTTGACGGCCAGATTGTTGTCCGCCTTCGGACGACGCGGGCGCCACGGACGCGAAGCCATCCTAGTAAATCAAGCCGCTGTTCTGCAATTAGTTACAGCCGTTCACTCGCTCTAAATCTGAGCCGTCTGGGGACTGGCACCTCTCCTGCCCTACCCATCGCTGCCGGGAGGCACCGAAATGGCTCCATCCAACCAGACACCTGCGGACGGCTTCGCACCTCATATCGGCCGCAGCATCTCGTTAGACCATGCCGCTCAATTCTTGGGCGTCTCGCGCCGAACCATATATAACCGCATCCGGGAAGGCCGGCTCCGGACAGTCCGGACGATTGGCGGCAGCCAGCGCGTCCTGCTCGATTCGGTGGAACAGCTGCAAGCGCAGATGCGTGCCGCGCTTCCTCCGCCACGGACCGACAAACGCGGTTCGGTCGTCGGGGCCCTCGCCCTGGTGCTCTGGTGCGCCGCGGCCGCGGCGCCGGCCGACGCGCAGCCCCGCGCGCATCGCGCGCGTCTGAGCGCCGACCTCGCGGACCATCTCGCCGCCGGCTCGCAGACCATCAACGTCATCGTCCACGGCGACAAAGCGACGGTTGACGCGCTCGCCACCCGGTACAACCTGACGGTCGGGCGCCACCTGCGGAGCGGCGGCGTTCTGCGCGTGACGGCCGGCCAACTGGCCGCGCTGCAAGCGGACGACACGGTCGATCATCTGTCCGGCGACATTCGCCTGCGATCGACAGCCGACGTGACGGCCGAGAGTATTGGCGCCGATCAGGTGTGGGCCGGCGTGGGCGACCTGCCGGCGCTCTCTGGCGCGGGGGTTGGCGTCGCCGTCATCGACTCGGGCATCGACACGCGGCACAGCGCGCTGAGGAATCGGGTGGTCGCGTCGGTGGACTTCACGGGAGGCAGCGGTGGAGACCTCTACGGGCACGGCACGCACGTGGCGTCGGTCATCGCCGGCCAGATCGGACGCACGTTCGACACGCGCGAGTACCAGGGCATCGCGTCGGGGGCGCACCTCATCGACCTGCGCGCGCTTGACGACGATGGGTCGGGGTATGCGAGCGATGTGATCGAGGCAATCGACTGGGCGATCGCGCACCGGCGGCAGTTCAACATCCGCGTCATCAACCTGTCGCTCGGGGGGCCCGTGCTGCAGCCGTTCCGCGACGATCCGTTGTGCGAGGCCGTCGAGCGCGCGGTCCGGGTCGGCATTGTCGTCGTGGCGGCGGCCGGGAATTTCGGCAAGACCGAGGACGGGAAGGTTGTGTATGGCGGCATCACGTCGCCGGCCAACAGTCCGTATGCGATCGCGGTGGGGGCGGTGGACACGCACGGGACGCCTCAGCGGTCCGACGACACGATAGCGAGCTACAGCTCGCGGGGGCCGACGCGGTACGACCTCATCATCAAGCCCGATCTGTCGGCACCCGGGAGCCACATCGCCGGGGCGGAGGCGGCCGGCTCGTATCTGGCGCTCTCGCATCCCGAGCGGCACGTGACCGGGAGCGGGGCGAATGCGTACATCCAGTTGTCGGGGACGAGCCAAGCGGCCGCGGTCACGAGTGGCGCGGTGGCGCTGCTGCTGGACGCACGCTCGAATCTTCAGCCGGGCGAGACGAAGGCGGTCTTGCAGTTGACGAGTTCTTTCGTGGTCTCAACCGGCGTGCTCACGGCTGGCGCCGGCAGCTTGAACGTACTTGCAGCGGCACACTTCGTAGAAAGCAATCTCAGAGGATTACTTCCAGCAACAGAGATATCTGGTGAGCCTTCAACGCCCAGCGGTGTCCTCACCACGTACTCCCCAACGGGCCAACAACTTCTAGCCGGACAGTCAATCAATTGGTCTGGCTCGAAGGTTCGATCGAGCTCGGTTGTGTGGTCGGGTTCCATTATCCGATCTGACTCAGCAGTTCGGTCCGTTTCAGTCGCTTGGCCCAGTTTGCCGGTCGGCGGGTCGCGGATGCTGTACATGAATGGCTCGGGCTTCTCGCCGGGATCGCACATTAGGTCCGGCTCTCTGTTCGGCGATGACTCCATCGTGTGGTCCGGCTCCCTGTTTGGCGATGACTCCATCGTGTGGTCCGGCTCCCTGTTTGGCGATGACTCCATCGTGTGGTCCGGCTCCCTGTTTGGCGATGACTCCATCGTGTGGTCCGGCTCTGTGGAGGACTGAGGAACAGCCGAAACAAAGACAAGCCGCTGAGTTAACAACTACTTAGGAGGCGCGATGCAGAAGATCATTGTTTGGGACTAATCGACCGATAATAACGATCGCAACCCGTGCCTCTCACCTTGGGTTTAACGCGATTCGGCCGAGCGTACCTGTCGGCAGTAGCACTCATGGGATTCCTCGTGATCGGGGAATCCCTGATTCACTTGTACCGCGTTCCTATAGGCACGGAATGGCTCTTTCTCGCTTTCCTTACGCTGATCAGTGGATCGGCGTCAATCGAGCTACCTCGCTCTAACGTCTCCATTTCTATTTCAGAGGCGTTCGTCTTCACCGCCGTGCTCCTCTACGGGCCGGCCGCGGGCACTCTCACTGTTGCTCTCGATGGATTGGTGATCTCCTTTTGGATCGCCAAGCGGCGACCGGAAGCCTACAGAGCGCTGTTCAACATAGCAGCACCTGCCCTGTCGGCCTGGTGCTCCTCCAAGCTGTTTTTCTATGTTTCAGGAATCGAGCCTCTGGCTGAGCGACCCGCATCCCTGGACGAGATTCTTCCAGCGCTGGTGCTCTTCGCGGTGACTTATTTCGGCCTGAACAGCGGCCTGATAGCTTCCATGATCGCTTTCCAGCGACGCGCGAATCCATTCCAGGTCTGGCGCAGTGGCTTCATGTGGTTATCCCTGAACTATTTCTGTGGTGCCTCTGTCGCGGTCCTCCTCGTTGGCTACAACCGTACGATCGATCTCAAATTCATCGGGCTTGTCGTACCTCTCCTACTCGTCTTGTACTTTACCTTCAAGACTTCGATGCAGCGGGTGGAAGACGCGAACCAGCATCTCGATCAAATGAACTCGCTCTATCTTTCAACGATCGAGACTCTAGCGATGGCGATCGACGCGAGAGATCAAATAACGCACGGACATATTAGGAGAGTTCAAGCTTACGCTGTCGGCTTGGCCAGACAAGTGGGCGTGCCTGATGAGAACTTCATTAAGGCAATCGAGGCCGCCGCCTTGCTTCATGACATGGGGAAGCTCGCTGTGCCTGAGCACATCCTCAATAAACCGGGGAAGCTGACGTCAATTGAATATGAACAAATGAAGCTGCATGTGAAGGTTGGCGCGGACATTCTCTCGGCGATTGACTTCCCGTACCCAGTTGTCCCAATCGTGAGGCACCATCACGAGAATTGGGATGGAACGGGTTATCCGACGGGCTTGAAGGGCACCGACATCCCGATCGGTGCCCGCATTCTGTCGGTCGTTGACTGCTTCGATGCTCTCACGTCCGATCGCCCTTATCGCCCCAGTCTTTCGGACGATGATGCACTACAGATACTGATGCAGCGTCGTGGGAACATGTACGATCCGTCGATCGTGGACACCTTCGCCCGCGTACACAAAGACATTGCTCCAGAAGCCCTCCCTCCTGGACCGCCACGAGATGCGCTCAATGAAATCACAACCGCCAGGCGAGCCGCCACCCTTCCGATCGACGTTGCCAGACGGACCGCCAGTTCAACTGCTGTCCATAAGACACTTACAGCCCGCCCGCCATTAGACGCACTGGTCGGTGGCGCCAAGGCAAGCTGCATGGGCGACGCACTTGCCCAGCGTCTCAGACAGTTGATTCCCTTTTCACTTTGCGTTCTCTATTTGAACGATCCGGAGGCCGCCGAATTGGAAGCCGTGCAGGTTACAGGCAAAGACTGGTCGTTCCTTAAGGGGAGTCGGATTCCGATCGGTCAGCGGTTGAGTGGGTGGGTAGCGGCGAATCGCCGAACAATTGTCAACTCGGACCCAATGCTTGACTTGGGTGACGTGGCACGGGTGGTTCATCCACTACTACTAAGCTGCTTGAGTACTCCGGTCGTCCTCGACGATCAACTCATTGGAGTCCTTACACTCCATTCGGAAGTTGAGGACGGTTTCAGCGATGAGCACGGCTACGTCATTGAAGTCATTGCAGAGCAAGTCGCTGAAACGTTCAAGCTCGCCGATCTTAAACACACCGCTCATCAGGGTCGCTGAGAGGTGCTCACTTCACTTGCGCGATTGGACGATCGGACACCTGGCATTTCTGATCAGCTGTGCTCGGACCGTTCGCCTCGTATTCATGATGCGATTCTGCCCAGCTCCGCAGCGACCACCGTCATTTCGAACATCCGCTCGAAATGTCGTTAAGGATGTCATGAGGTTCCTCCACTTGCGTGCATCTTTGCAGATGCTTAAGACGACAAGAACATGAGTTGGCTGTGCGTCGGGGAGTAGATGAGATGAACGCCCTGCAACAAGTAAGAGAGCTGCGCGAGGCCGGTCGCTTTACTGAAGCACTAAGGGACATATCCGGTCTCAGCACTGACCGAACCGAGCGGCTCCCTGCTGACGTGCTCAGGGCGGAGTTACTTGAGCGAACGGGAAAGCATGCGCAGAGTCGAAGCCTCATGGAGACTCTGGTAAGACGCCAGGGAATATCGCTATCTGATCGAAGCGTCTGTGAATTTGTGCTCGCTCGCCTAGATCTAGAAGACAGAGAATTCGACGCGGCGATGACCCACCTCCAACGGTCCATTGCTCTTGCTGCTCAAGTCCCAGACCTCGAACGCATGTGTTGGTCTCAGCTAAGACTCTTACTGCTTCTGTCTGATCGTTCTGGGCCTGAGGCGATTATTCCGTTGCTCGGAGAACTCCGTGCGAATGTAACGAAACTGGGACATCCGCCGGTTACTGCGGCGCTTCATGTAACGGTTGCTCAGATGGAAGCGCAGCGAGGGCTAATCGTCAATGCACAACGCCATTTAGACCTTGGCCTGAGCTGCCTCGTCGGTTTCGAGAACCTTTGGCTCAAAGCAACGGCAGAAAACGTAATGGCATGCATTGAGATGATGCGGTCGAATTTCGATGCCGGGTTCAATCACGCGCGGCAGTGCCTTTCGATGTCTGAGGAGTCCGGAGCGGCCAGCGTTCACGTGAGCGCTCTGGGTAACCTTGGAAATCTGGCTTACCTCACGGGCCGCTTTGACGAAGCTGTGGACTATAGTCAGAGGGCTCGATCCGCTCTTCGTCCTACCTCCGACAACTGGAACGCTTGTCTCGAAACGCTGGCCCGAATCAACCTGGCGCAAGGTCGTTTGGACGAGTGTGCAGAATTGCTTGACCAGATCGATGAATCTGTCACGAGTCCGAAAGATCGTTCACGATATGTTCATCGTCATACTCAGCTCACGCGAACGCAGCTTCTCGATCGCACCGGCAACCTAAGGCAGGCAATCGCCCATGCAGATCTAGTGCTGACCCTGGCCGCTGAAGCAGGCGACCACCTACTGCACAACGCTACCCTTCTTACGAAAGCAGGGCTCTTGCAAGCGGCCGGCAAGATTTCTGAGGCCTTATCAGTGCTCGATACAATCGCGCCAACGATGGCAAATCAGCCGCCAGACTTCTTCGCTCACTACGAAACAATTCTCGCCTCTGCATTGGTCTCCACCGGGAATATGCAGACCGCAGGGTGGCATCGTCGACGAGCCGAGCGTACGTACAAGAGCCTTGGGCACGTGCCCGGGGCACTGGAGGTGACGAGGCGCTTACAGGCTGCCATACGATTGGCGCACGACGTAGACCTTGAAGACACGGCAGCCCGTCACCTTGGTCCACCAAGTGCAGTCGTCTCCGACATCGCGTCAATCATGCTCCACGCAGGCCGGCCGGACCTGGTGGCGCGCGAGATCGTTGACCTCCTCGAATCCGTGGGCTGTGTCCGGTACGCCACCGCCGTCGCGCGCGCCGCCGATGGGTCTACCACGACGATCGCCGAAACCGGCGAGCCTCGCGACCAGACGGCCACCCCCGAGTGCAGCGAGCGGCGCCTCGCGATTGGCTCCGCTCGAGGCCGCGAGATCTACGTCCTGGTCGGCGCCAGGCCCGACATCGAATCGGCCGCCACCGTCAATGCGGTCGTCATGCTGCTCACCACACTCCACGAGATCGAGCGCGCGCGCGTCGAGCGTGAAGAACGCGCCACGCTCTGGCCGGTTGACGAGCTGCCCATCGAGAACGACGATGCGGTCGCCACCGGCCACATGCGCCAGACGATGTCGTTTGCCAGGAAGATCGCCAACGCCAACGTCACCGTGCTCATCACGGGCGAGAGCGGCACCGGCAAGGAACTGGTCGCCCGGGCCGTTCACACGTACTCGAGCCGCGCTCAGAAGCCATTCATCCCGTTCAACTGCGCCGCCGTCCCGCGCGACATGCTCGAAAGCCAGCTCTTCGGCCACCGCCGCGGGGCCTTCACCGGCGCGGACCGTGACAACCCAGGCGTGGTCCGCAGCGCGCGCGACGGCACGCTGTTTCTCGACGAAATCGGCGAGCTCAGCCCGGAGCTGCAGCCCAAGCTCCTGCGGTTTCTCGAATCAGGCGAGATTTGTCCGCTTGGCGAATCGACGCCGTTTACGGTCGACGTCCGCATCATCGCCGCCACCAATGCCAATCTCGACACGCTGGTACGCGACGGCCGGTTCCGCGAGGATCTCTTCTATCGCCTCAACGTCGTCCATCTCGAGGTCAAGCCGCTCCGCGAACGCCGGGACGAAATCCCCGCGCTCGCCAACCACTTCGTCAGACGCGCGGCCGAAGAATCCCGCAAGGGACACGTCCGTCTGGCGGAAGAAACCATGGAGCGGTTGCTCCTCTACTCCTGGCCGGGCAACGTCCGGCAGCTCCACAACGAGATCCGCCGGATGGTGGCCTTCGCCGAGCCGAACTCGATGCTCGACCCGGACGCCATCTCGATCGACATTGTCCGCGCGACACCCACGTCGGCCCTGCCACACCCGGCGGTGAGAGGACAGGAGATCGCCGTGCCGCTCACCGAGAAGCTGCACCCGACGCTCTCACGCATCGAGTGCGAGATGATCAAGGCCGCGTTGCGGGATCATCACGGCAAGGTCGACGCGACGGCCAAAGCGCTCGGCATCTCACGAAAGGGGCTGTACTTGAAGCGGCAGCGCCTCGGGTTGTGATGTAGTGTTGACTCGTCAACACTAATCCTGCGATGCCAGAAACTACCACGCCCGCAACCGCCTCCGGCTGGCGCTTGCCGTCCTCTGAAAACAGCCTCCCCGAAGTCCACGGCTCCATCCCAGTGCCGGGTGGGGCGGGGTTCTGGCGCAAGATGCTGGCGTTTGCCGGCCCGGGCTATCTGGTGGCCGTCGGCTACATGGACCCGGGCAACTGGGCCACCGACCTGGCCGGCGGCGCGCGCTACGGCTACACGCTGCTCTCGGTCATCATGCTCTCCAACCTGATGGCGATCCTGCTGCAGGCGCTCGCCGCCCGCCTCGGCATCGCGAGCGGCCGCGACCTGGCTCAGGCCTGCCGCGACAGCTACTCGAGGCCGACGACGATCGTGTTGTGGATCCTCTGCGAGATCGCCATCGCGGCGTGCGACCTGGCAGAAGTCATCGGGGCGGCCATCGCGCTCAACCTGCTGTTCGATCTGCCGCTCCTCTGGGGCGTCATCCTCACCGCCCTCGACGTCCTCATCGTGCTGTTCCTGCAGCACCGCGGCTTCCGCTACGTCGAGTCGCTCGTCGTCGGCTTGATCGTCCTGATTGCCGGTTCGTTTGCCGTCGAGCTGTGGCTGGCGCGCCCCGACGCGGCGGGCATCGCTTTCGGTTTCGTCCCGCAGACGAGCATCCTGCGCGATCCATCGATGCTGTATATCGCCATCGGCATCCTCGGCGCGACGGTGATGCCGCACAATCTGTACCTGCACTCGTCAATCGTGCAGACGCGCAGGTACGGCGACTCGCACGAGAGCAAGGCCGAAGCGATAAAGTTCGCGACCATCGACTCGAGCTTCGCGCTGATGTTCGCGCTCTTCATCAACGCCGCCATTCTCATCATGGCGTCGGCCGTCTTCCACGGCACCGGCAACCAGGACGTGGCCGACATCGGGGATGCCTACCAGCTGCTCTCCCCGCTGCTCGGGACCACGCTCGCCAGCACGCTCTTCGCGGTGGCGCTGCTCTGCTCGGGCCAGAACGCGACGCTCACCGGCACGCTCGCCGGCCAGATCGTCATGGAAGGGTTCATCAACATCCGCCTGCGTCCGTGGCTCCGCCGTCTCCTCACCCGGCTCATCGCCATCATCCCGGCCATCATCGTCATCGCGCTGTACGGCGACGCCGGCACGGGCCCGCTCCTCATCCTCAGCCAGGTGGTGCTCAGCCTGCAGCTCCCCTTCGCGGTGTTTCCCCTCGTCATGTTCACGAGCGACCGTCATAAAATGGGTGCGTTCGTAACGCCGAAGTGGGTGCAGGCGCTGGCATGGACGGTTGCGGTCGTCATCGCCCTGCTCAACGCCTGGCTGCTCTTCCAGACTTTCGCAGGTTGACATGTACAAGCGCATCCTGGTGGCCGTTGAGAACTCGGCGGCCGACCGCACGATCGTCGCGCACGTCACCAAGCTCGCCACGCTGACGGGCGCCGAGCTCATCCTCGTCCACGTCGCGGACGGCTGGGTGGCGCGCCATTTCGACGACCTGAAGCTGCGCGAGTCGGAAGAAATGAAGACCGACCGCGCCTACCTTGAACAGCTCCGCGCGGAGCTCGCCGGCCAGGGGTTCAAGGTCGAAGCCCGCCTGGCGATGGGCGACCCGGCCACCGAGATCATCAAGGCCGCCGCGGATCAACAGGTCGATCTCATCGCGATGTCCACTCACGGTCATCGCTTCATCTCAGACCTGCTGTACGGCGCCACGGCGGACCGCGTGCGCCATCTGGTCAAAGTGCCGGTGCTGTTGTTGAAAGCGCAATAGGACAATACGCATTGACTTCCACCTCCTAAATCGGTTCATATAGATGGCGTGATGTTGGTGTCAGGCGGCGGGTGCGTCTGCATGTGTACGAGGACCTTCAGGGTCCCCATGCCATCGGTCTTGCCGTCCACCTGACGAACACCCGCGACGCCGTTACACGCGAGGCGGACAAGATCGAGAGCCCGGGACCTCAAGAGGTTTCGGGCTTTTTTGTTTTTGGAACGGCCTCGCCTGTAGTGTCCGCCTTTAGGCGAACTTCCAGGTCCGGCTGAAGCCGGACACTACAGCTCCGGACACTACAGCTCCGGACACTACAGCTGAGGAACAGGAAATTATGAGTATTGCGACCGACAAATTGAAGCTGGTGGCGCCCGCCGTCGATCGCCCCCTCGATCACCTGCGGCTGCTCGAGGCCGAGGCCATCCACATCATGCGCGAAGTGGTCGCCGAATTCGAGCGGCCGGTGATGCTCTACTCGATTGGCAAAGACTCCTCGTGCCTCCTGCGGCTCGCGCAGAAGGCCTTCTACCCGGCGCCCATCCCGTTTCCGCTGCTGCACGTGGACACGACGTACAAGTTCCGCGAGATGATCGAGTTCCGCGACGCCTATACCAAAGAAGTCGGCGTGCGTCTCATCGTCCACACCAACGACGAAGCGATTGCCGAGGGCGCGCAGCCTTTCCTGCTCGGGACGCAGCGGTGCTGCGGGCTGCTCAAGACCAAGTCGCTGCTCGACGCGCTGACCGCCGGCGGCTTCGACGCGGCGTTTGGCGGCGCCAGGCGAGACGAGGAACGGTCGCGGGCCAAGGAGCGGATCTTCTCGCTGCGCGACGCCAAGGGCCAGTGGGATCCGAAGCGCCAGCGGCCCGAGCTGTGGAACATCCTCAACGGCCGCCTCAGGCCGGGCGAGAGCATCCGTGTCTTCCCGCTCAGCAACTGGACCGAGCTCGACGTCTGGAACTACATCAACGTCGAGAAGATTCCGATCGTCCCGCTCTATTTCGCCAAAGAGCGCGAGGTGATCGTCCGCGGCCACTCGCTCCTCATGATCGAGCAACCGTTTGTGCCGATGATGCCTGGCGAGAAGCCGCAGATGGTCAAGTGCCGCATGCGCTCGCTCGGCTGCTCGCCCTGCACGGGCGCGGTGCGCTCGAATGCCGACACGGTGCAAAAGATCATCGACGAGCTCATCGTCACGAAGCACTCGGAGCGCCAGCTCCGCGTGATCGATCACGACCAGGACGGCTCGATGGAAGTGAAAAAGCGCGAGGGATACTTCTGATGTCCGGTCTGCTGCGCATCTGCACCGCCGGCAGCGTCGACGATGGGAAGAGCACGCTCATCGGGAGGCTGCTGCACGACTCGCGCGGGGTGTACGAGGACCAGGTGGCGTCGGTCAAGGCGGCGTCGAAGAACCGCCTGGCCGGCCCGATCGACTTTTCCCTGTTCACCGACGGACTCAAGGCCGAGCGGGAGCAGGGCATCACGATCGACGTCGCCTATCGGTACTTCGCCACCTCGCGGCGCAAGTTTATCCTGGCCGACACGCCGGGCCACGAACAGTACACCCGCAACATGGCCACCGGCGCCTCGACGGCCGACGTCGCCATCCTGCTCGTCGACGCGAGAAACGGCGTCAAGACGCAGACGCGCCGCCACGCGCGGATCGCGCAGCTGCTCGGCATCAAAGACTTCGCGCTGGCGGTCAACAAGATGGACCTGGTGGGCTTCGACGAGCAGGTATTCGACGACATCTGCGACGCCTTCCAGGAGATGGTGCCCGAGGCGCGCACCCACGCCATCCCGATGAGCGCGCTCGAGGGCGACAACGTCATCACGTCGAGCGACCGCACGCCCTGGTTCAAGGACGCGAGCCTCCTGCAGTATCTGGAGACGGTTCAGGTCGACCACCAGGTCGCCGCCAAACCCTTCAGGTTCCCCGTGCAGCTCGTCATCCGACCGGACCAGGACTTTCGCGGGTACGCCGGCCAGATTCTCTCGGGCTCGATCCACGCCGGCGATGCGATCGCGGCGTGGCCCTCCGGCCGCACCGCCCACATCAAGCGCATCGTCACCTGGGACGGCGACATCGCCGCCGCGCGCGCGCCGATGTCGGTGACGCTCGTGCTGGACGACGAGATCGACGTCAGCCGGGGCGACGTGATCACGGCCGGCGAACTGGGGTACGTCGGACGCCGGTTCGAGGCCGACGTGGTGTGGATGGACGAGCGCCCGCTCGATCCGGCGCGCCCGTATCTGATGAAGCACGCGACGCGGACGGTGACGGCCGAGATCAACCGGCCGCTCCTGCTCAATCAGATCGAGACGGTCACCGTGTCGACGTCGCGGCCCATCGTGTTCGATCGCTACCGCGACATCCGGGCCACGGGCAGCTTCATCCTGATCGATCCGGCCACCAACTTCACCTCCGGCGCGGGTATGATTATCGACGCGCTGCGCGAGGATCGCGCGGCGGCGCACAAGCCGGGCGTCGCCGAGCGCCTGGCGAGCATCGCGCGCGGCGCCGGGTCGCACGCCGAGGCGGTCGAGGCCCTCGATCGCGCGCTCGAGGATTTACTTAAGTAGTGTCCGGCTTCAGCCGGACGTCCGCGCACCGTATGACGAATTCCGCTGTCGAGATGAACGCGAAGGACGCGGGCGCGCTGATTGGCGAGACGCTCGCCGAGGCGAAGACGCCGTGCGTCACCTCGAGCTTTCAGGCCGAGGACGTCGTGCTGGTCCACCTGCTCGTGTCGGCCAGGCCAGACATCCCGGTGTTGTTCCTCGACACGTTCCATCACTTCGCGCAGACGCTCGCGTATCGCGACGAGATGGCGGCGCGCTGGAAGCTGAACCTGGTCAATCTGCGTGCACCCGAGCCGTCAGTCGGCCTGTGGCAGAAGAGCACCGACGACTGCTGCGCGCGTCACAAGGTGGGACCGCTTTTTGGCGCGCTCGAAGCGTACGACACGTGGTTCACCGGCCTGCGGCGCGAGCAGTCACCCTCGCGCGCCAACCTGCAGTACGTCGAGCCGTTTAATCTCAAGTCGGGCAAGGTCCTGCGCAAGGTGAGTCCGCTCGCGATGTGGACGACGAAAGACGTGTGGCAGTACGCCAAGGCCTACGACATACCACTCTTGCCGCTCTACGAGCTCGGCTACTCGAGCATCGGCTGCGAGCCCTGCACCTCGCTGCCGCTCGACCCGTCCGATCCGCGCTCGGGACGCTGGGCCGGCCAAAAGCTCGAGTGCGGGATTCACATACAGCCCACGAAGGCCTGACGGATCCGCGCTGTTCTCAGACCTCGGGCGACTGTTGCCATTACTTCGCGCGGCCTTTCAAGCCCTGGGCGATCGTTGGGATCTTGTAAATCGTCTTCGCGTTGTTTCTATAACCCGGCGCGAGAGCAAATTCCCCGCCATTCGGGGCGACGGCGCCAGAACCGACGACGTAGAGCGTCTTTTTGTCGGGCCCGGAAAAGGCGACGGTAATCACGCTCCGCGGCGTCGGAATAGTGCCCAAGTGTTTCCCTTCGGGGCTCATCACTTGAACGCCACCACTGGCTGTGACGTAGATACGGCCGACCGAGTCCACGGTCATGCCGTCGCCACCACCGCCTTCGAACTTTACGAAGTCCCGGCGGTTGGTGGGCGTCCCATCGGGCTGAATATCGAACCGAATAAGTCCCCCCATATTGGTCATGTAGAGCGTCTTCTCATCGGGACTCAGCATGATCCCGTTCGAGCCGGCATTCTCTCCAACACTCACAGGCTTGCCGCCGGGTTGAAGGTAGAAGGTCATTCCGCCCCCGTTGAAATAGACGGTGCCGTTCCTGCTGACGGTGAGATCGTTGAGTCGTAGCGCCGGCGAGCCGTTGATATTTTCTGCCAGAACCTTCCGATCCTTCTCAGGGTAAATGATGGCCACTTTCGTTGGCTCCGTACACGGCAGAGGGGCCCGACCCGGATCCGTACATGTTCTCTGTACCCCGATGATTCGGCCCTCGGCGTCGATGGCGATGGCGCCTGTCCCATGCGTGTCCTTCACATAGACGGAATCCCAGTCGTTTCTGTCAAGCTTGCGAATGATGCTGGGCTGTTCCTGGGCGAACAACAGTCCGCCATCGGATGTCCCCACGATACCGTCGGCATTATCGGCTCCCTGCCAGACCAGTCGCCACGTCGCGCCTGCCGCGATGACCCCGGGAATTCCCGTCACCGTCACTTCCTTCGCCTGAGACGGCTGAGGCGGCGGCGCTGGCTCTTGTGCGGCACCTCGGCCGCCCCGGGCACCCGCTGGCTGCTGTTGCTGTGGGGCTGCCTGAACCAAGACCAGAGACGCTGCCAGAAGACACCATATGGTCATCACCATCGTTTTCAATTTCATAGATCCTCCAGTGGGCTCTCGGCCAACGCCAAAACCCAAAGCGCGTGTCGGCGGGCCAGTTCAGGGCTCGACGCCGGCCTCCATCTCGCCGTCCCAGCGCGCGGTAGACGCCACGTGGATCCCCACCTGATCGAGCAGGCGCGCCGCCGACCACGTGACGATGTCGTCCACGGTCTGGGGACGGGTGTAGTAAGCGGGCATGGGCGGGCAGATCACCGCGCCCATCCGCGACAGCTTGAGCATGTTCTCGAGATGGATGTCGCTCAAGGGCGCTTCGCGGACGGCGAGCACGAGCTTGCGACGCTCTTTGAGGATGACGTCGGCCGCGCGGTGGATGAGCGTGTCGCCGAAGCCGTGGGCGATGGCCGCCAGCGTGCGCATGCTGCACGGCACGACGATCATGCCGTCGGTCAGAAACGATCCGCTCGCGATCGCCGCGCCCTGGTCGGTCGGCGCGTAGACGCACGTCGCCAGCCGCTGCACATCCTCGGGCGCAAACGACGTTTCGTGGACGAGGGTCCGCGCCGCCCACTTGCTCATCACCAGGTGCGTCTCGACGTCGGTCTCCTGCAGCATTTGCAGGAGCCGCACGCCGATGAGGGTGCCGGTGGCGCCGGTCATCGCGACAATCAGCCGCCGAGGTGCCTCCATCGCTGGCCATCCTACCATCGCCCCGCGCGAGGGGTGGGAAAAGGGCGCCACCCGGGTGGCCCAGGAATATGCTGGATTGGGACAATCGCTGGATCCGGCACACCATTCCCAGATGGTATAGTCTCAAGGATTTCGGGGAGGAACCCTATGAAGGCCAGCTTGCTCCGCACCACGTTGACGGCAGTCATTATCGCCCTTGGAGCCCCGCCGGCGTTCGCGCAGGTCGACATCAGCGGCGACTGGGCCTCGCGGAACCACGAGGACCAGCCCCACCGCGGGCCGGGCGCCGAGTTGGGTGACTACACGGGGCTGCCGATTAACGAAGCCGCCCGCCAGAAGGCGACGCACTGGGACGCGTCGATCCTCTCGTTGCCGGAGCGGATGGCACAGCCGCATCCGGGCGCGTACTTCATGAGGGGCCCCGGGCCCAACCTGCGCATCACCAAGCGCATCGACCCGGTCAGCCAGGTGCTCGTCGCCTACACGATTGAGGCCCCCTTCGGGCGAGCCGACCGGATTATCTGGATGGATGGCCGGCCCCGTCCCTCGGAGCACGCCGAGCACACGTGGCAGGGCTTTTCCACCGGCAAGGTGGACGGCAACCGGCTCACGATCACGACGACGCACTTGAAGTACGGCGTGATTCAAAGGAACGGCGTGCCCGCCAGCCCCAAGGCGACCCTGACGGAGCACTTCCTGCGCCACGGCGACGAGCTCACGCTCGCGGTCATCGTGCACGACCCGGTCTACCTCGATGAGCCCTTCATCCGGACGAGCAGCTGGGTGCGATCGTCGAACGTCAACCCCGACCAGCGCTGGGTCTTCGAGGTCGTCGACGAGATCGCGGGCCACAGGCCCGGCTACGTCCCGCACTACCCCTTCGGCACCAAGCAGGAGGAGTTCGGGCAGAAGCACGGCCTGCCGTTCGAGGCGACGCAGGGCGGCAAGGCCACCATCTACCCGGAGTACGAGCTCAAGCTTCGCGAGCTGCTGCGGCAGATGGCGACGCCGCGGCCGGCGGCGCCGGCACCTTCACGATAGAGCGCCTGGAGGCCATGCTATGAGCGCGACGCTTCGATTGCCCCGACGGGGATCGTTCGGGCTCCGTCTTCTCTTCCTCATCATCCTCCCAGGGGTCGCGCTGCTGTCGATGCCGGTGGCGTTCGGCCAGCAGCACGTCAGCACGATCAGCCTCGAGCCGGGCGAAACGCTCGTCGTCGACGGCATCGAAGTGTTGCCGGTCCAGGGGAAGATCTACATGCTGGTCGGCGGGGGCGCCAACGTCACCGTGCAGATCGGCGAGGAAGGCGTCGTGGTGGTGGATACGGGCGCGGCGGGCCAGAGCAAGCGGATTATCACGGCTATCCGCCGCCTGACCAACAAACCGATCCGGACGATCGTCAACACCAGCGCCGATCCGGATCACGTCGCCGGCAACGCCGCCTTTGTCGAAGCCGCGGGTGGGCCCCGAGGACCCGGCACCGCCACTCCGCTCGGCCCGAACGCCGGAGCGGAAATGATCTCGACCGAAGAGGCGTACAACCGGATGCTCAACGGCGGCCCGGGGCGCCCCGAGATGCTCGGCGACGCCCTGCCGCGCTCGACGTTCTTCACGCCGCGGAAGGATATCTACTCCAACGGCGAGGGGATCGCGCTGCTCTTCCAACCGAGAGCCCACACCGACGGCGATCTCCTGGTGCACTTCCGCGGATCGGACGTGGTCGCCGCCGGCGACGTGTTCAACACGACCAGCTACCCGGCGATCGACACGGCGCAGCGCGGGAGCATCAACGGCGTCATCGCCGCGCTGAACACGCTCATCGAGGTGACGATTCCCGAGCGGAACCAGATGGGCGGGACGCGCGTGATTCCAGGCCACGGGCGCATCAGCAACGAAGCCGACCTGGTCGACTACCGCGACATGCTCACGATCATTCGCGATCGCATCCGCGACGCGGTGGGCAAGGGGATGACGCTCGAGCAGGTGAAGGCGGCCCGGTTCTCTCTTGAGTACGACGGCCTCTACGGCGCCACGACCGGCCCGTGGACGACGGACATGTTCACCGAGGCGATCTTCCGCGAAATGACCGCCTTGCGGCCGGCGCCGCCTCAGCGCGGGGCCACGCCTCAACGCGGAACGACACCTCAGCGAGGGACCACACCTCAGAGGGGAGCGACACGATGAACCGCACACGTGCTCTCACCGGAGCGGTGCTCGTCGCGGGCGTCCTCGGTGCCGTCACATCGGCCGCGCCCCAGGCGCCCCAGGCACCGGCGGGCCGCGGTCAGGCGCCGGCGGCGACGCCGCGCTCGGTGGCGCCGACCGATTTCACGGGAAACTGGGTGAGCGTCATCACCGAGGACTGGCGCTTCCGCATGGTCGCGCCCCCCGTCGGCGACGTCGGCAGCGTGCCCGTGAGCAACGAGGGCCGCATGACGACTCAGTCGTTCGATCCGGCTCGTGACGTCGCAGCCGGCGAACAGTGCAAGGCGTACGGCGCGGCCGGCATCATGCGCATGCCGACGCGGCTCCGCATCTCCTGGGAAAACGACACGACGCTGAAGGTGGAGACCGACGCGGGCACACAAGTGCGCCTCTTTCAGTTCGGCAATGTGCCCGCCCCCGCGGGCGGGCCGCAGTGGCAAGGCCACTCGGTGGCGCGGTGGGAAACCATGGCCGAGGGCCAGGGCCAGCCGGGCGGCGGCGGCGGCCGCGGTGGCGCGCCGGCCTTGAGCGGCGCCCTGCGCGTGGTGACCACGAACCTTCGCCCAGCGTACCTGCAGCGGAACGGCGTCCCCTATAGCAGCCGGACCGTTCTGACCGAATCCTTCGATGTCGTCAGCGACAACGCCGATCGGTGGCTCATCCTGACCACGGCGGTGACCGATCCGGTGAACCTGGCGCAGCCGTACACGACGACCACGCACTTCAAGAAGGAACCCGACGGCTCGAAGTGGAGCCCTCGGCCGTGCGAGGTCAGCCAGCCCATCAGGGGCCGCGGCTGATTCCATTCTGACTGCTACCTAGACGCCTCAAGCGCGTCGTTCCACTTCGGCAGGATCTCCACGCGCGCCGCCGAGCGGAACACCATCAGAAACTGCTTGCCGTCCGGCGTCTGATCGAAGTTGCGACGCAGGTTCGGCTGCACGAACCCCGAGATCGGCAGCTCTCGAGGCCGGCCGAACATCACGAGTCCGTTCTGGAAGGTGACGGCGAACATGCGCTGGCCGGTCTGATAGTAAATCTCCGTGAGGTCGCCGGTCGACACATATCGCGCATCGCGCCCAGCCTCGACGACGGTCTTGCGTTCGGCGCCGCCGAGCGACTGGACGACGATTCGGACCTTGTCCCAGCTGGCGGCAAGCGCGGTCTTCGCATCGATCAGCGTGAACAAGACGGCGTTTCCGCCGGGCAGCATCTGTGGGCCGTAGGCCAGCTCGCCGTCCTTGACGGTGACGATCGTCTCCGCCGTTCCGCCGCTTGCCGGCACGCGCAGGATGCCCTTCGGCCCCTGACCGACGAGGAGCGTGTCGTTCGACGCCCAGCTCATGCCGAACGGATTGTCGGCCTCGCCGATGGTCGTCGCGGCGCCGCCGCTCACGGCGATGCGCTTGAGCATCCGATCGGCGCCAGACCAAAACGCCATCGAGCGGCCATCCGGAGAAAAGACGGGGCTCGAGACGCCCTGCGCGATCGCGGTTCCCGCAATCTCGACCGGCTGACCGTCACCGACGGTCCTCATGAACAGTCGCGCGTTCGCGACGTACGCGAACCGCGTGCCGTCGGGCGACATGGCCACGACCTGCCGGTCGGCATTCGTGAAGGCCTGATCTACGGGCAGCGTGATCCCTTGAGATCGAGGCGTCTGCGCCGCGATGGTCGCGACGAGGGTGCAGATGAGCAACGCAGGTGCGAGTCGGCGCGTAGGAGTCCTCCGCGGAGACCGAGTTAATCGCGCATCAGGCGAACACACGGAATTATACGAGGCAATGGCTGCAACGCTACGGTGAGGCTGGGTTGCGGAAACTGCCATCCCTGACGCCGATTCTTCGATAAGGACCGACAGCACGGGCGGAAATCTGAAGTCTCAAGCCTGAAGTCTCAAGTGTGAACGGTCGGCGATCCGACTAACGGCCGACGAGGCGCAGGCGAACCCCTCCATTGACGAGCCGCGGCGAGCCGATCGTCGTCGGCAGCGTGCCCACGAAATACTCCCGATCGAACAGATTCTGCACCCCGAAGAACACGTCAACGTTCCGCACGATCGTGCGCGACACCGCCAGATCGACCGTTGTGTAACCCGGTAGGCCGGGATCCGAATACCCCGGCACAATTCGCGCGTTCTGATCGTCGTCAAACTGGCGGCCGATCATCTGCACGCCGAGCGAGACGCTGGCAAAGCGGGGATTCGCGTACGCCGCGTGGATCGACCCGCGGTGCCTGGGAACCTGCGCCAGGGTCTTGCCGACAAGCGCCGGACTCGCCGCAGCCTCCTCGACGGTCGCGCGGTCGAAGAGGTACCCGCCGCTCACACGCCAGAACGAGCCGAGCCGGTACTCGACCGAATTCTGAACCCCCCAGATGCGCGTGCGGCCCAGGTTCTGCCGCTGCTGCGTCGTGAGCGCCGGGGTCGTGCTGATAGTGACATTCGAGACCGGGTTCTCCACCCGATTCTCGAACCAGGTCGTGCGTACCGTCAGGTTGGCCCAGGGCGTCACGGTGACACCAGCTTCGCCACCCTTCAGGCGCTCGGGCCCGAGTTGATCGTTGGCGCGTGTGAGCACCGCGCCCACCCGGAACTGCCGGTACAGCTCGTTGAGCGTCGGCGCGCGGAAGCCCGAGCCCACGCTGCCCCACACGCTGACGCGATCCGATACGCGATAGAGGGCGCCCACCCGCGGGCTGACGACCGTGTCGTCCCGCTCCGGCAGGAACAAATTATTGTTCGCCGTCGGCGTCCCTGAGGGAAAGTTCGTCTCTAGGTTGTGCGCGTCGTAGTTGCGCCAGCGATCGAGGCGCGCGCTCACCGTCACGGCCAACGCCGGCAGCACCGTGACGATGTCCTGCACGAACGCCCCCACGCTTTTCTGCGTGCCGCCCGACACGCGTTCGAGCGTCACCGCCGTGCCGGTTGTCGTGTCGAGCGCCCGTTCCTCGCTGTCGCCGTCCACCCAGCGCCAGTCGGTGCCGATCTGCACATCGTGACTGGAGCCAAACGCGCGGGACCATTGCACCATGCCGCCAACGCCCCTGGTCGGCACCTTCTGGAGCAGCGTCATGCGCCCGATGCTTCGGAGAGGCGTCGCGGGCGGCACCGCCAGGAAGTTGCTGTGGAAGGTCTCGAAGTCGGTGAAGACGCGCGCCTGCAGATCGCTCTGGTCCGGCAGCAGGAGGCGCACGCCGGCGCTCGCCGAGTTCCATCGCGTGTCGTTGGCCTCCCCGGGGCGGTTGGGGTCGGTGGTGCTGGCCTTGGCGTTCTGCCGGCTCTCGCGGAAGCGGCCGGCCCGCAGGAACCCGTTCACACCGGGCCTGGGCGTGTACTCGAGCTTCAGATTCACGTTGCTGAACTCGACGGTGGCCTTGTTGTCGACGAGCCCGCGCTCGTTTGCCACCACGATCGGGAAGCCGTCAGTGTCGAACACGCTGCCGTCAAGCGTCGCGCCGAGGTTGCCCCAGACATCGCTCGCCAAGAAATCGAACTTCCGACTGTGGTTGTTGCCGTACTGAGGGCTCAACTCGAGCGTCCGCCGCGAGGGCCGGCTCGGGACGATGTTAATGACGCCGCCCATCGCGTAGTTGCCGTACAGGCTCGAGCTCGACCCCTCCACGATTTCGATGCGGTCGGTGTTGTCGAGCGGCACGCGCGTCCAGTACACCCAGCCGCCGAACGGATCGTTGAACGGCATGCCGTCGAGAAGGACCAAGGTGCGGCTGACGCCGCTCGGACCGATGCCGCGCAGCGACACGCCCTGCGACGTGGGATGGGACGACAGGCTGCTCGTCCGGCGGAACAAGCTGAACGTCGGTACCTGACGCAGGACATCGTCGGCCACGACGGCCGGCGACTGCGCGATCTCGTCGCGGCCGATGATCTGCACGCTCGCGGGCACGTCGGCGACCGACTGCTCGCTGCGCGTCGGCGTCACGGTCACCGTTTCGAGGAGCGGCGCCACGGCGAGTACGATCGTCAGGTCGCGTCCGCGGTCCGCGTCGGTCACGCGCCGGCTTTCCTCCTTGAAACCGCCGGCACGAACGATCAAGGTGAGTTCGCCGCTTCCAGAAGGCTCGACAGTGAACCGGCCGTCCGGACCGGTCACCATCTGCCGATCGGCACCCGCCGCCGTGCGCACAACCACCACCGCGCTCGGCACGGCGGCGCCGCTCGCGTCACGCACGACACCGCTAAAGGAGTTTGCTTGAGCGGCCGCCAACAAGGCGCCCACCAGGATCCACGTAGTCACGGCTGCAGATTATAGGCCCTCAACCGGTGTTCGAGGCGAAATTGCAGCGGATCTGGACCCTGGCTTTGGTAATATACCGACGCGGGAATCGTGTAGAGATGAGCCTCCGATCTGTTGCCGTCATCGCCTTGGTGATTCCTCTGGGACTGGACCTTTACATAACGGTCTCAGCGGACAATCCTCTCACCGCCGCACCTCTCTCCGCCGCAACGATCGAACTGGAGCAGCGGCCGTCGAACGCCTTGGTGATTCCCCTGGGACTGGACCTCTACATGCCGGTCCCAGCGGACAATCCCCTCACCGCCGAAAAGATCGACCTGGGGCAGCGGCTGTTCAACGACCGGCGCCTCTCGCGTGATGGTTCAATCTCGTGCCAGTCATGCCACGAGCCCGCGCGCGCGTTTTCCGATGGTCGCGCCGCGCCCGTGGGCGTCTTCGGGCGCACGGGAAACCGCAACTCGCCGGCGCTCATCAATCGTGGCTACGGGCGCACGTTCTTCTGGGACGGCCGCAGTCCATCGCTCGAAGATCAAGTGCTCAAACCGATCCAGGACCCGAGAGAAATGGATCTCACGCTGGACCAAGCCGCCGCGCGTGTCGGTCTCGATGCCGTGACGATCTCGCGAGCGTTGGCGAGCTATGTCCGCAGCATTCTGTCCGGCGATTCGCCCTACGATCGGTTCGTGAACGGCGATCGCAGCGCCTTGTCGGCCGACGAGCAGCGAGGGCTTCAGGTCTTTCGCGGGAAAGGCGACTGCGAGGTCTGTCACGCCGGCCCGACTTTTTCCGACGAGGAGCTCCACAACACCGGCATCGCGTGGCGCCCTTCGACACGTTCAGGGCAGGGGGGTGCGCTCGCCGACCGGGGTGCCGGTCAGGGTAACTTCAAGACGCCGACGCTCCGCGAGGTCGCGCGCACCGCACCCTACATGCACGACGGCAGCCTGCAAACCTTGGAAGGGGTCGTGGACTTCTACGACCGCGGTGGCCGGCCCAACCCCAACATCGATCCCGAGCCTCACCCGCTCCGTCTCTCGGTCGAAGAGAAGCAGGCGCTTGTCGCGTTCCTGAAGTCGCTCTCGGGCACGATCCGCGAGGGTCGGCCGTAGGAGCGAAAGCGGCCTCGCCGAAGGCTCTCAGGCCACCTCCGCGAAGACGCCAGCCACTCATCCCTGCTAGTTGGTCGCCGCAGGCGGCTTCGACTGAATCGTCTTCAGATTTTCGGCGAACGTCTGAATCGGGCCGTGGACGGGAACGGCCTTGTCGACCCTCAGCTTCCGATCCGCGACATTCTGCCTGTAGTTGTCTCCCCACGGATGCTGGATCCACCCGGCGTCGTACAGGTCGGCTTGAATCAGCATCCGATCGCGCGGGACGTAGCCAATAAGCAGCGTCCCCGCGTGGATGTTGTCCTTCACGTGATAGAGCTGCAGCTCCATCGAGCGGTCCTTGAGCGTCAGCGTGTCGTCTACGGTCTCGATCTCGAGCGGTTTCGGGTTCTTCGCGAGCGCATCCGAAACGATGGTGTGCGGGCGCTCGACGAGCCACTTGAAGAACTCTTCGTTCCCCTTGTGGGTGATGATGGTCAGCCCTTCGGCAACCGCCACACGCAGACCACCCGAGTGATCGAAGTGGTGATGCGACACGATGGCGTGCGTGAGCGGCTTGGGGCTGAGCGTCCTGGCCTTGGCGATGACGGCCGACGATCGCACGTCGTTCTGCGGCACTTCGAAGAGCACCAGGTGGTCGTCGAACTCGAACACGATGCTGCGATGGTTGCCCGATCCGGCGAGCCACCAGATCCCGCGGCCGACCTGCTGCGCGTCGACGGTTGCCGGTGCAATGGCCGGCGGCACGGCCGCTGACTTCACCGCATCGGGCGCGGCGAGATCGCCGGCGTCGCCATCGATCGTGTTCTTCGACACCTCGATGTCGGCCTGCACGTACTTGTCGATCTTCGTCGTCAGCCGCTTCGGCAGCTTCAGGCCGCTCACCTCTTCGTAGTTGGAGAAGGTCGTCTCGATTGCGACGTCACCCAGATTGTTGTGATAGCTCATGGAGACGACGCGGGTCGGGAGCTTTGTGATGCCGTCGATGGCCAGCGTCACGACATCGCCCTTGGCCGTTGTCACGTCAACGACCTGCTCGATGCCCAACTGGTGCAGGTTCCCGACTTTCGCGCCCGGATCGAGGGCTGCGCGAACGGCGGTGATTGGATGGTGCAGCATCTCGAGGCGCCGGTCGCGCGCCACCATCTCCGCGACTCGAGCCGCCATGGCGTCGGGCGCCACGTTGAACCCGACGTCGCCGTCGATGCCGAAGTTCTGCCGCTGGACCGTGGCGGCCGCAAACGGGAACTGCGCCGTTCGAACCTGCTCGAGCCGCATCCGCCCGTTTGCCGGATCGGTCGTCCGCTTGAACTCGGTCACCTTCCAGACCCTCAGCTCGGCGTCCGGCGTCAGGTTTTGCCCGACGTTGGGGTTCGTCCCTTCGCCTTCGATCGTCAGCGTCTTGACCGCCTGGACGCGGTCCCTGCCGCCCAACGCCTCGGCGGCGTCGTTCACTACCTGCATTTCCGGCGGTGTCTGCGTGCAGGCGCCCGCGAGCGCAACGGCCAAGGCGATCAGCATCTTCTTCATATGGTGCGCTCCCGATTCAGGTCCGCCTCAAGGCGGACCCTGCGGCTGTCGAGAAGCAGTGTCCGCCTTCAGGCGGACCCAGCAAATTCGATGCGGAGTATGGGTGGCGGTGGACCACGTGTCAAGTTAGGCTATGCCCATGAAAGCGATTCGCGTGCACGCGTTCGGCGGACCGGAGGTTCTGAAGTACGAAGACGTCCCTGAGCCGACACCGAAGCCGGGCGAGGCCGTCGTGAAGATCGACGCCGCAGGCGTGAACTTCATCGATATCTATCAAAGGACCGGTACCTACAAGGCTTCTCTGCCGCTGACGCTCGGACAGGAAGGGGCCGGCACGATCACCAAGGTCGGCGCCGACACAGCTGGCGTCCAGGTCGGCGACCGCGTGGCCTGGGCCGGCGTGGTTGGCAGCTACGCCGAAAGCAACGCCGTTCCCGTGGATCGGCTCGTGCCGCTGCCGCAAGGCGTCACCACCAAACAAGGCGCGGCGACGATGCTGCAGGGGATAACGGCGCACTATCTCGCGTGCTCGACCTACCCACTGAAGTCGGGCGACACCTGCCTGGTGCACGCGGGGGCCGGCGGCGTCGGCCTGCTGCTGACGCAGATTGCGAAGCTGCGAGGCGCGCGGGTGATCGCGACGGTCTCGACCGAAGAGAAAGCCGCGCTCTCGCGCGGCGCGGGCGCCGATGAAGTCGTGCTGTACACGAGCCAGGATTTCGAGGAGGCGGTCAGGCAGTTCACCGGCGGGAAGGGCGTGCAGGTCGTCTACGAGTCGGTGGGCCAGACGACGTTTGCCAAGAGCCTGAATTCGCTGGCGCCTCGCGGCCTGATGGTCTTGTACGGGCAGGCAAGCGGCCCCGTCCCGCCGTTCGATCCGCAGGTGCTCAGTCAAAAGGGATCGCTGTTTCTCACGCGCCCCAGCCTCGCCCACTACATCGCGACGCGTGCCGAACTGCTCCAACGCACCAGCGATCTGTTTGGCTGGATTGGCAGCGGGACGCTCCGGATCCGGATGGAGTTCGAGTTCCCCCTGAACGACGCGGCCGAGGCACACAAGGCGCTCGCGGGCCGGAAAACGACGGGCAAGGTCCTGCTGATTCCCTGATTGGTCCCGCGTGAGCTGGGGCGGACTGGGGTCAAGAGTCTCGCCGATCGGCGGTGACGGCGGATACGTGCGAGCGTCGCACATAACCTCGGATTTCCGGCAATTGGCAGGACTCCGTCGCATGGGCGTCGCACATAACCGGACAGGGGACGGCTTCCGCGGTTCTGCTAAAATCGCCGACACTCTGGTATTTGCGGCGACCAAGCGCGGTCCGGCGCTGGCGCGTTACGGATCGTCGAGAGATGTCGACAAGTAGGCGGATTTCATATAAGAAGGAATCGACAAGACTCATGACGAGTACAACATTGAATCCAAACAAGGCACTCTGGGAAAAGGGCGACTTTACTCGGATCGCCGAGACCATGCGCGAAAGCGGCGCAGCGCTCGTGCAACGTATCGGCGTTCGTAAAGGGCTCAGGGTGTTGGATCTCGGATGCGGTGACGGCACCACCGCGTTGCCGGCGGCGACACTGGGAGCCGACGTCCTGGGCGTCGACATCGCGCGGAATCTCGTCGACGCCGGAAACAGACGGGCCGCGGCTCAGGGTCTTGCCAACTGCAGATTCGCCGAAGGCGACGCGTGTAATCTGGACGCGCTGTCGGATCAGGCGTTCGACGTCGTTCTCAGCGTCTTTGGTGCGATGTTCGCGCCCAAGCCATTCGAGGTCGCTAAGGAAATGGTGCGTGTTACGAGACTTGGCGGTCGAATTGTAATGGGCAACTGGATTCCAAACGATCCGACGCTCGTGGCGCAGATCTTGAAGATCAGCTCGAGCTACACGCCGCCACCGCCGGATGGGTTCGTCAGCCCCATGACATGGGGCGTGGAGAACAATGTGATCGAGCGATTCACCGCTGCTGGAGTGTCCGTGCAGCAGATCTCCTTCGCGCGCGACACCTTCACATTTAACTTCCCGGGCACACCGGCGGCGTTTGTCGGTGAATTCAGGAAGTACTACGGGCCGACCATGAATGCATTCGACGCTGCGGAGAATAATGGCCGGGCGGCTGACCTCCAGAGACAACTCGAGGACCTGTTCACGAGCCAAAACACAAGTATGGATGGCACGTCCATTCCGGCAACCTTCTTGCGCGTGACGGTGGCTCTCTGAATAGGTGCAAGAGTCTGGCGTGCGTCCGCCTAACACGCGTTGCACCAGACGGCCGCTGGTTGCAATCGTGAGCGGCCGCTGGTGAACGCTGGCCGTTGGGCCGACGAGACTGAACTTTGCCGTCGAGATCAACTGCCGTAAACTACACCCATGAATCTGCTTGACCGAATCGCCGTCGACCCCGACATCCGGTTCGGAAAGCCCTGCGTACGAGGCACGCGCATTTCGGTCGGCGACGTCCTCGGGTACTTAGCTGGAGGCATGTCAGAGGCCCAGATCCTGGCCGGTTTTCCGCAACTGACCAGCGACGATGTGCGGGCCTGTCTTGCCTATGCAGCCGAGCGCGAGCGCCGCACTGTGACTACGCCAGCCGCCTGAGATGGCCCGGCTCTTCTTCGATGAGCCACTATCGGAAGAGTTGTGTGAGTCCGTGGCGGATATTTTCCCAGGTTCGCTGCATGTCCGACTCCTCGGGCACGGTGGCGCTTCGGATACGGCGGTCTGGGAATTGGCGCGAACGCATGGGTGCTTACTCGTCAGTAAGGACGAAGATTTTCACCGATTATCAGTCTTGCGCGGCGCACCACCGAAATTTATGTGGATCCGACTTGGCAACTGCAGCACTCGCGATGTCGACCAGCTCTTGCGGTTGCGTCGCGACGACATCGTCACATTCGACGAACAAGACGAAGCGACGGTCCTCGAATTACTCTGAGAATATCCGGCGGCCCAACAGGCCGCTGGAGCCGACGCGCGCAGTCCGTGCTAACCTGTCGCCGCGGCGCGCGGCTCAGCGCCGGCGTTGGGCTGACGAACGAGAGAACATCACCTCAAGCGACTCTTCCAGTATCCAGGCTTCCGACGATCGTGGGCGACGGCAAGAATTCTGAGGTGGCTGGCTGTTGCGAGGTAGACGACGTGGAACGGCAAGCGGCTTACCGGTAGGCGTCGCACTTGAAGATCGGCGGGTACACGGGGCACTGGGGAGCCGGAGCGAGGAAATTCTAGAATCTGGGCACTGGCCGTATCAACGGCATCGAAGAACTCGAGACCGAGATGTTCTCGACGAGTCTCGTACCGACGGCCGGCGAGACGGTACTCACTATCCGCCTCCTCCTCAAAGCGAACGCGCGGGTTCACTGCTTCCGCAGCTCAGCTTCGGCTCGGCGTCGGACGTCTTCCCAAGGCACACCGGCCGATTCCCCGCCGATCACGCGGCGGGCGCGCTTCTCGATTTCAGCGGCCCACGCCGCTTCAACTTCGGCGGGGTTCTCAGCGGCGGCATCATCGAGGCTGGCCAGCAGCTCAGCCGCCACGTCCGCTCGCTCGTTGACCGGAAGGGTCAAGGCCTCTCGAAGCACCTCTTGCGCTCGGTCCGTCATGCGCGCATTCTATACCTCAACACGGCAGCCCAACATGGCTTACTGAGAAACTCGGTGGTCGAGCAACAAGGTCACCGACTACTTAAGATTGCGTGTGAACGTGTTAACGGAGTGAAGAGTACAGACCACATCCACGTCGGCGGTCTGGCGGCAGGGCGGCGACGATCTTGACGCGGCCGCAGTCGAGACCAGCACCGTTGGAAAGACAATCGGCAGGTCGTTCGAGTCGGGGGACGTTCGGGCTTCGGAACGGTTCGCGGATCACCTCCGTGGATGGGGTGTCAGCCAGCCCGATTGCGAACACACAGTAGCTTACTGATCGGGGTCCTGCAGATCCGAGAGACAACCTGCGGCCACCAGTGCAAGGGTCACGCGCAATCGAGAACCAGGTTGCAGCATGGGGTCGATGCCTCCAATGCCGTGTCGGTCTGAGCTTCTGGCTTCGGTATTATTCCTGCATCGGTCGCGGTGTGCAAGAGAGAGAGTTTCTCCGGGCATGGGTGATCGCTCGATCATGTGGGGTTGCAGCCGACGGCGGCCGGTGAAATCGTGAGCCGCCGCGGCTGAAGCCTGTCTAGCCGGAATTGAAACAAGCTCTCAGCTGATCACGCGGCAGACAGTTTGGCGACACGTAGCTTCTTGCGGCGTCGTTCTACGTGCCAAAGGTCGTGTTGGACCTGCTGGTTCAGCCAACTCTCGGCCGTCGTGCCGAAGGCGAGCGACAAACGTACAGCCATCTCGGGGCTGATTCCGGCGCGGCCATTCAAGATACCCGACAAGGTCTTGCGGCTGACGCCCAGCGCGCGGGCGGCTTGGGTGACGGTCAGTCCCAGGGGCTTCAAACAGAGTGCTCGGAGCACTTCGCCAGGGTGCGGCGGGTTGTACATCTTCATCGGTCACCCTCAGTGATGATCTTCGTAATCCACGCGCTCGGCATCTTTCCCCGCGAATCCGAGTGTCACCCGCCAGTTCCCGCTGACTTTGACCGCCCAGGTGCCCTTCCGCGAACCGTTCACAATCCTAATGCCTTTCGGAAACTCGCAAGCGCGCACAAACGGCCAGAAATATGCGGTGGACGCGAACCTTCGAGCGCCGCGACGCCAGCGAAAGACGGGAAACCGCGAGCG
>Ga0156016_148_pt5 | contig 33499 bp, 25 predicted proteins | sample RifCSPlowO2_02_FD_107670 | JGI IMG/M metagenome (GOLD analysis project Ga0156016, IMG submission 107670) | Acidobacteria bacterium RIFCSPLOWO2_02_FULL_64_15 | reverse complement strand
ACGTTCGGCGGCAGGGGGAAACGCGTGCCGCCGACCGCCTCGAGCACGTAGGTCGGCCCCGCCTGGCGCTCGCCCGCGTAGCGACGTCCGGCCGGCACCGGGTCCGCCGTCAGCGAACGGATTTTGGTGATGAGATCGTTCCCCTTGTCGGCGTTCGAATCGAGGACGTGCGTCGCCCCGAGCTTCAGCGCCAGATCGCGGCGGTACCTGATCGGATCGATGCCGATGATGGTCTTCGCGCCCTGAATGCGGGCTCCCTGCACGGCGCTCATCCCGATTGGCCCGAGGCCGAACACCGCGACGTCAGATCCCGCTTCGATCGGGAAGCGGCACATCGCCAGCCCGAGCCCCGTCCCGCCGACGCAGGCGAGCACCGACGACTCGACCGCGGGCACGTTCGTGAAGAGCGGCACGACCCAGTCCTCATCCGAGACGATGATTTCCGAGTACCCGGCGGGCCCCATGGGCGGAGCGGTCATGTAGACCGGCGTGTTGTCAGACATCGTGGCCGAAGGGATCGCCGGGAGTCGCGTGTTGCACAGATCGCCGCGGCCGCTCAGGCAGTTCGCGCAGACGCCGCAGTTCGGCGTCGTCGCAAGCATCACCTGGTCGCCGACCTTCACGCGCTTGACCAGCCTGCCGACCTCTTCGACAATCCCGACGCCGCCATGTCCGGCCACGGCGGCGAACTGCGCCCGGTTGGTCGTGTTGAGCTGCCCGGTCGACGAGTAGCACGTCTGCGACGCCTGCATGCGGATGACGACGTGCAGCGGGTGAATCGGCAAGAGCGTGAGCGTCTCAGTCGTCAGGGCGTTCGCGTACCGAACGAGGGCCTTGAACTTCATTCCGGAGGTCTTGGTCGGGCCCTGCCGCTCAGCCAGGATCGACGTGGGATTGACACCGCCGGGATTGTTCCCCCAGAAGATCACTCCACCGGCGTTGGTGGCCGGCCCCGGGGCGGCCGGTGCCTGCGCGCCCGCCGGCGCCTGCGCGAACAACGCGGCTGCGCCGCCGGCAATCACAGCGGCCGCGCCCCCCCTGAGCAGGTCGCGCCGGGACACCATCAGCTGTTCGCCGCCCGCGTAGATATGCTGCCCGCTCACCACATAATCATGATCGTCGCCGCTAGAACACATACGCTCCTCCAATCACCTACACCTACCGCGGAAACGTGATGACAACGCCGGTCGCCGACCGCTATTGCGCGGCGGGACCGCCACCTCGGCGGCCGCCCGCCGAAGGTTGTCCGCGGCCGGCCGCGAGCGCCGCCTTCTCCCTGCCGTACGGATCGTTGACGACGGCGACCTGCTTGTTCCACACCAGCGTCTGCTTGAGTGATGAATCGTGTGCGGGCCAGTTGGGAATCGACCCGTTGTTCGGGTTGCCCGTCCGTGCAAACTGGATGAACGTGGCGGACATCTGCTCGGAGAGCGGCGCGACGTCGGGCCCGGTGCCGAGTTCGGTGGCGGCAATCTCATGGTTGTAGAAGACAAACGGCACGTCCATCGTGTGCATCGAGCGCAGCATGCCGCCGCGCACCGGGGAGTACCACTGGAAGTAGTACTTGTAGACAGGCGCCCTCCGCTGTTCGGCCTTGCGGATCGCCTGCAGATCGGTACCCGTGCGGAAGCCCGACGCGTCGGACGCAAGAATCAGGTAGAGGTCCAGGTTGCTGGCCTGTGGCCGATTCGCCTTGTAGACATCGATGACACGCTGTGCCGCCGTCTCGTCGTTGCGGAGCTGGCGTGCCACGTCTTCCCTGAGCTCGGCGTCCGAGAGCGGATCGTAGAGCTGACTTTCATTCCAGGTCTGCTCGGTCTCGGTGGATCCGATCATCAGGGGCACGTCGGCGGAGATCTCGGTCGCCGTCGGGTCGAAGATGTGGGCCGGGATCGACGTGCCGTCCACCACCGGGGCAAAGCCGCCGATGCCGGCCCCCCCCTCGATGAACGCCCCGCGAATCCGTCGCATCGGGAGCGTGTGCAGCTCGTCGACCTGGTTCGGCCCGAGATTGAGCTTGGCCAGCAACGCCCGCGCCGTCTGCGTCGCCTGTTCGCGGGGAATGCTGCGGACCTGCGACCCGCTCATCGCCAACGCCCGGTGGAACAGCCCCTTCGCCGCGGGCATCCCGAGCAGGGTGCTGACCTTGCTGCCGCCGCCGGACTGGCCGAAGATCGTGACGCTCGACGCATCCCCACCGAAGCGGTCGGCATTCGCCTTCACCCATTCCAGCGCCGCGACGATGTCGAGCATGCCGACGTTGCCGCTGCGGTAGCGCGACCCACCGAGGTCGCCCAGATACAGGAAACCGAACACGTTGAGGCGATGATTGACGCCCACCACCACGACGTTGTGCCTGCGCGCGAGGTTGGCGCCGTCGTACGCGAGGAAGCCATTGGAGCCGCCGGTGAACCCGCCGCCATGGAGCCAGACGACCACCGGCCGCCGCGTGTTGTCGTTCAGCCCGGGTGTCCAGACGTTGACGACGAGGCAGTCTTCGCCCTGCGGCTCGGTGCGATCCATGACAAACCACTCAGGGACGCGAGCGTCCTGAGCCTGGGGCGCACGCAGTCCGAGCTCCACGGCATCCCGGACACCGGCCCATGGCGCCGCCGGCTGCGGCGGCAGGAAACGGTTGGCGCCCGCGGTCGACGCCGCGTACGGAACGCCCCTGAACGCGTGGACCCCTTTGTCGACGTACCCGCGGATCCGGCCGAGTGACGTCTCGACGACCGGCGATCGCGTGGCCGTGCCGGCCTGCGCAGCGGCGTCCGGCACGACCCGAACCGCGAGTGTCGCCGCAGCAGCCAGGGACGAACTCGTGAGAAACGAACGACGGTTCACGAACGGCTCCTCGAGTGCAGCGTCGGGGTGATCCAATTCCAGCACGCGCGGAAAATGGGCGTGTGTAGATAGCGGTGCTGAGCGGGAAGAGTCTACCGCAACCGGTTGTCGCCCGCAAAAGCCACAAGGGTTTCCGCATCCGCGACGCCGTCACGCGCAAATTCTCTACCAAGCCAAGACCCGGACACCGGTGTACTGCGCGGCTCCTCGGCGAGCGGACGTTCGCCGTTCGCGGTTATCACAGAAGCCGCATAATAGGCTCACTGCTCCCATCGATGCGACGCTTCATCTTCCTCACATCACCGTCGATCATCGGGATCGGACTGGCGATCGCGGCCGGATCGATCGCGGTTGGTCAGGCTCAAGAGCCGTCTGCGTCGCAAGACCGCTTTACCGAACGCGTCGACGTCGCCCGGATCCTCATTGACGCCCGTGTCCTCGATGACGCTGGGCGACCCGTACTCGGACTGAACGCCGCGGACTTCGAGGTGACGATCGACGGCACACCGGTCCGCGTCGAATCAGCCCAGTGGGTCGGCGAGCAACCGCCCGTTAACGCGCCGCTGCCTGCGACCAGTGTTGTCGGTGTGGTGGCGCCTCCGCCGCCGGGCCGCCTGGTGGTGTTCCTCATTCAGAAGGATCTCCAACCGCTGCGCGCCAAGGGCCTGCTCCGCTGGCTGCAGGTGAACGAGCCGCTGCTCGCGAGCCTCACCACCGGCGATCGAGCGGCGGTCCTCTCTTTCGACTCGCATCTCAAGATCTGGCTCGATTTCACGAGCGACGTCGATCGGGTCAGGACGGTGCTGGCCCGTGATGTCATGTTCAAGAATCCCGCGTCGCTCGCACGCGGCCCCGAGCCATCGCTTCTCGCGCGGCTGTCCCAGCAACAGGCGCGGAAGTCGGCGACGATCGAAGACGCCCTGCGCCTCATTGGAAAGGCGCTCGAGCCGCTGCCTGGCTCGAAATCGGTCGTGCTGGTCGGCTATGGCTTCGGTCGGCTGACGCACACGGGCGAGAGCCCGATGATGCCCGAGTATGACGCTGCGCGTGACGCGCTCCAGGCAGCGCGGGCCACGCTGCTCTGCCTCGACGTGTCCTTCGCGACGTACCACTCGCTCGCGGCGGGTCTGAACACGGTCGCCGCTGACACCGGAGGCATCGTCTCTAGCCTGTATGTCAGCCCTCAGCAGGCCGTCGAGCGCGTCGTGCACGCGCTCACGGGGTCCTACGTGCTCTTCGCCGAGAAGCCCCCCTTCGAGCCGGGCGTCCACCGCATCGCCGTCCGCCTGACCCGCGCGAACGGCACGGTCCTGGCGCGCGGCAGCTACACGGAGTGATCGACCCAGAATTGCTGATTGCTGATTGTTGATTGCGGATTGGGCTGACCTGCCAATTCACGAATTCCAAGTCCAATGCCTGCTGGCCGAGGAGCACCTCCAGCGATATACTCTGACTCTCCCCATGCCTCTGGATCGAGGGACGCAGGTCGGGTTGTATGTGATCGACTCGCTCATCGGCGCGGGCGGGATGGGTGAGGTGTATCGCGCACGCGACCCGAAGCTCAATCGCGACGTCGCGCTCAAGGTCCTCCCCGCACATTTTGCGCTCGACGCAGACCGGCTCGCGCGTTTCAAGCGGGAAGCGCAGGTGCTCGCGTCGCTGAATCATCCGAACATTGCCGCTATCTACGGGTTCGAAGAAGCCGCAGGCGTCCAGGCACTCGTGCTGGAGCTGGTCGAAGGCCCGACGCTGGCCGATCGGATCGGGCGCAAGCCCATCCCGCTGGACGAAGCGCTCCCTATCGCGCGCCAGATCGCTGAGGCCGTCGAGGCGGCGCACGAGATCGGGATCGTCCACCGAGATTTGAAGCCCGCCAATGTGAAGGTGCGGCCGGACGGCGCGGTCAAGGTGCTGGACTTCGGCCTGGCGAAAGCCGTGGAAGGAGACGCTGCTGCTCCGGTGACGTCCAATTCGCCCACGCTCAGCATGGGCGCGACCGTGCACGGCGTGATTCTTGGCACGGCCGCGTACATGGCACCCGAGCAGGCGCGCGGCAAGAAGGTGGACAAGCGCGCCGATGTCTGGGCGTTCGGCTGCGTCCTCTATGAGATGCTGACAGGCAAGCGGGCCTTCGGAGGTGACGAGCTGTCCGACACGCTCGCCGCCGTGCTGCGAGCGGAACCAGATTGGACAGCGCTGCCATCGTCCACGCCTCGCGCGATCCGTCGCCTGCTCCACCGATGTCTCGAAAAGGAGGCGCACGAGCGGCTGCAGGCCATCGGCGACGCGCGCCTCGAGATCAAGGAATCGTTGACAGCGGCCGGCGACGACGCTGCAGCCGCGGTACCGGCCCCATCGGTCTCTCTGATGCGGCGCTTCGCTCCGGTCGTTGGAGCGCTAGTCGTAACAGCGGTCGCTGTGGGAATCGGCACATGGACACTGAAACCTTCGGTGCCCGCTACGCAGCCTGTCGTCACACGGTCGCTTATCGCCGTTCAGCCGTTCGACCAGCGTACGCCTGCGGGTCCTTCGGAAAACAGATTGCCGCTCGCACGACCGGACCGAACGGCCATTGCCTTGTCGCCCGACGGTCTAACGCTTGTGTTCAGGGGCACCCGGGGCCGCGGCATGGTGCAACTGTTCATGCGAGCTTTGGACCGGCTGGACGCGACGCCAATACCTGGAACGGAAGGCGCCGACAGCCCCTTCTTTTCAGGCGACGGCACGTGGATCGGGTTCTGGGCGAACGGCGAGCTGCGAAAAGTGCCGCTCGCGGGTGGCCCCGTGAGCGCGATCGGCAAAGTCCCTGGCGGGGGAGCGGCGCCGCGGGCCTTCGGAGCCAGCTGGGGCGATGGCGACGTCATCGTGTTCGCGACATCCGACGGGTTGTGGCGGGTGAAGGCAGCCGGCGGCCAACCCGAATCGGTTAGCAAGCCGAGCGAGATCGAGCACGCGCATTACCTGCCGTCGATGCTGCCGGGCGGTGAAGCCATTCTCTTCACGCTCCCGAAGACAGGCTTCCGTTGGGATGACGCCCAGATTGTCGTGCGGTCGCTCGTGACCGGCGTGCAGAAGGTGTTGCTCGAGGATGGTGCGGATGCCCGCTACGTGCCAACGGGCCACATCGTGTTCGCGCGGCGCGGAACCCTAATGGCCGTACCGTTCGATCTCGCGCGACTCGAGCTCACGGGTGGGGCGGTCGCCTTGATTGACGGAGTGATGCAGGCTGTGGCCATGGGGAATTTCAACGCCGACTCTGGAGCAGGCCAGTTTGCCATGGCCGATCGCGGAACACTCATCTATGCCACGGGCGGGATTGCGCCCGACCAAGAGCGGGCACTGGTGTGGGTCGATCGGAACGGAACCGTTGAAGCGTTGGCAGCGCCCCCGAGAGAGTATCTCGCTCCACGGCTTGCCCCTGATGGCCAGCGCGTGGCGGTGTTCACGCAAGCGCCAGGGGCCAGAGGGAACCAACGCGTTTGGATCTACAACGTACCGCGACGCACGGTCACACCGCTGACGACCGGAGAGGAACAGGGCTTTTGGAACATCTGGTCACCTGACGGAGCGCGGATCGCTTTCACATCTGCCGTCGGCGGGAGGCTGAACTTGTTTTGGAAGTCGGCCGACGGCACTGGTGAATCGGAGCGGCTCACCACAAGTGAGTATCAGCAGAGACCAAGTTCGTGGTCATCAGATGGCAACGCTCTCGCGTTTGTTCAGACTCATCCTGCGACGGGGAACGACATCTGGGTCCTCGACGTCGGTAGCGCCGACCACCGGCCGCGACCGGTCGTGCAGACCCCAGCCGACGAGCGGTTCCCTGCGTTCTCGACTGACGGCCGGTGGCTAGCCTACACCTCGAACGAAGCCGGTCGAGAAGAGGTATTCGTCAGGCCATATCCTGGGCCCGGGTCGCGAGTGCAGGTGTCAACCGGTGGCGGGAGAGATCCTGCGTGGAAATTCGATGGATCAGAGCTGTTTTATGGCTCCTCCATAGCGCGGGACCTCGTGAGCTTGATGGCGGTTCCAGTCAAGAGCACGCCCGCCGGATTCTCCGCCGGGATACCTCGCAAACTGTTCGAAGGCCGATACCAATTGACGGCGGCTCCAATTAGAAGCTTCGACGTCACGGCCAACGGGCAGCGCTTCTTGATGGTGCAACCGCTCGACCCACGGCCGGAGCCACCCACCGAGCTGGTGCTCGTCACGAACTGGTTCGAAGAGCTCAAGGCGCGCGTTCGTGCGACGCGGTAACGCAATCGTGAATTGATGATTGCTGATTGTTGATCGCGGATTTGCCTGTCGGGTTAGATGAGGGCCGCGACGATCGACGCAAACTGACGCAGATCGCCGAGGTTCCGCTGTAGGATTTCGTAGACTTGGCCATAGTCCAGCTTCCAGTAGATGTGCACCAGCAGGTTGCGAAATCGCGCCATCTGCTGCAGCCGCTCAGCAAGTTCCGCCGGCACGAGCCCGGCCTCGCGAAGCACACCGAAACAAGCCGCGTAGTCCTCAGGGGCCTTCTGAAGGTGCCGGCCGCCGCCGCAGCGCGAGCGGACGAGGTCGGCGTCGAGCGTCATCGCACGAACGCCTCGCGCGCCGCGCGGCGCAGGATCGGCGCGATGTCAAGGTATCGCGGTCCGACCCGCTCAATGAAATCGGCCAACTGCCGATCGTCTCGGCTGACGAGGAGCGTGCCTTGCAGGGCTTTGAACTGGAATGGCACCGGCGCCTCATTCAGCACGCGTACGTCGATGGGATAACCGGTAACCTGGCTCAATCGGCCGGCAAGATCGAGGGCCTGCGAGGCCTTGTCCGGTGCCGCCAGATAGACGGCGACATCGATGTCGTGGAAGGGACCGCCGGCCAGAAACGAGCCGTGCACGTACGCGAACACCACGCCGTGCGCCCTGCGCAGCTCGTCGGTCAGTCTCTCGAGGATCCGGCGACGGTCCTCGCTGGCGACTTCGAACAACCGTGTCTTCACAGCTAGAGATTATGACCGATCCGGTTGCTTGGTCGTAGACGGTCAGGCTTCAGCGTATTGACAGATCTCCGACACCGTAAATACACTGTCGGCATGCCCGCCATCGCCCGCGAGAAGCGCCGGTTGTCAGCCCGACGGGCGCCACGCACCTTTCGGCTGACGCTCTCCAAACTCGCCGCGGCGAAGCGCGCGCTGGGAGCGGCCACGGCTACCGAGACCATCGAACGGGCGCTCGATTTGGTGGTGTTCCAGCGTCAGCTTGTCGACGGCACACGCTCGATGTTGGGGATTGCGATCGCTGAATCCGACCGAGAACAGTGACGCGGCGTGACCGCAAGTACGTGCTCGACACGCACCTCTTCATCCAGGGGTTTCGTGAACCTTCCGCCAACCAGGCGCTCCAGCAATTCCATCGCGTCTTCGCGCCGTTCGAGTATCTGAGCGCGGTCGTTGCGCAGGAGCTACGCTCGGGCGCGCGTACGGCTCGAGATCGCCAATCGCTCGAGCGCCACGTAATCGACATCTTCGAGCGCGCAGCTCGTGTGATGACGCCATCCGCCCGCTCGTGGCATCGATCCGGCGATGTACTGGCCGAGATCGCGCGGAAGGAAGGTCTGGAGGTCAGCCGCGTGTCGAAGGCCTTCGGCAACGACATTCTGCTGGCGCTCTCGTGTCGCGAAGCCGGTTGCATCCTGGTCACCGACAACGAGCGCGACTTCACGCGCATCCGGCGCTTTGTCGCGTTCGACTTCGTCCCGCCCTGGCCGATGTCTGTCACTTGACGGACAGTCAATCTTCAAGGTCCGCCTTCGTATACCGGAGCGCTACCCGGATGTCGCGCCGTGCACTACCGACCGGGGGCACCGAGCCGACTGATCTAGAATAGCCGCACTGCACGATGCCCATCGTCCCTGGCGCTAAACTCGGGCAATTCGAAATCACCAGCCACGGTCGCCTACCGTTCCAATGACTCCGGTGCGGGCCCCTTCGAGATCTACGTTGTCCCCTTCCCGGGGCCCGGCGGGAAGTGGCTGGTGTCGACCGCCGGCGGCGATTTTCCACGGTGGCGGCGCAACGGCACTGAGATCTTCTATCTCGCAGCCGATGGCACATTGATGGCGGCTTCAGTGAACGGAAAAGGATCGAGCTTCGAGGTCGGCGAGGTCAAGCAGCTCTTTCAGATTCGCCGAGGCGGACCAGGCTGGCCGTACGACGTCACCGCAGACGGTCAACGGTTCCTGGTCAACACGCTCCCGGAGCAAGCCGTGCCGGCGCCCATCACGGTCGTGATGAACTGGACGGCGGGGCTACGGCGGTGATGCGACGGTGAATTGATGATTGCGGATTGTCCCGACTGCTGACTGCCGACTGCCGACGCGGTCCCTCGTCGCTTGCTCGTTTGGGAGCGATCTCCCATAATGCCCCGACCGATGGCCACCTGTCCCACATGCGGCGCCTCGTACACGTCAACCACGCGCATCTGCACGCAAGACGGCATGGTGCTCCTGGTGGAGGCGGCGACGCAGGATCCGCAGGCCGGTCGCGTGCTCGATGGCAAGTACCGCCTGGAGAGTTTCCTCAGTCACGGCGGCATGGGCTCGGTGTATCGGGCCACGCACATCATGCTCGACAAGACCGTGGCCGTGAAGCTCATCAAGCCGGATCTGGTCACATCGCCCGACATCGTGGCGCGCTTTCAGCGTGAAGCCCGCGCCGCCTCCAACTTGAGCCACCCGAACATCGTCAGCGTGTACGATCTCGGCCAGGCGGACGACGGTACGCTGTACATCGCAATGGAGCTCATTGACGGACCCAGCCTCAAGGACGTGATCCGGAAGAGGGGGCCGATGGGCGCGGCGCGGATCGTGAGGATCTTGAGCGAAGTGGCGAGCGCGCTCGCCCTCGCACACAAGCACAACATCATTCATCGCGATCTGAAGCCTCAGAACATCATGCTCGCGACCGACACCGAGCATCGCGAGGTCGCCAAGCTGCTGGACTTCGGCATCGCCAAAACGTTCGACGACTCGGCCACACAGCTCACGAGAACCGGTTTCGCGCTGGGCACGCCGCAGTACATGGCGCCGGAGCAGGCGGCAGGCACCGACGTCGACGGCCGCACCGATCTGTATTCGCTCGGCGCCATCCTGTACGAAATGCTGACCGGCGAGGTGCCCTTCACCGATCCGTCGACTCCCGCCCTGCTCATCAAGCTGATGACCGAGGTCCCAGAGCCGCCCTCTCGCCGCAAGCCCGACGTCGCGCTGTCGCCGGCGCTCGAGGCGATGGCGCTCAGATGTCTCGAAAAGGATCCTGCGAAGCGGTTCGAGAGTGCCGAAGCGTTGGGCGAGGCACTCGGTCGCGTCGACACCGGAATGGACCGGGCAAGCGTCGCGCGCGGGTCCACGCTCACCGTGCCGATGGCAACACCCACTGCGCCCCGGGCCACGTCAGGAGTTTCATCAACCGCTCCAACAATCCCGACGGCGGGGCGCACCGTCCTTCCTGCATCTGTGGAATCGCCTGGGGCGCGCACTCCGCGCGGTGGTGCGATCTGGCTGGCGGTGGCGACAGCCGCCGTGCTCCTGCTGATAGGCGTCGGCGCTCTGCGACTGGGAAGAGGACCATCGCCCGCCGGGACGGCAACGAGCGACACCGGAGCCGCCGCGCCACCTCCCGCGTCCACCGAGCCTGCGACGCCGGCACCGCCGACGACCGGGAACGCGCAGGCTACCGAGAGCGGCCCGACCGGCAGCGGCGCCGACATTGCGACGTCCGGCGGCGCGCCGGCGACACCGGCCGAAGGACCACCAGCCGAGCAAGTCTCACAGGGCTCGCAGGGCTCGCCCACTCCAGATGTTCAGGCTCGCGCGAGTCGGCCGCCGGCACCCGCGACGACAGCCGACACGCCCGCACGAGGGCAAGCGGCACCCGCGGCGGCGAGTCCTTCTTTAGCTCAGGGAGTAGCGCAGGCGGCATTTCCGGAGAATCCACCGGTCTTTTTCCAATGCGCCGGCGCGATCGAGGTCTGCGCGGCCGTTCGCTCCTCGTTGGATCGGGCCCTCGAACGCAACAATCTACCTGCTGTTCGCAACGCCGACCGCGCCGCGATCGTCGTCACGGCCACCGCCACGGTGCTGCAGGATCGCGTCAGCCAGAACTTCGGGACGACGCTTGCGACGCGCACGTACTCGGTGGACTTGACCGGCGAGACGAAGGAAGGCGATGTTGTCGCCATGCCACCGGCGCGGACGTTCAGTTTTGACGCGCAGTTTGGCCGCGCTCGCCTTGACGAGAACGCCGGATTGATTGCGGATGGGGTTGTCGAGAGCGTGCGCGCGTTCTCAAAGAAGCGACGGCAGTAGGCCCGCGCTGCAGGAAACACTAACGCGGCCGTAAGTCTCAAGCCTGAAGTCTCAAGTCTGGCAGACTTGAAACTTGAGACTTGAGACTTCCTTGTTACTGTTTCCTTACCGAATCCTTCGCCTTGGCCGTCCCGGTGAAGGTGACGATCGCGAACTTCTCCTGCACGTCGCTCACCGATCCGGTGCCGGTCTGTTTCGTGTCAGACCCAAGATTCGCACCGGTGACCGGGTCAATCAGCGCCTCGCCGACGGAGAAAATCGTGTATTTGTCGCCTGCCTTCACGCCCGCTGAGGCGCCGATGTTGATCCACGCCTGCTGGCCTTCGACCTTGATGATCACGCCCTCGGCGGTCGCCGGGACGATAGCCGCGGACAGCTTGGCCAGGTTCCCGTCGCTCGCAAACTTCGCCGCGACGGACTTGGCGGTCGCCTGAATCGTCTCGCTGGCGATGCCCCATTCGGCCTCGCGGCTCGCGCTCGCGCCTGCGGCGAATCCGCCTCCCTTCTTCACCTCGCCGTCGGCCGACACCGAGACGAGACGCTCGGCCGTCGTCGTGTCGATCAAGCGGATGTTGATTGTCGCGTTCGCCTGCTGGACGTTGCCGCCGATACCGCCGAGCCTGCTGAGGCCGGCCCGCGTGTTGTTGATGGCGAACTTGTCGATCGCGCCGGTGAGGATGTACTTGATGCCGAGGATGCGGCCCGCCCTGGCGGCGGTTTGCGGGTCGAGCGCGCCTGACGCCGCGAGCCCCTGTTCCTTCAGGATCAGGCCGAGCTGCTGGCGCTCGATCACGCTGAATTTCGCCGACAACATCGGATTCTCGGAGAACTCGGTGTCGATCTGATTCCGGGCGGCCGGCCCGAGATCGTTCCAGAACGAGTAGCGATTCTCGGCATGATTCTCGAATTCCCAGATCGCAATCTTGATCTTGGCCTGGGCCAGCGCCTGGGACGCCGCCATCAGGACAAGCACCGCTGCAAGCGTCGCGTAACGAACCGCCTTCTTCATAAGTCCTCCACTGCCTTGCCGGATTACAGTGTGGCGATTATCGTGGCCGGCCAACTCGCTGTCAATGACGTCGTCCGGGGTGACCGAATCTATTTCTTGCTCGGATCGTCAGCCGGATCACATAGTTGAGGATCGTCGGTCCCGTGCCGTGCACCTGAATCGTCGTGGCGGTCTTCGTGATCGTTCATGAGCTGCTGCATTTGAGGGTTCACAACCACGGGCGTTTGTTCAAGGCGTTGATGACCGCTTACGTCCCAGGCTGGCGAAAGATGGGTGACGAGGAGAAGTGGGCGTCGGTCACGCCGCCCTGGCCCACCGAACGAGCGTCGCAAAGTTCGGCGGCTTCCCGTGCATGAGCAGGCCGATCTTGAAGACCTTGGCGGCGAACCACACCGCCGCGCAGGCGGCCGCCAGGCCCACCAGCACCGTCAGCCAGACCTGCCACGCAGGAGGCGGCGTGCCGGAGGCCAGGCGGGCCATCATCGCGAAGGTGTTCACGGGCGGGATGAAGCTGACGACGACGCTGAAGGTGGAGTTGGGTGCGCGGCCGATGACCGGCGTCAGGATGTAGGGCGCAACGAGCAGCAGCATCACGGGCCCCATGAGCGCCTGCGCTTCAGCCATCTGGTTGACGGCCGCGCCAATGGAGACCATCAGCGCGCCAAACACGAGATACGTGATGAGGAAGAAGACGAGCAGATAGACGACGAGCATGGGGTCCAGCAGGCCCAGCATCGCGAACTGGAAGAGCGCCAGGATCCCGAGACCCACGTAGACCGCCATCACGAGCAAGCCGACCCCGAGCTGACCCAGGAGCTTGCCGGCCATCAGCTCGAGCGGAGACACGGCGGCCAGCAGCACCTCGACCACGCGGCTCGACTTCTCCTCGATCGTGGACGTCATTAGCGTCTGTCCGCCGACCATGACGCCCATGAAGAGCAGGATACCCAGGATGAACGGCAGCGTGCGGGTGAATCCACGCTGGGCCCGCTGCTCTCCATCGGCGGCCACGATCACCGATTGCGGCCGTGCCACGCGCATCGTGGCCTCGATAGCCACGCGATCCAGGTTGCTGGCGGCAAGGCGCGCGCTGACGATCGCCAGCCGAAGGCCCTCGTAGATCACCGACTCGGTGGCATCGTCCAGGGTCGCCGACACATAAAGATCGTACGAGCCGAACTCCGGCCTGCCCCCGGCCCGCACGATGGCGTCCGGATGAATGACGATGAGCGCGAGATGGCGCTCGTCGGCCGCCTGGGTGACGAGCCAGTCTTTCTCGCGCTGGACGTCAGCCTCGGTGGCACCGGCAGGCCGCTCGACGATCCGCAGTGCGGGGACCTGTCCGCCGATGGCTCTCTGTGCAGCCGCAGTCGCGGAAGTGGCTTGTCCCACACCGGGCACCGCCTCCCCCATCGTTCGACGGAGGTTCTCGGCCCGCCTGGCCTCGATGGTGGCCGGATCGAGCGAGGTGCGCAGCTCGCCGGTAACTTGCCCCGTCAGGTCGATGAGGGCGACGTCTCCGCGCACCTGGGGCGATCGTGCGTTGAGGATCCGCGGCGCGAGAAGGCCGACCAAGGCGAAGAGCGCCGGCATGATCAGCAGCCCGATGAGGAAGCCCGTGGTCGTGACCGTCGTGACGAACTCGCGAGCGGCGATCAGACCGATTTTCTTCATACGGTCCCTCCTAACCTCTCCGAACCTGTAGTGTCCGCCTCTAGGCGGACCCTCAGGTCCGGCTGAAGCCGGACGCTACAGTCATGAAGGAAGCCGGACACTACGGTTATGACACCTGTTCAAGTCCCTGCAGGTTCGCGCGAAGCACGCTCTCGGACTCCTGGGCACCATCGCCCTCGGTCACGAGCCTGATGAACACATCTTCGAGCCTGACCCGCGCCAGCTCGATGCGGGCGGGCGCAACAATGGCGGCGACCGACCGAATCGCATCCGCGGGGTCGGTGCCAGCGCCGATTCGAATCTCGCACCCCTCATCCACGACGTTCACGTGCTCCACGCCGGCGAGCGTGCGAAGCGGTGAGAGATCGGCGCGCGGATCGAGCGGCTCGAGCCGGATCGTCCGCGTATCGTACTGGCGCCGGAGCCCGACCATCGGCTCGTCAAGCACTTTGCGGCCTTTGTGAATCATGACGACGTGCTGACACATTTCCTCGGCGTGCGCCATGATGTGCGTCGAAAAAAGGATGGTCGCTCCGCGCCGGTGCTCTTCCGCGATGAGGTCCCTGAGCAGGCGGACGCTCAGCGGATCCAGCCCGCCGAACGGCTCGTCGAGAATCAGTAAGTCGGGCTGATTGATGATCGCGCCGACAAACTGCACGCGTTGAAGCATGCCCTTGGACAGATCCTCGAGCTTCTTCCTCTCGGTCTCGGCGAGACCGAGACGCGCCAGCAAGCGCGAGGCTCGCACCGATGCGTCCTCGGCGGACACACCCTTCAACTGCCCGATGTACGAGAGGAACGCGCCGACCCGCATCTTGCGGTACACGCCGCGCTCCTCCGGCAGGTACCCGATCCGGTCCTTCGCGTCGAGTGCCGAGGACCGTCCCAGAACCGACAGGGCGCCGGAATCAGGGAAGAGAATCGACATGATCATCCGGATGGCCGTCGTCTTGCCGGCGCCACTCGGGCCGATGACGCCGTACATCGCGCCGCGCGGGACAACGAGATGAAGGGTGTCGACCGCCCGCATCTCGCCGAACGTCTTGGTCACCGCTTTGAGTTCGAGTGCGGGTTCCACGCGGGACCTCCCCGGAGACCGATGTGAACGATGGGCGACCTTGATCCGTTGGCCCGACTGCAGCCGCGTATTCGTTTCAACCTGCTGCCCCATGCTGACCGCCCTCGCCAAGGCTACGGCGAGTCTCGCCGAAGCGTTCGCGCGAAGGCGGAAGCCGGACACTACGAAATCCGTACGACAGCCACCGTGATGTCGTCTTTCGGGGCGATGTCGCCGGCAAAGTCCCTCACGGCGGCAAACAGCGCGTCGACGAGCGCGGTGGGTTCAAGCGCCCGGTTCGCCCGGGCGGCCGCCATGAGCCGCTCCTCGCCGAACTCTGCACCGTCGAGGCGCGTGGCCTCCGTGACGCCGTCGCTAAACGCGACGACCGAATCCCCCGGCTCGAGCCGGCATGTGTAGTCGGGAAACTCCGCCGCCGGAAAGACCCCCAGCATCGGACCACCCGTTGACAGCCGCTCGACGCCGCCTCCCCGGCGGACCACGAGCGGCGGCAGGTGACCCGCGCTCGCGTAGCCAAATCCCCCATCGGGAGCGAGGACGCCGTAGAACACGGTCGCGAACCGAGGCTCGATCCGGCGGCTGACGAGCGCGCGGTTCATGCGGGCGAGCGTCGCCGACGGGCTGTGATCCACGTCCACTTCCATGCTGAACATGCCCTGCAGCATCGCGCCGAGCAGCGCCGCGCCCGGTCCCTTCCCCGACACGTCTCCCAGCGCCAGCCCGAACGCCCCCGACGCCCAGTCCCCGTACTCGAAAAAGTCGCCGCCGATGGCGCGACTGGGCCGCGAGCGGCCGACCGCCTCGAAGTGGGCGCCGACGTGTCGGGTCCGCGCGAGCAGGGCGCGCTGGATGTCGGAGGCGACCTGCAGCTCGTCATCCACGCGCGCCTTCTCGATCCGCTCGAGCACCCCGGCCAGATCGTAGAGCCGCTGCTCCACCACGATCTGGGCGTCACGAAACGTCAGCAGCCGGACGATCTGATACTCGATGCGATGTCCCGTGGGCGGCAGGCCAAAGAGCACGTCGGAATACGTGGCACTGGCCGTGCTGACTTCCGCCACGCGGTCGCCTTCATGGATGAACGGCGGGTCTTCCGGAAAGACACTGTAGTCGGGCGCGAGCGTGAAGAAGTCTTCGAACGACCGCTTGATGGCCGCGCGACCGTGGAGGGTCTTGAAGATCGGGCTGAACACGATGGCGTCCTCGGCGTACAGGCGCATGAGGGCGTCGAGGTCGCGCGCGCTGTGGGCCCGGTGGTACCGGCGCAGCAGGTCGCTGGCTTCGTCCCTCGTCACAGCGACGCGCCCGGCACGATGGCTCCCCGTTCGGTCCCGATCATGGAGATTCGCAGATATCGACAAGGCGAGTGTAACGCGGACGGCCGCCGGTCGACGCCTGTTTTCATTGCGCTCGCCGGACCGAAGGGCGTATAACTGGGCGGTCATCATGCGCATCGGTCGACGCGTCTTCCCGCTGTTCGGCGCTGCCCTTGTCGCCGCGTGCCTCGGGGCGACGCCTCTCGTGCTCGACCTACGGGCGTCGGCCCAAGCCGAGGCGCTGCCGGCGCGGCTCACCGACCGGGAATTCTGGAAGCTCGTGTCAGACTCCTCGGAGGCCGGCGGCACCTTCCGCTCCGACAATCTGCTGTCCAATGAGGTGCGGTTTCAATACGTGATTCCCGAACTGATCGAGGTGGCCGCGCCCGGCCGCGCCTACATCGGCGTCGGGCCGGAGCAGAACTTCACCTACATCGCGGCGATTCGGCCGGCGATGGCGTTCATCGTCGACATCCGCCGCGGCAATCTGCAGCTACACCTGGTCTACAAGGCACTGTTCGAGATGTCGGCGGATCGGGCCGAGTTCGTCTCGCGGCTGTTCTCGCGCAAACGGCCCGAAGGACTGACCGCGAGGGCAACGATCGCCGAGATCTTCTCGGCGTTTGCCACAGTGGAAGCGACCGAGGCACTGTACGACCAGAATCTGAAGGCCGTCCAGAACCACCTCGTCGTCAAGCACCGGCTCGCGCTCTCGAGTGACGACCTCAAGGGTATCGAGTACGTCTACAATGCCTTCTTCAAGTTCGGGCCCGGCCTGCAGTACTCCTCGTCGGACGGCTTTGGCGGCGGATACGAGCCGACCTACCTCGACCTGATGGTCGCCACCGATGCGACCGGGCAGCCCCGCGGCTACCTCGCCGATGAAGAGAAGTTTCTCCTCGTGAAAGATCTCCAGACGCGCAACGCTGTCGTCCCGGTCGTGGGCGATTTCGCCGGTCAGAAGGCCATCCGCGCCATCGGCAAGTACCTGACGGACAAAGGCGCGACGGTCTCGGCGTTCTACGTGTCGAACGTCGAGCAGTACTTGAGGCTGTACCGCACCTGGAACGCGTTCTGCGGCAACGTCCGGATGCTGCCGCTCGACGAGACGAGCACGTTTGTTCGCGCCGGGCGCGGCGGGCGGGTCGCCCGCGGCACGTCGATGATGGTGGCCGAGCTGGCGGACATGAACACCGACACGCGGTCCTGCGCGCCGAACCGGCCCTAAGGTTCGGCTGAAGCCGGACACGACATCCGAAGAAAGTCCGATGAAGGTCACCCAAGAAACGCGCCGTGCACGGCGCGAAGCGCCTGCTCGCCTTTGGCCGCCTCGACGAGCACCGAGATCTTGATCTCGCTCGTCGAGATCATCCCGATGTTGATGCCTTCGGCCGCCAGCGTCTCGAACATTTTCGCCGCCACGCCCGAATGGGTTCGCATCCCCACGCCGACCAGTGACAGCTTGCCGATGTTCTCGTCCGTGCTGACCTCCTGAAAGCCGACGTCGGCCTGCAGCGCTTCGATGACTGCCCGGGCTTTCGGCAGGTCCGGCTTGTCCACCGTAAACGACAGATCGGTCAGCGGCTGGCTGCTGCCGTGGCTGACGTTCTGCACGATCATGTCGACGCTGATGGCGGCCTCGGCGAGCGACTTGAACACCCGCGCGGCGACACCCGGCCGGTCGGGCACCCCGACCAGCGTGACCTTGGCCTGGTTCTTGTCGAGCGCGACGCCACGAACCACGATGTCTTCCATGCTGCGTGTTTCTTCTTTCACAATCGTCCCCGCGTTGGTGTTGAGGCTGGACCGTACTTCGAACACGACACGAAATTTCTTCGCGATCTCCACCGAGCGAAGCTGCATCACTTTCGCGCCCGATCCGGCCAGCTCGAGCATCTCATCGTACGAGATTTCATCGAGCTTGCGGGCGGTCGGCACAATCCGCGGGTCCGCCGTGTACACACCGTCCACATCGGTGTAGATCTGACAGAGGTCGGCCTTGAGGGCGGCGGCGAGCGCGATGGCCGTCAGGTCCGAGCCGCCGCGGCCGAGCGTCGTAATGTGTCCTCCCGGCGTCTGACCCTGGAAGCCGGCGACGATGACGACGTTGCCCGCATCGAGGAGCCGGTGGGTTTCTTTCGGCGTGATGTTCTTGATCTTGGCCTTCGTGTGGACGCCATCGGTGACGATGCCCGCCTGGGCGCCGGTGAGCGACACGGCCGGCATGCCGATCGCGTGCAGGGCCATGGCCGTGAGCGCGATCGCCATCTGCTCGCCCGTCGCCAGCAGCACGTCCATTTCGCGCTCGGGCGGGTCAGAGGTGATCTTCTTGGCGAGGCTGATCAGCTCGTCGGTCACACCGCTCATGGCCGACACGACGACCACAATCTGGTGGCCCTGCTTTCGGCTTTCGCTCACTCGCCGAGCGACGTTCTTGATCCGTTCCGCGTCGCCGACCGAGGTGCCGCCGTACTTCTGAACGATGAGTGCCATGTGGGCCGAATGATCCTATTACAGGTGCTCAGTGCCAGGTGCCAGGTGCTGAATGCAGGTGCCGAATGCTACAGCGCTTTTCCCAGCGCCGTGGTACGTAGTGTCTGGCTTTAGCCAGACCGGCACGCGGTCCGCCTGAAGGCGGACACTACAGCGTTGTGAAAAACGCTGTAGGTGCGGGGTGCCGGGTGCGCGGTCAGACCAAGAGAAGGCTGACCACGCCCACGACCGCGAGGAGGAGCACGCCGCCGATCGCGAAGCGAATCCAGCGCGTGAACGGCACGCCTGCTGCGAGCAGGATCGCCATCAGCGCGCCATTGGTGGGCGTGGCCAGTTCCGTCAGGCCCGCGCCCGTCTGGTAGGCCAGCACCGGCACCTGACGCGACAGCCCGAGCACGTCGGCCAGCGGCACGAAGAGCGGCATCGTCAGCACGGCGTGCCCGCTCACGCTCGGCACGACGACGTGAATGAGCGCGTGAAACGGGACCATCAGCACGGAGGCGGCCATGGGCGGCACGCCGGCGAGCGGCGTCACCAGGCCGTTGAGGATGGTGTCCACGATCCGGCCGTCCTCGAGCACCACCGTGATGCTGCGCGCGATGCCGACCATGAGCGCCGCCGAGAGGAGGCTCTGCATCCCCTCGAGATAAGCCGTCACCGTTCCCGTCAGGCCGAGCCCACCGATCAGACCCGCGGCGAGGCCGCCAATCACAAATGCGGCCGACAGCTCATTGAATCCCCAGCCAAGTCGAAGCGCGCCGTAGACGTACGCCGCCATCGGCGCGAGCACGAGGGCGAGGATCAGAACGTGGCGGCCACTTGTCGTGTCCGCCTTCAGGCGGACATCGAGGTTCGACTGAAGCCGTACGTCGATGTCCGGCTGAAGCCGGACACTACGTACGTCTCGTACGTCTCGTACGTCTCGCGACGCCTCACGCGTGCGCGCCGCATACCTCATCGTCCAGCCAATCCACAGACCCAGACCGACGATGAACATGCCCAGCCGAAGACCGCCGGCGGAGAGCGGCGGCAACTGCGCCAGCTTGAGGGCGATCCCGGCTTGAAATGGATTGGTCGGACCGAAGGCGCTTCCGACCATCGCCGCTCCCGCGCTCATCGCCACCACCACGACGGCGTCAACGCCCAGGCCGCGCCCGAGCACGAGGAGGGCCGGCACGAGTGGAATGATTTCCTCCTGCATGTTCTCGAGCGCGCCCATCGTCCCGAAAAAGAGCGACATGATCGGCACGATCCACAGGCCTCGCCCGGCAAACGCAGAAACGAGCGCCGCGACCACCGCGGGCAGCGTGCCGAGGCGATCGACGACGACCCACGCGCCCCCGACGAGGATCACGACGGCGATCACGTCGGCCGCCGCGACGAACCCTCGCGGAATAGCCACGATGGCCGCAAACGGTCCGACCGGCGCGGCATCGGTTCGATGGTAGGTGCCCGCCACGACGATGCGCCGCCCGGTTGCCGGGTCGTCACGCCTGTCGTACTGGCCGGCCGGCAGGATCCAGGTCATCGCGGCGGAGACGAGGACCGCCCCGCCAAGCAGCACAATCGGATGCGGAACACGCACGCACTGATTATATGGGTGCAGCGCCTGCGGCCCGAGCGAGCGCGAAGGCGCGAGTGAGAGCGAGCGGGGGTGGGGCCCCGCGAGCAGTGATTAAAGGTGCGAGGGCTTCAGTGCGCCGACAAGGCTGGCGGCGTCACGACCAAGGTTTGCACGATCGCGAGCAGATCTTCGAGCCAGAGGGGCTTGAATCGCAGTTCGGCCCCCAGCGAGCGAAGCTGGTCCGACACCGCGTCGTCGATGAAATAGTCACCAGTGACAATGGCCACCGGCGGCTTTCGCTCCGTATCCCGGGCCCGCAGGCGCCGGAGGAACTCGACGCCATCGACGAGCGGCATGCGCAGGTCGAGGATGATGGCGTCGGGAGGGCTCAGGCTCGCCTCCTTCAGGCCGGCTTCGGCGTTGTTGGCCGTCCGCACCTGATAGCCTTCGAGCTTGAGCAGTCGGGCAAACGTCTCGGTCACTCCCAAGTCGTCATCGACAATGAGGACCGTTCGCGACGCAATCGCAGGCATCAGATCCATGCCGTTAGTTGTGATTCGCAGCCGCCGTCACACTCGAGGCGCGACCGATCCGCAGTCCGAGCGAAGACGAGGCGACCGGATGGGGCTGAGTGAGAACCGCCTCGATGTCGGCCTCTCGGAGCAAGGCAGCTGTGGGGTCATCAAAGTACTCGACAACCGTTCCAGCGGGGCCGAGGTTGATGGAGAGTCTGTACGGGCCGCTGGGAGCCACGGCTGCGATCTCCCATCGAACACGTTCTGGACCAAGCATGAAGAAGTTGGACATGGCGCTAGTGGCCCCGCAAGCCACGGGCCATCGAGAGTAATTTCAACGAAGGCGCTTAGAACCAGTGACTTATGGGTGAATCTGCTTCTTCACGTCGAACGAGTCTTTTATCGTTGTGTTCATGAGAGAAGTACGAACTGCACATAACGGCACCGTTCATTGGTCGTAATCTCAAACAAACAAATGGTTTACTGGTAAGTGTCTAGTTATGTAACAAATAGTCGCAAATGGAACCTCGCTGGCCCCGTGAAGCGTCTCGCCGAGTTCGGTCCCGATCGTTCACAGATGAACCCAGGTAAGTTTGCTAGAGTTGGCGCTATGAAACACAAACGCTCTCGCCTTGCCGCTCTGGTCGCCCTCGTCCTTGCCGCCGGCACCGCCATGCTCGCCCAGCAGCCGCGGGCGCAGCAGGCGCCAGCGCAGCAAACGCTCAACCTGCAGGACACCATCCCGTTTGATGCCGCCGTGCGCACGGCGACGCTTCCCAACGGCATCAAGGTCTACGTCCGGGGGAACGAGCGGCCGGCCAAGCGCGTCTCGATGCGCCTGGCCGTCAAAGCGGGATCGATCAACGAGGCCGACGATCAGCAGGGGCTCGCGCACCTGGTCGAGCACATGGCGTTCAACGGCAGCGCGCACTTCAGGCCCGGCGAGCTCGTCTCGTACTTCGAGCGGGTCGGCTCGCGGTTGGGTCCGCACGTCAACGCCTACACGAGCTTCGACGAAACGGTCTACATGCTCGAGCTGCCGAGCGACCGGCCCGACGTCGTGTCGCAGGGTCTGACGGCGCTCGCCGATTTCGGCGGCGGGTTGACGCTCGATCCAGCCGAGATCGAGAAGGAACGCGGCGTCGTCATCGAGGAGTGGCGCGGCGGGCTCGGCGCCAACTCACGCATTCGCGACAAACAGTTGCCCGTCCTTTTCTTCAACTCGCACTACGCGGAGCGGCTTCCCATCGGCAAGCCCGAGATCCTCCGCAGCGCGCCGCCAGCGCGGCTGCGCGCGTTTTACGACACCTGGTATCGCCCCGACAATCTAGCGGTCGTCGTCGTCGGCGACATCGACGCCCAGCAGATCGAACAGTCCGTCCGATCGAGCTTCGGGCCGCTCGCCGCCCGCGCGCCGGCCGCTCCCGAGCCCAACAAGACGGTTCCGCTACAGCGACAGATGCTGACCAGCGCAGCCGCCGATCCTGAGCTCACGCGATCGACAGTGGAGATCGTCTGGAAGCGGGCACACGAGGGCGGGCCGCGCGTCGTCGATTACCGGCAGGACCTGCTGGATCGGTTCGTCGCTCGAATGATCGACGAGCGGTTCGCGGAGCTTGCGCAGAGGCCCGATGCGAAATTCCTCGGGGCCGGCGCGGGGAGCGACGCGCTCAGCCGAACCGTCGACACCTTCAGCTTGGGTGCGGCCGTGCCGGATGGAAGGATTCAGGAGGGGCTGTCCGCGCTCGCCATCGAGGCCAAGCGGCTCCGCCAGTTCGGATTTGCCGCCTCGGAGCTGGATCGGGCAAAGCGCTCGATGACCGCGTTCTACGACCGTGCGCTGGCCGAGCGCGACAGGACCGAAAGCGGGTCGTTCGCGCGGGAGTACGTCAGCCACTTCCTGGAGGGTGAGCCCTCGCCAGGTATCCAGTACGAGCACCAGCTCGTCCAGCAGGTGCTGCCCGGCATCACGGCGGCCGAGGCGTCAGCGCGCATCCGGGCGCTGCTCGCCGACGAGGGCCGCGTCGTGCTGGCCGTGTCGCCCCAGAAGGCAGGTGTGAGCGCGCCGTCTGAGGCGAGCCTGCAAGCGACGCTTGCGGCTGCCGAGGCGGTCGCGGTCACGGCGTGGGCCGACACGACGACGACACGAGCGCTGATGGAAGCGCCGCCGCCAGTGGCCGCGGTCAGCTCGCGCCGCGAGCTGCAGAACATCGGCGTCACCGTCGTGCGATTCGCCAACGGCGTCGAGGCCTGGCTCAAGCCGACCGACTTCAAGAACGACCAGATCGTGTTTGCGATGGAAGCGCAGGGCGGCGCCTCGCTCGCTCCACCGGCCGACTATTTCGAGGCGACGCTCGCAACGGCCTACGTCAACCTCGCAGGCGTTGGCGGCATCAAGCCGCTCGACCTGCAGAAGCTGCTGGCCGGAAAGCTCGCCGGGGCTTCGCCGTTCATCGGGCTCTCGACGCATGGGTTCAACGGCAACGCGGCGCCCGCCGATCTCGAGACCGCGCTGCAGCTCCTCTACCAGGAGTTCAACTCGCCCAACGACGACGCGGAATCGTTCGCGCTGCTGCAGCGGCAGTTGGCGGCGGCAGTCGCCAACCGCGGCCAGTCGCCGCAGCAGGTCTTCGGCGAGCGTCTGAACCAGGTGAACACCTCCAATCACTACACCGCGCAGCCGCTGACGCCCGAGCGCGTGGCCGCGCTCGATCGCGTAAAGATGGCGGCGTTTTATCGGCAGCGTTTCTCGAACGCCACCGACTTCACCTTCTTTATGGTCGGCGCGTTCAAGGTGGAGGAAGCGATTCCGCTCCTCGCGCGATATGTCGGATCGCTGCCTTCGACCGGCCGGGCCACTTCGCGCTTCACCGACGTGGCGCTTCGCTTCCCGTCCACGACCCAGCGCGAGCAGGTCGTCAAGGGGCGTGAGCCCAGGGGGCAGACCGCCATCAGCTTCTTCGCCGACCCCTCGGCGGCGCCGCTCGACCAGGAGTACGTCATCGCGGCGAACACCGTGCTGAACACCGCGCTCAGAGACATCCTGCGCGAAGAGCTCGGCCAGACGTACACGGTTGGTGTGGGGTTGAACCAGCAGCTGCCGCAGCGGGGCGCCGGCCGCATTCAGATCGCTTTCGGCGCGGCGCCGGCGAACCTTGCATCGATGACAGACCGCGTGCTGCGAGAGGTCAAGCGCCTGCAGGACGAAGGGCCGTCGCTCGACCTCACGAACCGCGCGAAGGAATCGGCGCGCCGCACCTACGAGGAGTCGCTGAAGGACAACGCCTACTGGCTGGGTCGGCTCCGCAACGTGCACCTGCACGGTACCGATCCGGGAGTGATTGTGACGCGCACCGAACGCATCGACTCGGTGACGCCGCAGATTCTTCAGGACACGTTTCGGCGCTACTTTCCGGCCGATCGCTATACGGTGGTCACGCTCACTCCCGAACAGTGACGTGAGATTGCAGGATGGCAGAATGGCAGGATTCGTGTCAGGTCAGCCCGTCGAGCTGTGCCTTCAGCCCTTCATAGCAGCTCGGGCAGATCCCGTGGCTGAACTGCACGGCCGAGTGTTCGGCAAGGTAGCCTTCGACCTGCTGCCAGTACTGATCGTCGCCGCGAATGCGCTTGCAGTAGCTGCAGATGGGCAGGAGCCCTTGGAGCTGTTTGACGCTTGTGAGCGCCGTCTGCAGCTCGGCGACGCGATCGGCCAGCTTCTCCTGCAGCGACAGTACTCTGATGCCAACCGCGATCCTGGCGCGCAGCTCCTCTGCATCGAACGGCTTGATCACGTAATCGTCTGCGCCCGCGTCGAGGCCCGCGACGACATCACTACGGCCTTCGCGCGCCGTGACGAGCAGCAGGTACATATTCGCGAGCGGCAGCTCCGCGCGCACGCGTCGGCAGATTTCCGGGCCGGCCATGCCCGGCATCATCCAGTCGAGAATCGCCAGGGTGGCGGCCTGTGCGGCCCGGAGCCGTTCGAACGCGTCGGCGCCGTCGCCGACGACGGTCGTGTCGTGACCCCAGCGCTCAAGCGTACGCGCCAGAATCTCCGCCGTCACGCGGTCATCGTCCGCTATCAGCACTTGCATGGGGCGGCCTCGCCGCTCATCTTAGCAAAGCTCCCTGGCCGCGCGAGACGTTCTCGCGCTAAACTTGGGGTCGTCTTTGACGCCAATCCGCTCCGAGTAGGTATGGTGGGCGTAGTTCAGGGGTAGAACGCCGGTCTGTGGCACCGGAGGTCGCGGGTTCGAAACCCGTCGCCCACCCCATTTCTCAGAAGAAACATCGGACCGCTGCGGGTTCGATTCCCGTCACGCACCCCATCCAGATGCTTGCATTGCTGATTGTCGATGGCTGATTGTTGAATGGCGTGTAGCCAGGTCGGCGAACCCACGGCGTCGAGTGTGCGCTGTGAGCGATCGCCGCACAGTGAGCGCCCACCGGCAGACCTTGTTTGCCGGCCAAAGCACGCAATTTTGCTGGGAGATTCCGGACGGCCTCTGGAACGGAAGGTGCACCGGTACAGTTCCAGACATGAGAAGACACCTGTTCCGTCTCGGCGTCGCCCTGCTCGCAGGGGCGGCCGGGCTGGCCGTCAACCTTCTGCCCTTTGACGGGCTCGCCCGGCTGTGGCCGGGACGCATCCTCACGCTTCCGATTGCGGCGCTCTTCGGCCCGTGGTACGGCGTACTGTCGGCCGCTCTTGGCGCGGCGGCGTTCGCTCCTCAGACTCCGGTGTGGCTCGCCATCTTCGGCTTCGAAGGCCTGCTCCTCGGAGCCCTCGCACGCCGGGGCACGTCGCTGCTTCTGACCGGCGTCGTGATGTCTGTCTCCTACGGACTGACGTTCGCGCTCGTTCCGGGCGCGTCCGGCATCCCGGGGCAATCACTTGTCGGGGCGCTCGCGTTGCAGCAGGTGCTCAACGCGATGGTCGCGCTCGTCGTCTCGGATTTCATCGCCCTCATCATTTCGGCCCGCCGGCTGTTCCGCGAGGGAGCGCCCGGCAGCCAACAGCACCTTCGCGCGTATGCGTTTCATGCGTTCGTGCTCGCCGCCGTTCTCCCGGTCCTGCTGCTCAGCACGGCTGCCGGGCAGACGTTCGCGGCGAAGCAAGAGGCCGAGGGAGGCGCGCGCCTGCACGATGTGGCCACTGCGCTGCGCGATCACATCGACGACTACCTGAAGACCCACCTCCAGGCCACCGAAGCTCTGGCCTTGACGATCGGCCAGACCGGAGGCGATCCAGCCCGACGCGTGGGGTTGCTGGCGCACTACGCCCGGATCTACGACGGGTTCACGGCGCTCCGGATTGTGGATCCGTCAGGAAGGGTGCACGAGTCAGTGCCGCCGATCGAGAACGACGCCACACCGTTCTACGTGGGCGACCGCCAGTTTTTCATCGATGCCGTGCGAACCCGCCAGTCGATCGTCTCCCCAGTGCTCACCGGGCGAATGTCACGGGTGCCGCTGGTGGTTATCGCTGTCCCGTTCTACGCCGAGGACGCCAGCATCACCGGCGTGCTGCACACGGTCCTCAACCTGTCGAGCTTCGAAGGCGTCGTCGAGGCCTACCAGACTGTGCCCGAGGCGAGCGCAGTCATCCTCGATCAACAGTACAGCGTCATTTACGCCAGCCCCGGCTCAGGCTACTCGGTTCAGCAGGATCTGGCGGCAGACGCCATGGTCCGTGCAAGCGGTCAAACGCTGGACGGGATTTTCCAGTACTCGCCGGACGTCTCCGACAGGCCCGGCAGCAGGCAACTCGCGGCTTGGACTCCCGCCGGCGTCGCCGGCTGGCAGGTATTCGTCAGGCAGCCGCTCGTCAGCCTGCAGCTGCAGACACCCGAGTATTACGCATTGACGCTTGGACTCATTCTGCTGGCGCTCGGCACCGCGATTCTTGGCGCTCACACGTTCGCCGAGAGGGTCACACGGCCGCTCGAGGAACTGGTGGCGATTGTGCGCAACGTCTCGGCCCACGAGACCTCGCAGCCGGCCGCGATCGCCTCCAATCCCCCAGCGGAGATCGCGACGCTCCTCGAACACGTCAACGGCATGCAAGCGCGCCTGGCCGAGTCGTACGGCCAGCTCAAGGCGTTTTCACACGAGTTGGATCAGAAGGTCCGCGAGCGAACGGCCGAGCTGGCGGAAGCCAAGCGCGTGGCCGAGGACGCGAGTCAGGCCAAGGGCGAATTCCTCGCCAACATGAGCCACGAGATCCGGACGCCGATGAACGGCATCATCGGCATGACCGAGCTCGCGCTCGACACCGATCCGACGCCGGAGCAGCGCGAGTACCTGTCGATGGTCAAGAGCTCGGCCGACTCGCTGCTCACCATCCTGAACGACGTCCTCGACTTCTCAAAGATCGAGAGCCGGCAGCTCGAGCTCGAAGCCATTCCATTCTCGCTTCGCGATCACCTGGCGGAGACTCTGAAGCCGCTCGCCCTGCGCGCCGAGCAGAAGCGCCTCGACCTGATCTGCCACGTGGCGCCGGACGTGCCGCGCGTGGTGCTCGGCGATCCGGGACGCCTGCGCCAGGTGCTGTTGAATCTGCTCGGCAATGCCATCAAGTTCACCGCGCGTGGTCAGATTCTGGTGCAGGTCGAGCGCGCCGCGCCGCCGGCCGGTCCTGCCGATCCTCACTCCGCTCAGGGCCACGTCGAATTACATTTTTCCGTGAGCGACAGCGGGATCGGGATCCCTCGCGACAAACAGCGGGAGATCTTCCAGCCGTTTCGGCAGGCAGACGGATCGACCACGCGACGCTTCGGCGGCACGGGACTTGGGCTGGCGATCTCGTCGACCTTGGTCGGGCTGATGGGCGGGCGAATCTGGGTCGAGAGCACCTCTCAGGAAGGCAGTACCTTCCATTTCACGGCGCGTCTGGGGTTCACCAACGCCCGCCCCGCCGTCGATGGCACGCTGGCGCGCGGTCCCTTCACACGTCCTGCCTTACCCAAGGCCATGCTGCCAACCGACCCGCCGGCGCGGCGGTTGGAGATCCTGCTGGCTGAAGACAACGCGGTCAATCAGCGGCTGGCTGTTGGTGTCCTGCAACGCCGAGGGCACCGCGTCACCACTGTCGGGAACGGCCGCCAGGCCGTTGCCGCCGTCGAGCGTCGCGTCTTCGATGTCGTCCTGATGGACGTGCAAATGCCGGAGATGAGCGGGCTTGAAGCCACCTCAGCCATCCGCGAGCGAGAGCGCCGGACGTCGGGGCATCTGCCAATCGTGGCGATGACGGCGCACGCACTCAAAGGCGATCGCGAGCGGTGCCTTCAGGCGGGAATGGACGACTACCTGACCAAACCGCTCGACCCCAGGCGGCTCTGCGCCACGGTAGAACGCGTGAGCGAGGGCTCCTCGGCTGCCTCAACGACCACCGACGCGGCGCCGCCGGCTCACCTCGATGCCGCCGTCCTGGCACGCCTCGGTGACGATGCGCAGCTGGTGGCGGACATCAGCCGGCTGTTCATCGAAGACGCGCCCGCGCATCTGCGACAGATTCGGGCCGCGCTCGACCTGCGCGATGGCGAAAAGCTGACACGTGCCGCACATGCGTTCAAAGGCGCCATCGCCAACTTCGGTGCCCGCGCCGCGGTCGAGGCGGCACGGACGCTGGAGGACATCGGCCGGCGCGGTGAGTTTGTCGATCACGAAGAGGTCTGGAGCACGCTGACGGCCGAGACCGAACGCCTCACGCACACGCTTCACAGCTACGCTGAAGCAGTGCCGCAAGCTTCTTAGAGCTATCGCGGGCCTGGTGGGGCCGCCGGCTGCGCCTCCCATTCGATGAGCGCCCGCTCGATGTCGTCGCGGAAGACCCACACGGCCGCGGCCGCCCCGACAAGCAAGAACACCACGAGCGCGAGCAGCATCGACACCGCCCGAACCGCCGATCGGACGCCAGATCGGGGCATGGGCAGACCCAGATGGTCGGCGGCCGTCTCGACAAGTGTCTTGTCGATCCGGCCGACCGGGATCTGGTGGCCCTCCGCCAGCGCTCTGTCGGCCACCAGATTGATGACTCGCGGAATGCCCCGGGAACACGCGTACATCGCAGTGGCGGCGCCCTGGTCGAACGCGATCCGGGCGTTGGGCCCGGCGACCGCAATGCGATGCGCCAGGTAGTCGGCCACTTCATCTGCCATGAGCGCATCAAGCCGGCAGCGAGTCCTCACGCGCCGATTCAGCCCTCGAAGCCCACGGTGCCGGAGCAGCCTGAGGAGCTCCGGCTCCCCCGCCAACACGATCTGCAGCCGTTCTCCTCCGCGGCCGCCCTCCGACAAGCGATACAGCTGCTCAAGCACTTCGATCGACAGTCGCTGCGCCTCGTCGATAACGACCACGGCCGATCCCTGAACCGCCTCGAACAATTCCCGCACCGACGCCGGTGGATCGGTCAGCAAGGATGGTCGCGTCGCGCCGCCGATCTGGCCGACGAGAGAGAGGCAGAGCGTGGTCTTGCCCGTCCCGTTCTCGCCGGTCACCACCATGACGCCTTCGCGACGGTCGATCGCGTCCATGAGATCCTGCGTGGCGCGGTCGAACGAGACGCTACGGTAGATGAACTTCAGGTCCGATGAAGGGCCGAACGGTTGCTCCTCAAAGCCGTAGAACAGATCGTAGGTCAGGCTCGCGTCGGCGAGAGATCGCTTCTGGCGGCTCGGTGCAAGCGAGGGAGCGGGCGCATCGCCAATCGAGGGCCCTCGCGCGCGTTCGCCCACCTCCGGTGCCTGGGGCACGAGATCGCGCGCCAGCGAACCGGCGGCAATCGGTGTGCGCCACGGCCGGCGCCTTGGTGCCAGCGAGCCGAAGGACGCGATCGGCAGCTCGGAGGGACTGGGTGCTTCCGCAGGTTCGGGCCGCGCCGGCGCCTTGGCGAGAGGACGCGTCGGATGCTCGTCGGCTGGATCCCGAACGCCCAACCCCCGATCGAGTTCCAGCAAACGATCGCGGAACTTCTCGTCGTCGGCGAGCGACGGCTTCTGCTGGTCGCTGTCCACTTTCAGGCCCATTTATACTCGCAATCGCAACGAAGTACAACCCGATCTGCGTTGCAATTGCCCCGAAGCAGCACATGTGTTCCAAATAGCGTCACGATTTCTGTAACTACCGATAATCAAAGCAGTCCTGAGGAGATAAATAGTCTCTTATTGACTGTATTGTCATGTATACGAACATATATTAGGCTTCTCAATTGGTTTCATGTATATCAAATAGACTCTTTATTATCAGTATCTTACGCTGATTAAGCAGAGGTTGGCGACAGTGTTGCTGTACCGCAGCGGAACAGCTGCCCTGTAACTGCGTGGTGGCCCAAAATGAATCTCTATGGCACTTGACCCCTCTATCACCGGCTCGTCTGATTGGCGAACGGAACTGCCCACGTTGACCGCGCGCACGGTCACGCTTCGCGAGCCGATGGCGCAGGATCTCGGCTCGCTTGTCGATTTGCTGTCGATTGGCGACGCGGCCCGCTTCGGGCTCGACGAGCCGGTCACCGACGTGGCCGTGCAGCAGTTCATCGAGCGCGCGGCGCACGAGCGCGCGGCCGGGCTGGCGTTCACCTACGCGGTGACGAGCGGGGCGGCTCGGACCGTTGTCGGCCTCCTTCAAGTGCGTCAACTCGATCCCGGCTTCGAAGTGGCCGAGTGGGAATGCACGCTCGTGCCGTCGGTGCGCGGCAGCGGCATCTTCATCGAAGCGGCGCGGCTCGTCGGATCGTTCACGTTCAGCACGGTCGGCGCCAGACGACTCGAAGCGCGCGTGCTCCTGCAGAACGGCCGCGGTAACGGAGCGCTCAAGAAACTAGGGGCGGTCCAGGAAGGCATCCTGCGGCGGTCGGTACGCCGCAGCGGAGCGTATCTCGATCAGGTGCTCTGGTCGATCCTCAAGGAAGACTGGGGCGACCACTGGATGTCGACCGCTCCCCGCGTCCACTGAGGTCTGATGAGCCAGCTTCCCCTTCACGCTCGTCTCTACGTCGGCGCGGTCATCCTCGCGGGCGCGGGCCTCTTCGCCGGATACCTGTCGCATTTCCGCTTCGAGCAACCGGTGCTCTTCGCGGCGCTACTGGTGCTCTCGTCGGTCAGCGCTGCGCTCAAAGTGACCTTGCCGCTGACAAAGAGCGGCTCGACCATGTCGGTCTCGTATGCGGTGGATTTCGCGTCCCTGCTGCTGCTCGGTCCCAATGAGACGATGCTGGTGGCCGCCGGAAGCGCGCTCAGCCAGTGCCACGTGAACAGCAAGGATCGCAATCCCCTCTATCGGACGCTGTTCAGCATGGCCTCGCTGATGATTACGGTGCAGGGCGCCGGCCTGGCCTTTCACGCGCTCGGAGGCGGATCGCCTGCGATGGGACTTGTGGCGCTGGCACGTCCGCTCGTGGGCGCCGCGACGGTGTACTTTCTGCTCAACACGGGCCTGGTGGCGACGGCCATCGCGTTGTCCACCGGGGATCGCGTCTCCACCACGTGGCACATGAATTTTCTCTGGAGTGCCCCGAGCTATTTCGTCGGCGCCGGAGCGGCGGCGGCCGGCGCGGCGCTCGTCACGAGCGCCGGCTATTGGATCGCTCCGCTCACCTTTGCGCCCCTGTATCTGACGTACCGCACCTATAAGGTGTACATGGGCCGCATCGAGGACGAACAGCGCCATGTGCGGCAGACCTCCGATCTGCACCTCGCCACGATTGAAGCGCTGGCGCGCGCGATCGATGCCAAGGATCAGTCGACGCACACGCACATCCGGCGCGTGCAGATGTACGCGGCCGGTCTGGCCAAGGCGGCGGGACTGCCGGCGGGAGACATTCAAGGCGTGAAGACCGCCGCGCTGCTGCACGATATCGGCAAGCTGGCGGTCCCCGAGCACATCCTCTCGAAGCCAGGGCCGCTCACGCAGGAGGAATTTCAGAAGATTCGCATCCATCCTGAGGTCGGTGCCGAGATTATCGCCGCGGTGCCGTTTCCTTATCCGGTCGCGCCGATCATCTTGAGCCATCACGAGCGATGGGACGGCAAGGGATATCCGCACGGGCTGGCGGGCGACCACATTCCGATTGGCGCGCGCATCTTGACCGTCGTCGACTATTACGATGCGGTGACCGCCGAACGGCCGTACCACGAGGCGCTCAGCCAGGAGAGCGCGGCCGCGATGCTGAAGCACGAGGCCGGCCGCGCGCTCGATCCGCGGCTGGTCACGGCGTTTCTCGGCATCCTGCCGTCCCTCATCGCAGCCTCCAACCTCGAGGAGCGTCGCACCGAAGAAGCGCCGGCCAAACCCGCGCCGATCTCTGCCGGCACAACGGCGGTCGGGCTGGTGCCGAAGAGCGGCGGCAACGCCTTCGAGAACATCGCACTCGCCCATCGCGAGATCTACGCGTTGTACGAGGTCGCCCAGGCAATGGGCACGAGCCTCGCGGTCGCGGACACCATGGCACTCATCTCGTCGAAGCTGACGAAGATCGTGCCCTGGTCGGGCTGCGCGCTGTTCCTGTATCAACCGGAATCCGAATCGCTCAAGTGCAACTTTGCCGCGGGCGTGGACGCGCCGGCGCTTCTCCACACGACGCTCAACGTCGGTGAAGGGCTCTCGGGTTGGGTGGCGCGCACTCGGCGGACGATCGTCAACGCGAACCCGCGGGTCACCTTCGAGGCGGCGGGACTGAACGATCCGATTTCCGTTGCGTCGGCGCTCGTCTGCCCGCTGTACTTCAACGACGCGCTCATCGGCTGCCTCGGCCTGTACCACACGGAGCCAAACTACTACACCGAAGATCACGTCCGACTCCTCGAGCGTGTTGCCGAGCAGGCGGGCGCTGTGGTCCACAACGCCATCGTCTTCGAACAGACGCAGGAAGATTCGCTGACCGACCCGCTGACGGGCCTGCCCAACCGCCGGTCGCTGTTCGTCCATCTCTCGCGCGAGCTGGCCCGCGCCGAGCGCCTCAAGAGCGAGATCGCCCTCATCGTTATGGACGTAGACGGCTTCAAGGCGATCAACGACGCCTACGGGCATCAGGTTGGCGACCACGCGCTCCGCGAAGTCGCCGCCGCGCTTCAGGGCGGGCTGCGGTCCTACGATCTCTGCGTGCGGTATGCGGGTGATGAATTCATCATCGTGATTACCGATTGCTCCCGCGAGGCCGCCGATGCCAAGCGACGCGAGCTACAGGACCGCGTCGGGGAGATCGAGATCGAAGTGCGGCCGGGCCGGCTGATCCGGCTGGCCGTCAGCGCCGGTGCGGCGGTGTTCCCCGAGGACGGCACCACCTACGAGGCGCTGCTCGCCGACGCCGACCATCAGATGTATCGCGACAAGGCCGCGCGCCGCGGCCAGCGCACCGCCCCGCAGGCGGCCCATCCCGACGATTTCCTCGCGCCCGCGCTCCTCGAGTCGATTCCTGCCGGCCGTCCGACCGCGCGCGTCTCCAAACTCCATCGGTGACGTGCTGTTCTGGATACGCGCGAGCGCCACGGCGCGAGCGCGTCAGGCGCGGCGGTGGGGCCCCGCGCAAGATAAGATGATGCCGTGACCGAGAAGCGAGACTTGGTCCGGTGGCAGCCCATGCTCGCGTCGCTTTCCCCAGGGGCCGATGCCCCACTCGACGATCCGCAACTCCTGTACGAGCCGAAGTAT
>Ga0156016_103_pt2 | contig 34050 bp, 33 predicted proteins | sample RifCSPlowO2_02_FD_107670 | JGI IMG/M metagenome (GOLD analysis project Ga0156016, IMG submission 107670) | Acidobacteria bacterium RIFCSPLOWO2_02_FULL_64_15 | reverse complement strand
GACGAGTTCGTCGACGATATTCCGTTCCCTGAGACGCAGAACTACGTGAAGAAGGTCCTCGGGATGGCCGAAGACTACCGCCGGCTCTACGGCCCTGAATCCACCGTCGCCACTCGGTGATATGTCAAAACTCAAGGGCTCGCACAAGGCCACGCAGTTCACCGAGTCGGTCATCCGCGAGATGACGCGGCTCAACGACCTGCACGGCGGCGTCAATCTGTCGCAGGGGTTTCCCGATTTTCCCGCACCGCAGCTGATCAAAGACGCGGCCTGCCAGGCGATTCAGGACGACATCAATCAGTACGCCGTCACCTGGGGTGCGCGGCCGCTGCGCGAGGCTGTGGCCCGGGAGTTCACGCGGCGCTACGGCCTGCCGGTAGTCGCCGACGAGCAGGTGACGGTGTGCTGTGGATCGACAGAGGCGATGATGTCGACGATGATGGCGGTCATCGATCCGGGCGACGAAGTCGTCATCTTCGAGCCGTTCTACGAGAACTACGGCCCCGATGCGATCCTGTCCGGCGCCACCCCCCGCTATGTGACGCTGCGCGAACCGGACTGGTCGTTCGACCCTGCCGAGCTTGCCGCCGCCTTCAACAACAAGACGAAGGCGATCATCCTCAACACGCCTAACAATCCGACGGGCAAGGTGTTTAGACGTGAGGAACTCGAGATGATAGCGGCGCTCTGCCGCAAGTGGGATGCCATTGCGATCTCAGACGAGATCTATGAGCACATCTTCTACGACGGCCATCGGCACGTCCCGATCGCGACCATCGAGGGCATGGCCGAGCGTACCGTGACGATCAATGGGCTGTCGAAAACCTACAGCGTCACCGGGTGGCGGGTCGGCTGGACCATCTCTCCGCCCTCGCTGACCGGCGCGATCCGCAAAGTGCACGACTTTCTGACGGTGGGTGCGGCCGCGCCGCTCCAGGAGGCGGGCGCCGCCGCGCTCGGGCTGCCGGACCAGTATTACGTCGATCTCGCCGCGAAGTATCAGCGCCTGCGGGACATGCTGCTCGGCATCCTGGAGCGGCATCACTTCACCTGCTACAAGCCGTACGGCGCGTACTACATCATGACCGACATCAGCGGCTTTGGCGTCAGAGACGACGTCGAGTTCGCGCGTGTGCTGGTCAAAGAGGTCGGTGTCGCCGCCGTCCCTGGCAGCAGCTTCTACAAGGACCCGGCCCGCGGCCGCACCAAGCTGCGGTTCTGCTACTGCAAGCGGGAGCAGACGCTGCTCGAAGCGGACCGCCGGCTCGGCAAGCTCGCCGCGATTCTGCCTCAGCCCCTCCGGACGTAGGCTGCGCGTCCTGCCTATGCCCCAACCGGCCACGGTCTCGCGACCTGTCGAGCGCGCGGCGCTGTCGCCCCAGGCCGTCCGTCTGGCAATCCTGGTGGCTGCGCTCGGGTACTTCGTCGACATCTACGACCTGATTCTCTTCAGCATCGTTCGCATCCCCAGCCTGCGCGGCATCGGTGTTCCGGAGGGTGAGATTCTCGGGCAGGGCGTGCTGCTGCTCAATATGCAGATGGGCGGCATGCTGGTCGGTGGCATCATCTGGGGCATTCTGGGGGACAAGCGCGGCCGGCTGACCGTGCTGTTCGGCTCGATCGTCCTGTACTCCCTCGCCAACATCGCCAATGGCTTCGTCTCGAGCGTGCCGCAGTACGCGCTGCTGCGATTCATTGCGGGCGTCGGCCTGGCGGGCGAGTTGGGCGCGGGGATCACGCTGGTGAGCGAGATCATGCCGGCGCACTCGCGCGGCTACGGCACGATGATCGTGGCCACGGTCGGCGTGACGGGCGCGGTCGTGGCCTCGCTGGTCGGCGATGCGTTCAACTGGCGCACGGCGTACTTTGTCGGCGGCGCCATGGGCCTCGCGCTCTTCGTGCTGCGCGTCGGCGTGGCCGAATCCGGCATGTTCCAGGGCCTCAGGCACGCCGGCGTGGTGCGTGGCGACTTCTGGTCCCTCATCGCCAGGCCGAACACGCGCTGGAAGTACGTCCGGGTCGTCCTGATTGGGGCGCCCATTTGGTACGTCATCGGGATTCTCATCACGCTGTCTCCGGAGCTCGGCGCGGCGATGAACATGGCCACGCCCCCCAACGCAGGTCGGGCCGTCATGTTCGCCTACATCGGCCTGGCTCTCGGCGACTTTGCCAGCGGCGGCCTCAGTCAGCTCATCAAGAGCAGAAACCGCGTGGTGGGGCTCTTTGTCGGCCTGACGACGCTGTTCATCGCGGCGTACTTCACGATCGCCCACCTGTCGTTGACCGTGTTTTATGTGGTGTGCCTGCTGCTTGGCGTTGCGGTGGGGTACTGGGCGGTGTTTGTGACCATCGCGTCCGAGCAGTTCGGCACCAACATCCGGGCCACCGTGACGACGACAGCGCCGAATTTCGTGCGCGGCTCGCTGGTGCTTCTGACGATGGCGTTCCAGGCCCTTCGACCCTTGGTCGGCATCCAGGGTAGCGCGATGATTGTCGGCGCGGTCGCGCTGGCGATTGCCTACCTGTCGCTGTGGGGCCTCGAAGAGACCTACGGCAAGGATCTCGATTACCTCGAGCTGCCGTAGCTCCGTCCTATACTTTACGGTTGATGTCTCCGGCCCGCCGGCTCCTCGGTTACGTTCTCAAGTACCGCCGCGATTTCCTGATCGGCCTCGGCTGCGTGGTGATGACCACGGCCGTGACGCTCGTGTCTCCCCTGGTGCTGCGCTACGCGATCGACGACCTGACAACGGGTGTCACTCGCGGCAAGCTCGCTGGTTACGGGGCGTTGCTGCTGGCCATCGGCCTGGTGGGTGGTCTGTTCCGGTTCCTCATGCGCCGGGTGCTCATGGGCGCGTCGAGGTACATCGAGTACGACTTGCGGAACGACTTTTTTGCGCACCTCGAGCGTCTGCCGCTGTCGTACTTCCAGTCGCACCGGACCGGCGACTTGATGTCGCGCGCCACCAACGACCTCAACGCCGTGCGCATGATGATCGGCCCCTCGGTGATGTACTCGGCCAACACCGGGCTGACCTTCGTGATCGCCCTGGCGCTGATGCTGTCCATCGACGTGCGGCTGACGCTGCTCGCGCTCGTACCGCTGCCGTTCGTGTCTCTCTCGGTGAAGTACTTCGGCAGCGAGATTCACAAGCGCTTCGAGGAGATTCAGGCACAGCTCTCCGACATGAGCGCGGTGACCCAGGAGACGCTGGCTGGTGTGCGCGTGGTCAGGGCCTATCGCCAGGAGGCGGCCGAGCTGCAACGGTTTCGTCGATCGAACGAGCAATACGTGGAGCGCAATCGGCGGCTGATCGCACTCCAGGGGTTCTTCTTCCCGAGCATGTCGTTCTTTCTCGGGCTGGCCGCGCTCCTGGTCTTGTGGATGGGCAGCCGCGAGGTGATTGCCGGACGCATCACGATCGGACAGTTCGTCGCCTTTAACGCCTACCTGACGCTCCTCAGCTGGCCGATGATCGCCTTCGGCTGGGTGACCAACATGCTGCAGCGCGGCATGGCGTCGTGGAAGCGGATGCTGGAGGTGCTCGACGCGGAGCCGGCGATTTCGGACACGGTCCGGCTAAAGCCGGACACTACGACAGTGAGGCCTTCAGGCGTCACCGTTTCAGATGTCGTGTCCGGCTTCAGCCGGATCTCTCCGATTCGCGGGGAAATCGAATTTCGCGATCTCGTGTTCGCGTATAACGGAACGCCTGTCCTCAATCACGTGTCGGCGCGGATCGAGGCCGGACAGCGGGTCGCCATCGTCGGCGTCACCGGGTCGGGCAAGTCGACGCTCATTAGCCTTGTCGCACGCCTCTATGACCCGCCGCCTGGAACCGTCTTCATCGATGGCGTCGACGTCCGTGAGATGCCGCTGGCGGTTCTCCGCGGCGCCATTGGCTTCGTGCCCCAGGAGCCGTTCCTCTTTTCGGACACGATCGCAGACAACGTCGCCTTTGGCCTCGACGCTATCACCCACGACCCCGATCGCCACCAGCGGATTCTCAGCGCTTCGGCGATCGCGCGGCTTGACAAGGACGTCGCCGGGTTCCCAAAGGGCTACGACACGATGGTGGGCGAGCGTGGCATCACGCTCTCGGGGGGCCAGAAGCAGCGCGCGGCGATCGCCCGCGCCGTGGCGATCGATCCGCGGATCTTGATCCTCGACGATGCGCTGTCGGCCGTGGACACCTATACCGAGGAAGAAATTCTCGAGAGACTCGCCGGCGTGATGCGCGGTCGGACCTCAATCGTCGTGTCGCACCGAATCTCAACGGTGTGCGAGGCCGACCAGATCTTCGTGCTGGATCAGGGACGTATTGCCGAGCGCGGCACTCACGATCAGCTTATCCGTCATGACGGCCTGTACGCCGAGCTGCACCGGAAGCAGTTGCTGGAAGAGGAGTTGGCGGCCTCGTGACGAACATCCACGACGACGAGATAATCGGCAAAGCCTACGACGCACGATTGATGCGACGGCTGCTGCAGTACTTGCGGCCGTACTCGCGTCAGGTCGGCCTCGCCCTGGTCGCCATCGTTGTGGGAGGCGCGGCCCAGCTCGCGCAGCCCTACCTCTTCAAGGTCGCGATCGATCGGTACATCGCGAACGGCCAACTCGCGGGCCTCGAAAACCTGGCCGCCCTGTACCTCGGCATTGTGGCGGTTGCGTTCGCGGCCGAGTACGCCCAGACGTGGTTGCTTCAGTTGACGGGTCAGCGCATCATGTTCGACCTGCGCATGGCCATCTACGGACATCTCCAGCGGCTCGACGTCCGGTACTACGACCGCAATCCCGTGGGCCGGCTGATGACGCGCGTCACCTCGGACGTCGACGTGCTGAACGATCTGTTTACCTCGGGCGTGGTGAGCGTCATCGGCGACGTCTTTCTGCTGGTCGGCATCATGGTCGTGATGATCGGAATGAACTGGCGGCTGGCGCTCGTCGCCTTCGCCGTGCTGCCGCTCATCGCTCTCATCGCCCAGTGGTTTCGGAGGAACGTCCGCGATTCGTACCGCGTCGTGCGGGGATGGATCGCCCGGATCAACGCCTTTCTCCAGGAGAACATCACCGGCATGTCGACCGTGCAGCTGTTCCGCCGCGAGGGGCTCAACTTCACACGCTTCGACGAGATCGACGCCAGGCACCGCGACGCTAACATCGAATCCATCTTCTATTATGCGACGTTCTATCCGGCGATTGAGGCCGTGGGCGCGCTCGCCTCAGCCCTCATCATCTGGTACGGAGGCGGGAGCGTCCTGGCCGGCACGCTGACGCTCGGTGCGCTCGTCGCGTTTCTCCAGTACTCTCAGCGCTTCTTCCGGCCGATCAGCGACATGTCGGAAAAGTTCAACATCCTGCAGTCGGCGATGGCCTCCTCCGAGCGCATTTTCAAGCTGCTCGACGAGCCGGTCACCATTGCGCCGCCGGCGCGGCCCGTCGCGCGCCCGGAGGGCGCCACGGGACACATCGCCTTCGACCATGTCTGGTTCGCGTACAACGCCGCCCCTGTCGCCCGTAGTGTCCGGCTTCAGCCGGACCCCGGGCTCGAGTCAGGCACTCCAGACTACGTCTTGCGCGACGTCAGCTTCGAGGTCAAGCCCGGAGAGCGGGTCGGCATCGTCGGCGCGACCGGGGCGGGCAAGACGACACTGATCAACCTGCTGCTGCGTTTCTACGATGTCACTGGGGGACGAATCACGATCGACGGTGTCGACATCCGCCGGCTCGACCTGGCCGAGCTGCGGGGCCTGTTCGGTCTCGTGCTGCAGGACGTGTACCTGTTTTCAGGAACGATCGGCGAGAACATCCGCCTGGGCAACCAGGCGATGGACGAAGGGCGCGTGCGACGGGCCGCTGAGGCCGTTCACGCTGATGGCTTCATCGAGCGGCTGCCGCATGGCTACGAGGCGGCGGTCGCCGAGCGCGGGTCGACGCTCTCAGTCGGCCAGAAGCAGCTGTTGTCGTTTGCGCGCGCGCTGGCCTCCGATCCGCGCGTGCTGATGCTTGACGAGGCGACCTCAAGCGTCGACACCGAGACAGAGCTGCTGGTTCGCGATGCCTTGCGCGTGCTGATGGCCGGTCGCACAACCATCGCCATTGCGCATCGTCTGTCGACGATTCAGGACATGGACAAGATCCTGGTGCTGCACAAGGGGAGGCTGCGCGAGTCTGGCACCCACCAGGAGCTGCTCGCCCAACGCGGCATTTACTTCAAGCTGTTCGAGCTGCAGTACAAGGGAGAGACACGGACAGAAAACTTAGAACTGAAAACTTAGAAGTTAAAAGGACAGTGCCAATCGCAATCAGTTTCAGTGATCGCAGTCCTTTTAAGTTTGAACTTTTTCGTTTTACCTTTCTCAGACCGGCTTCGCTTTCATCACGCCGATCTGCAGGAGCAGGCCCGTGAAGTCGTAGATGCGGCGCTCCCGCACGATCAGCCCCTTCCTGAACTCGTAGAGGAATACGGCCGGAACGCGGAACGACTTGCCCGTAGCGGGCACGCCGAGAAACCCGCCGAGGTCGGTTCCTTCGAGGCCGATGACGTGGGAGACGCTGTCGCCGTCGATGATCAGTTTGTCGGTCGTGACTTTCAGGTCCGGGAAGCCGTCGAACACCGCCTTGAAGACCTTGGCGATGGCCGCTCGACCTTGGTGCGTGCCACCGGTCGGGCTGTCGACAACGCAATCGTCCGCGTAATCGATCATGAGCGCCTCGACGTCGTGATCGTTTTGGGCTTTCTCGCGGCGCTTGAAGATCGCCTCGATCTCTTTGCGCGTCAGCTTCGTCTCGCTTCGGCGTTTGCTGGCCATAAGGCTCGACCCGTCGGTTACCGCACCCGGCCGTTTCTGGTGGTCGTCGCGGCCCAGTCTAATGCATTTCTTGTTCGCGGCCCGGTCACTTGTCTGGTCCGCCGACCGAGGGAAGTTGCGGCAGGGGCCGCGAGGGAAGCGGCATCGGCTCGCTCGCCGGCCGGCGGAACAGCCGGTCGAGAAAGCCCGGCCTCATCGCGCGCGGGTTCCAGCCGAGGCGCAGCACGGTGACGTAGACGGACTGGCGGCCGAATTTCAGCGCGTCGTTGCAGCTCCACATGTAAATATCGACTTCCCGGCCTTGAATCGCGGGACCGGTATCGAGAATCGCGTAGATGCCGTCGTACCGAGCGTCGAGCGAGTCGATCTCCACGAGCGATCCGATGGGGAGCAGCGTCGGATCGGAGGCGGCGATGCCGCTCTGCACCGCGACGCCAGAGAACGTCGTCAGGCCCTTGCAGTAGGCGGTGGCTTCGAAGGCGAGGCGGGCGCCAGGCGCCGGGAGCACGGCCTCGGTTCGCACCGCCTGGCGCGTCGTATATCTCGAATCGAAGATTGTCACCTGGTACAGCAACACGAACGCGGCCGCGGCAACGGCGGTCACGATCGCTTTCCGCCAGAATGAACGGGCGAGGCGCATCGGCATCAATGAATTGTAGATTGCTGATTGGTGATTGGGATTTGCTGAACTGTGTATTGGCGCGCAAGCGTTGCTATCCGCACTCAAATCCGCATGAATCCGCAATCAACAATCATCAATCAGCAATTCAAGGCTCCTGACGAAAGTGCACGTACCCCGCACGCGGCAACGGGGCTTCCAGCGTCACGCCGTTCACGGCGCTGCGCATCGTCACCGCGCGATCCTTTGTGCATCGACCGATGCGCGTGATCGCCGCTCCACTGTGCCGACTCGCGGCCGCCAGCCGGCGGACGGCGCCAGGCCTGACGGCGAAGAGCAGCTCGTAGTCGTCTCCGGCGACGAGCGATTCGGTGACAGGGTCCAGTCCTCGCGCCTCGAACCACACGCGCGCCGCCACGTCGATCGGCAGGGTCTCGACGTCGACCGCGGCACCCACGCCGCTAGCCATCGCGATCTGATGAACGCCATCGGCGAGACCGTCACTGAGATCGATGCACGCGCTGGCGACGCGGTTTCTTGCCAGCATCAGACCGAGCCGTACACGCGGCTCGGGCCTCAGATATCGCTCCACGCATGGCTCTACCACGGAGGACACGGACGACGACGGAGGGCGCGGCAATCTTATGATTCCGTGACCTTCGTTATCCTCCGTGCTAACCGTGGTGGCGGTTGTGAGGTGCTGACGAAGCATCTGTAGGCCCGCTGCTGCCGATCCGATCGTGCCGCTCACATACAGCTCGTCCCCGGGCCGCGCGCCGCTCCTGGTCAGCGCCTGCCGACGCTTGACGGTGCCGGCGACGGTGACGTCGAGCATGAGCGGTCCCGGCGACCGTGTGAGGTTGCCGCCGGCGACGTGGACCCGGTGCCGCGCGGCAAGCGCCGTCAGGCCCACAACTATGCCGTCGAAGTCATCAAGTGGCAACTGGGGCGGGAGCGCAAAGGAAAGAAGCGCCAGGCGCGGCTCGGCGCCCATGGCCGCAAGGTCGCTCAGGTTCACGGCCAGCGCGCGGTGGCCGATGGCCTCGGCCGGTACGAAAGCGCGGTCGAAATGCACGCCTTCGACGAGCGCGTCCACACTGAGCACCTCGACCCGGTTCCGTTCCGGCTCGACGACGGCCGCGTCGTCGCCGATGCCGACCAGCATCCAGTCCGGGGCGGGCGGGAGGCGGGCCTGAATGCGCGCGATCAGATCGCGTTCCGTGACATCAGAAACAGTGGTCATTCTTTAAGGCGCGTGGGGCCCCACCCCCACGCGCTGAAGACCTCGCGCTCGATCGTAGACTCTCGCGCTCGGGAGAGGGCTACTTAGCGTAGTCCACCGCGCGGGTCTCGCGAATGACGGTGACTTTGATCTGGCCGGGGTACTCGAGCTCGTTCTCGATCCGCCGTGCGATGTCCTTCGACAGCCAGATCGCCTCCTCGTCGGAGATCTTCTCGCTTTCGACCATGATTCGAATCTCGCGTCCGGCCTGGAGAGCGAAAGCCTTCGAGACGCCTTTGAACGAATCCGCGATGCCTTCGAGCTTTTCGAGCCGCTTGACGTACGACTCGAGGATGTCGCGCCGCGCGCCTGGTCGGGCGGCGGAGATCGCGTCGGCGGCCTGCACGATCATCGCCTCGAGTGACGGCCAGTCGATGTCCATGTGATGCGCGGCCATCGCCATGACCACCGGCTCGCTCTCGCCGTTCTTGCGCAGGAACTCGATCCCCAGCTCGAGGTGCGTGCCCTGCATTTCGCGGTCGATCGCCTTGCCGATATCGTGCAGAAAGGCGGCACGGACGGCCACGTGCGCGTCGAGGCCCAGTTCTCGCGCCATGAGGCCCGCCAGTCGCGCAACCTCCGCCGAGTGGTAGAGCACGTTCTGGCCGTAGCTCGTGCGGAACTTCAGCCGTCCCATGAGTCGGAGAATGTCTGGGTGGAGATCGTGCAACCCGAGGTCGAAGGCGATGTCCGCGCCTTCCTTGCGCACGGCTTCGTCGGTTTCCTCCTTGACCTTCTGGACGATTTCCTCGATGCGTGCCGGATGGATGCGCCCGTCGGCGATCAGGCGCTGGATGGCCTGCTTGGCGATCTCGCGGCGATAGGGATCGAACCCCGAAAGGATGATCGCACCCGGCGTGTCGTCGATGATGAGGTCGACGCCCGTCGCCTGCTCGAGCGCACGGATGTTGCGCCCCTCGCGGCCGATGATCCGGCCCTTGAGGTCGTCGCTCGGCAAGTCGACCACCGAGACTGTCGTCTCGACGCAATGCTCGGCCCCGCAGCGCTGAATGGCTTCGGTGATGTAGTGCTTCGCGCGCTCGACGGCCGTCTCGCGCGCCTCGGCGTCGAGGCGTTTAAGGAGGTTGGCGGCGTCGTGCCGCGCGTCGGCCTCGATGTGCTTGACGAGCAGCTCCTTGGCCTCTTCACCCGTGAGACCCGCGACCCGCTCGAGCTCGCGCTGCTGAGTCGCGACGAGCTGTTCGTATTTCGTCGCGGCGGCCGCCGATGCCTTTTCGCGGTCGGCGACGGCACGCTCGCGCGCGAGGAACTCCTTCTCGAGCCGCTCGATGGCTGCCTGGCGCTCCACCAGCGCCGACTGGCGGCTGGTGAGTGTCTGCTCGAGGGCGGCCGCCTGCTGGCGCTCCTGCCGCGCCTGGCGCTCGGCGTCCATCAGGATCTCGTGCGCCTTTTCCTTGGCCTCGAGAAGCGTTTCCTTCTTACGGGTCTCGGCGTCGCGCTCCGCGTCCTTGCCGAGGCGGCGCGCCTGCTCGTCGGCGCGGCCGACAGTGTCGGCGGCAATCCGCTTGCGGCTGACGACCCACCAGGCGAACCCCGCCGCCGCGCCCGCCAGCGTGATGGCGAGATTGATCAGGTAGCCGGAATATGACAACACGCGTGACGTCCTTTCCCGTGACCCACTTCGGGCTTGCCTCAGGTCGGCGCCGCGCGCGGGGATGCCCCGCGATCAGGAGTTCAAGTTGGAGGGATCGAACGAAAGGCCCCGCTTTGCCGTGTGGGGAGGTCGATGAACCTGCGTAAGCAGGTGGAACCGCTCAAATAAGCCGCGCTTCAGGCTTCCTCGCTCGGAGGCATGCACACCACGCGGCGTCGCGACTCACTTAGATGAAACGTTGGCTCAAACGAGCCTACCGCCATCACGCGCAAAGCAGGGAACTCGAACTCTCGGACGAATCTTAGTCGAGACGGGGGCCGGGTTCAACTACCTCATCAGGACGCTGTCGAGGAGCCGCTCGAGCTCTTCGGTGCGCTCGGCGAGCCGGCCGTCGCGGGTGTCGGTCGCGTCGTTGGCGCGAAACAGCTCGTCGGCGATGTTGAGGGCGGCCAGTACGGCCAGTCGAAGTGAATCGCCGGTCGTGGTGGACTCGGCCGCCGCTCGCATCTTCTCATCCACGAACGCCGCCAGCCGCGCCACGTACTCCGCGTCGAGCGTCGTGCGGATCGGATACCGCTGGCCTTGAATCTGAACAGGGACGACGCGGGGATCAGTCATTTAATTAATGCTCGCGGGGCCCCACCCCCACTCGCTCGGGCCGCAGGCGCTCACAGATTCAGGGCCTCGAGTTGTTCGAGCATGTCGGTGACGCGCGTCCGGATGACGTCGCGCTCTTGCTTGAGCGTCGTCAGCTCGGAGGCGAGGCCGTCGCTGGCCGTCAGGCGTCCCCGTACCGATTCAAGCTCGCGCGTCAGGCGCTGGTTCTCTTCGGTCGCCCGCGCCTGCTCGGTCTTCATCCGATCGACCATGTCCACGAGCTGCTTGATCTTCTCCTCGAGCCGATCGATGGGCTCCAGGTCTACGCTGCGAACCGCTGTCTTCGCCATGAAGGGTCCTCGTCTATCGCTGCACGGCCCGGTGCTCGCGCACCAGCGCGGCAAGAATCGCGTCGAAGCTCTGCTGCACCTCGGCGTCGGTTAACGTGCGATCCGGCGCCTGGAACGTCAGCCGCACCGCGAGGCTCACAGCTCCCTCCGGCACGCCCTTGCCCTTATACCGATCGAAGAAGCCGATGGCGGACAACGGCGCCGGGACGTTCTGTGCGGCCGCCTGAATGGTGCCAGAAATGATCGCCGCAGGCAAGGTGGCGGCGACGACCATCGAGAGATCACGGACGACGAACGGATGCCGGGCGAGCGGACGGGTCGCTTCGCCGCTGGCGGCTCGCACCTGCCAGAGCGTATCCAGGTTCAACTCGGCGACAAAGACACGGTCCTGGCGCGGCAGGCCGCGCAGGTCGGCGACGAGAGGCGTGATCTGGCCGACCGTTCCAATGAGGGCGTCCTTCCACGGCTCGTCGGCAGCCACGACTGCCGCCGCTTGCCCCGGTTCCAGAAATATCGATGGCGCCTCTGTGAAGCGCACGGCTACGTCCAGAGCCCGGCAGAGCTGCTCGACGACTCCCTTGACGTCAAAAAGATCGACCTCGCGCGCGCCGCCCGACCAGTGTTCGGGAGTCGCCGCGCCGGTCCAGGCTAGCGCGACGCCGCGCGTTTCCCCTCCGACGGTGAAGCGTGCCCCGATCTCGAACAGCCGCACGTCGCGACGGCCGTGGCGCCGGTTGTGTCCCACGGCATCGATGACCCCTGGCAGAAGCGAAGGACGCAAGGTGTCAAACTTGGCCGAGAGTGGGTTGGCGACCGCAATCGTCTCGCTCGAAGCCACGAAAGCTCGGGTCACTTCAGCTTCGATGAAGCCAAACGTCACCGCCTCGGAGAGTCCAGCGGCCGTCAGCACCCGCCGCACCAACCGGTCGCGCGGCACGCGTGGGTCGGGTGGCGGTGCCGGAGCGGTGGCAACGGGGAAGGTGGACGGCAGGTTGTCGAAGCCAAAATGCCGTCCGACCTCCTCGATAAGATCCACCTCGCGCAGCAGATCGACGCGGTAGGTTGGCGCAACGACCTCCCAGCCGTCGCGGCTGACTGTGACCGTCAGGCCGAGGCCGCGTAGGATGCGCTCGACTTCGGTGTCGGCAACCACGGCGCCGAGCAACCGGCCAAGGCGGGCCCGCCTCAGGTGGATTGTCAGGGGCCCTCGGACGCCCGCGTACCGGTCGATGATCGGTCCGACCGGCCGGCCGGCGCCAATCTGTTCCATCAGCGCGACGACGCGCTCGAGGGCGACGACGGGAACGTTGATATCGGCGCCGCGCTCGAACCGCGCCGACGCCTCGGTCTTGAGCGCGAGCCGCTTGCTCGTGCGGCGAACCGACGCCGGCTTGAAGTACGCGCTTTCAAACGCGACCACACGCGTCGCCGAGGTCACTTCCGACGCCGTCCCGCCCATCACGCCCGCCACCGCCTGCGCGTGGTCGCCGTCGGCGATGACGAGCATCTCCGCATCAAGCGTCCGCTCCACGCCGTCGAGCGTCGTCAGCGCCTCGCCCGGCCGTGCGCGACGGACACGGATCTCGCGACCGGCCAGCGTCGCGAGGTCGAAGGCGTGCAGGGGATGGCCCAGCTCGATGAGCACGTAGTTGGTGAGGTCGACGATGTTGTTGATCGGCCGGACGCCGGCGGCGTGGAGCCGGGCGGCAAGCCAGTCGGGCGAGTTGCCGACCTTCACGTCGGCCACCGCCGCCGCGTACCGGGGGCACAAGTCTTCGTCTTCGATCGCGACCGCGAGACGATCGGAATTGCCGGTGGGAACCGAAGCCAGCGCGACTTTCGCACCGGGCACCGAGGATGGCAGTATGAGCGGCCGGTCGTAGAGTGTGGCGAGCTCGCGCGCCAGGCCGATGACGCTCAGGCAGTCGGGCCGGTTGGCCGTGACCTCGAAGTCGATGACGCCGTCGCCCTCGGCGAGCGGCTCGATGGCGGCCACCTCGAATCCGCGCAGCCCGAGGCGGTCGGCGATTTCTTCGGCCGGAGCCGGCACATCGACGAAGTCACGCAGCCAGGAAACGAGGAGTCGCACGGCTAATAAGGGAATTGCTCTAAGAACCGCAGATCGTTCTCGTAGAAGAGACGGATGTCTTCGACCTGGTATCGAAGGATGGCGATGCGCTCGATGCCGATGCCCCAGGCAAAGCCGGTGTAGCGTTCCGGGTCGTAGCCGACGGCCTCGAATACGGCCGGATGCACCATGCCGCAGCCGCCGAGCTCGATCCAGCCGGTCTTCTTGCACATCGCGCAGCCGGCCCCCTCGCACTGCCGGCAACTGAGATCGATCTCGGCACTTGGCTCGGTGTAGGGAAAGAAGCTCGGACGAAACCGCAGGCGCAAGGTTGGCGCGAACATCTGGCGCGCGAACTCGAGCAGCGTCCCCTTGAGGTCGGAGAGCGACAGGCCCTCGCCGACGGCGAGTCCCTCGATCTGCGCGAACGCAGGCGAGTGCGTCAGATCGAGATCGTCGCGGCGATAGACGCGGCCCGGCACGACGATGCGGACGGGCGGCGTGTGCGCCTGCATGTACCGGATCTGCATCGAAGAGGTGTGCGTGCGGAGGAGCGTCCGGTGGTCGGACGCCGAGTCGCCAGGCAGGGGAGAGGCGAGATAGAGCGTATCCTGCATGTCACGTGCGGGATGCTCTTCCGGCATGTTCAGCGCATCGAAGCAGTGCCACTCATCCTCGGCTTCCGGACCCTCGACCACGGTGAACGCCATGCGCGTAAAGATCTCTTCCAGTTGATCTCGAATAATCGTGAGGGGATGGCGATGTCCAAGGAGCGGCAGACGTCCCGGCAGCGTGACGTCGACGGCGCCGGCGGGTCGGTCGATCTGCGTGCTGGTTTCGAGGTACCGCGTCCATCGCTCCTCAATCGCCTGCTTCAGCTCGTTCGCGAAGCGCCCGATGGCCCGCTTCTGGTCGGCGGGCGCCGCCGCAATCATCTGCATCCAGGAAGCGACGACGCTGTTCTTGCGGCCGAGATAGCGGTCGCGCACGGCGCTCGCGTCGCGCGACGTTTTCGATTGGGCGAGCTCAGCTTCGAACGCCGCAATCTGGGAGGCGACCGCGGCGGCGTCGGGGAGCGGCATCAGCGTGTCAGGTGCGGGCGACAGCCTTCACGGCGCTTTTGGCCTGTTCGGCGATCCGCGCGAAGGCGGCGGGGCTCGCGATGGCGAGCTCCGACAGACTCTTGCGGTCGAGCGCCACGCCGGCGCGCTTGAGGCCGTTCATGAGTTGGCCGTACGTCAGGCCGTGCTCCCGGGCGGCCGCGTTGATCCGCACGATCCACAGCCGGCGGAAATCGCGCTTCTTGCGCCGCCGGCCGACAAACGCGTACTTGAGCGCCGTGTCGACCGATTCTTTGGCGGCGCGATAGAGCTTGCTCTTATTGGCGTAGTACCCCTTGGCCAGCCTAAGCAGCTTCTTCCGCTTGGCGCGCCGGACCGTTCCTCTCTTCACACGAGCCATCGCACTCTCCTAATCCCAGTCAATCTGCAATCAACAATCTGCAATTCCTACTTGTACGGAAGCATTCGCGCCAGCTTCTTCGCATCCGCATGTGCGACGGTCGTCGTTCCGCGGAGCGCGCGCTTACGCTTCGTGGTCTTGCAGCCCAGGATGTGCTGCTTGAACGCCTTGCTCCTCAGAAACTTCCCGCCCTTGGTCCGCTTGAACCGCTTCGCGGCACCGCGGTGCGTCTTCAACTTCGGCATCTTCGCTACCTCGCAGCTGTCGACGGGGCTTTGGCCCGACCGCCCTGCGGCTTTCTCGACAGAATCGTATGCATCTGGTTACCTTCCAGCCGTGGCATTGTCTCGGCGATGGCCAGCTCGCCGAGCTCGTCGATCAGCCGCTCCAGAATCCGCCGGCCGATGTCGGGATGCGCCATCTCGCGCCCGCGGAAGAAGATCGTGGCCTTCACTTTGTCCCCGTCTTCGAGGAAGCGCTCGATGTGCTTCTTCTTGAACTGGTAGTCGTGCTCGTCGACCTTCGGTCGGAACTTGATCTCTTTGACCAGGATGACCTTCTGGTGCTTCCGGGCCTCCCGCGCCCGCTTCTGCTCCTGGTACTGATATTTGCCGAAATCCATGATGCGGCAGACGGGTGGAGTCGCCGTGGGCGAGATTTCGACCAGGTCGAGTCCCTTCTGCTTCGCAAGAGCCAGCGCCTGTGGCGGCGGCATGATGCCGAGTTGCTCGCCGCCGTCGTCGATGACACGGATTTCCCTAACCCGAATGCGCTCGTTGACCCGCACGCGGTCGTCGCGGCGGGGGGTTCTGTCAAATGCGATAACGGCCTCCTTAATTTACTCGCGTGGGGCCCCACCCCCACGCGCCTGCCGAACTGACGCCGTCGCTCGGCCTCGAGCGTAGACTCTCGGCCTCGCGTGACGGCTGCTGAGCCTCACCCCACGCGCTTGCCGAACCGACGAGGTCGCTCGGCCTCGATCGTAGACTCTCAGCCTCGCGCGACGGCTGCGGGAGTCCCCTTCGTCTCGACCTCGTCCCGGGCGAGTGCGATAAACGCATCGATTGGCGTCGCGCCCTTGTCGCCGCCGGAGCGCTCGCGAACCGAGATGGTGCCGGTCTCTGCCTCGCGGTCGCCCACGACCAGCATGTAGGGCACCTTCTGGAGCTGCGCCTCCCGAATCTTATATCCGATCTTCTCCTGCCGCTCGTCCAGTTCGGCGCGCAGGCCGGCCGCCCGGAGCCGGTCGCGCACCTCGCCCGCGTAAGCGGCGTGGCGGTCGGCAATCGGCAGCACGATGGCTTGGACCGGGGCCAGCCAGAGCGGGAACGCGCCCGCATAGTGTTCGATCAGGATGGCGATGAACCGCTCGAAGCTCCCGAAGATGGCGCGGTGGATGACGACCGGCCGATGCTCGGTGTTGTCGGCGCCGATGTATTTCAGATCGAAGTTCTCCGGCTGCGCGTAGTCGAGCTGGATCGTCGCGCACTGCCACTTGCGGCCGATCGCGTCGGTCACGTCAAAGTCGATCTTCGGTCCGTAGAACGCGCCGTCGCCCTCGTTGAGCGTGTACGCCATGCCGGCACGATCGAGCGCCGCCCGGAGCTGCGACTCGGCATGATCCCAGGTCGCCACTTCGCCGAGAAACTCCTCGGGTCTGGTCGACAGCTTGGCCGAAAACGGCAGCCCGAAGTCGTCGTAGACGCGCTCGACGAGCCGAATCAGCCGCTCGACTTCGTCGCCGATCTGATCCTGCATGACGAAGCAGTGCGCGTCGTCCTGGGAGAACTGCCGGACGCGCGTGAGCCCAGACAGCACTCCCGACACTTCGTTGCGGTGCAGCGGCGTCTGCTCGTGCAAGCGGATCGGCAGGTCGCGGTAGCTGCGAGTCTCGCTCGCGTAGGTCAGAAAGTGCCCGGGGCAGTTCATCGGCTTCACGCTCATCGTCTCGTTCTCCGATTCGATGAGGAACATGTTCTGCCGGTAGTGTTTCCAATGCCCGGATCGCTCCCACAGCGCCTTGTTGTAGACGAGTGGCGTCTTCACCTCGACGTAGCCGGCGGGGGAGAGCACGCCGCGCATGTAGTTGGCGAGCGTGTGATAGAGCGTCGTGCCCTTCTCGAGCCAGAAGGCGGCGCCGGGCGCCCACTGATGAAAGGTGAACAGTCGAAGTTCCCGCCCCAGCTTGCGGTGGTCGCGCTTCTTCGCTTCCTCGAGCTGCGTCAGATACGCCTTGAGCTCTTTGTCGGTGGGGAACGCGGTCCCGTAGATGCGCTGCATCGGCTGGTTGCGCGCATCGCCCTTCCAGTAGGCGTTCGAGGTGCTCAGAATCTTGAACGTCTTCAGTGTGCCCGTCGACGGCACGTGCGGGCCGGTGCAGAAATCAACGAAGGTCTCCGGATCCTTGATCGTGTAGCAGGACACGTCCCGCTGGCCTTCGGTCTTCTCGTCGATGAGCTGCACCTTGAGCGGCTCGCCGCGCCTGGCGAAGAATGCCTTGGCCTGCTCGCGCGGCCACATCTGGCGCTCGTAGGGCAGATCCTCGGCCGCCAGCTGCTTCATCTTCTTCTCGATCGTCTCGAGATCTTCGGGGACAAACGGCCGATCGACGACGAAGTCGTAGAAGAAGCCTTCGTCGGTGGCCGGACCGATGCCGCACTGCGCGCCGGGGAAGAGGTTCGTCACGGCGGCGGCCAACAGGTGCGCCGTGCTGTGTCGGCAGAGCATCAGCGCTTCGGGACTGCTGTCGGTCACGATGCGCACAGCGGCATCGCGATCCAGGGGATGGACGAGATCGACCAGCCGGCCGTCGACCAGGGCGGCCAGCGCCGCCTTGGCCAGGCGCGGTGAGATCCCTTCGGCGACGCCGCGCACGGGGGTGCCGGCGGGCACGGTACGACTGGAGCCATCGGGTAGTGTGACGGTGACCTGACCCATCAATGGGATCGAATGGCGAGGCGGGCGCTACTGTCTGGTAGGCACGGGTGGACTCGAACCACCGACCTCCTGCGTGTCAAGCAGGCGCTCTAACCTCTGAGCTACGCGCCTACATCGTTGGAACGACGAGAACCGTTCTTCATAACCGTAGTGTCCGGCTTCAGCCGGACCTGAAGTCCGCCTAAAGGCGGACACTACAGGCGAGGAAACCAGCTCGAGCCCCGGCCGAACGGCCAGTATAGCAGGCGGCGGTGGCCAAGCGCTCAAGCGGCCTGCTTCGCCGAAAACCGTTCGAGCGCCTTCTCGAGCACCGGATCGGTGGCGGGTGGCGCCTGGCCAAAGTCGACCGTCGGCTCGTCGACGGCGACCTTCGGCTCGAGACCCTTCTCGTGCAACGCGGCGCCGTCCGGCATCAGATACCGGGTGGTCGACAGCCAGAGGCCGCTGCCATCGGGCAGCTTCATCAGCCTCTGAACCGCCGCGCGGCCTATCGTGTGTTCGCCGATGAGGTCGGCGCGGAGGTTTCCAGACAGCGCCGACGCAAAGAGTTCTGCGGCGCCCGCCGTGCCGGTGTCGACCAGTACGATGGCTGGCAGGGTGACGCCGCCGTCACCGGCGCCGGCCGCGATCGTCTCGCGCGCGCCCCCTTTGCCTTCGCGCATCGCCAGCGTGCCCTTGGCCACGAACAACCGCGCGATCGCCAGGCCCTCGTCCGGTGTGCCGGTGGCCGTGCGGCGCACGTCCACGATCAATTTCGAGGCCCCATTCCGAGTCAAGTCGGCAATCTGTGTCCCGACCTGCTGCGCCGTGTTCGGGCCGATGGCCGCAATCCGGACGTATCCGACGCCGGCCGCGACGCTGCGCCCGTTGACGACCGATGGAGCGAGCGCTTCGCGCGTCAGCTCGACGACGTGCGGATCGTTGGTATTGCCGCCACGGATGATCGTCAGGGTGACCTTCGTGCCGGGCGACCCGCTGAGCATCCGCATGCCTTCCCACACCGAGATCTCACGCGTGGGCTGGCCGCCGATGGCGCGCACGTAGTCGCCGGTCTGGAGGCCGGCCTTGGCCGCCGGTGAGTTGTCGCGCGCGGCGATGACGCGCAGGTAGTACTGGCGTGTCAGCTCGAGCCCCACGCTCGCCGTGGGCGGTGTCGCGCGGCTTTCGACCTGTTTGACCTGATCCGACGAGAGGTACGCGCTGTCAGGGTCGAGGCTGTCGGCCAGCCCGTGCATCGCACCGTGCATGACCTTGTCGGCGTTCACCTGCTCGACGTAGTTGTTCGAAATCAGGTTGACCACATCGTCAAAGATCTTCAGGTGCTGGTAGGTGTCCTGCGCCGTGACCTTGCCGAGGAACCCCCCCACAATCGCAAAGGCGATGACGGGCGCCGACAGGGACATCACGATGACACGCGTGCGAGAGCTCATAGGTCCTCAGAGGCTACCGCGGTTTGAGCCATTGTAAGGGATCTACCGGCCTACCGTCGATGCGCAACTCGAAGTACAGGCCCGGCGGGCCCGTGGGCGATCGGCCGACGGCTCCCACCGCCTCGCCACGCTCCACGCGGGCGCCCTTCTTGGCCACAATCTCGAGCAGATTCGCATAGACACTGAACGTACTTGATCCGTGATCGAGAATCAGCAGGTTCCCGAACCCTGTAAAGGGGTCGGCGAAGGCGACCGTTCCTTCGTGGATGGCCCGCACGGCCTCCCCTTCGGATGCGGCGATCTCGATGCCGTTACTTGCGGGCGTCCGGGCGCTCGCCGTCGGGGCAAACCGCCGCGCGATCGTGCCGACGACCGGCCAGTCGAGGTCGCCGCGAAACGGGACGAGCGGGAGCGCCGAGGGGCCGGAGGCTGCCAGGCCCCCCGCGAGGTCGCGGAGCGCCGCCTGCAGCTTCTGGTGCGCGAGCTGCAGCTCGCCGGCCAGCTCGGCGTTCAGATCGCGGCGGCGATCGATGTCACGGATGAGCGCGTCGCGCGCCGCGGCGGCGCGGTCGGCCTCTTGGCGCGCGCGCTCGGTGTCGGCGAGCAGCGCCTGCACGCGCCGGCTGCGCTCTTCGAGCACCCCGCGCGTCGAGGCGAGGTCAATCAGCGTCTGCTGATGCGACACAATCCTATCTCGATCGAGTTGGGCGAGCGCGGCCACCGTGCGCGAGGCCTGGCCGAGGCGCCGCATGTCGGAGGTCGAGAGCAGCAGCCGCGCGTACCGTGCCCGGCCAAGCTTGTACATCTCGATCAGGCGCGCTTTGAGCGCCGGTCGGGCGGCGAGCACTTCTTGCTCGAGCTCCTCCATGCGCGCGGTGGTGGCCGCCCGGTCAACCTCGACCTGGGCGTCCTCGGCCTCCAGACGCCGCAGCTCTTCGGTCTTGATCTGTCGATCGATCTCGAGCCGGCGAAGCTCGCCGAGCAGCGTCCGCTCTTCGGCCGCCAGGCGATCGGCTTCGCGCTCGAGCGCGCGCATCCGATCGGTCGCGCGCTCGACGAGCGCTTCGGTCCGCGTGCGGTCGGCCTGCTGCGCGACCAGCGGTAGCGAGGCTGCCCACAGAGTCAGCGCCACCGTTAGTAAGGTCCGGCTGAAGCCGGACACTACAGGCGTCCTGGACCTGATGACAGGCGCCGTGGACCCCATGACAGGCGTCCTGGACCTGATGACAGGCGCCGTGGACCCCATGACAGGCGTCCTGGACCTGATGACAGGCGTCCTGAACGTCATGTCCTTGTCGTCCACCCTGTCGCACGCCCTGTCGTACACCCTGTCGTACGTAGTGTCCGGCTTCAGCCGGACTATTGCAGTTGGCCGCATGCTGAAAAGGTGCGAAATTATAGCATCTGACTATGCGTGTCTTGGGCATCGATGTCGGCCGGCGCCGTGTCGGCCTCGCGATTAGCGATACGTCGGGGACGCTGGCGCGCCCCCTCGCGACCGTAACGGTCGCGAGCGCTGCCGACGCCGTCGATCGCGTGCTGCTGGAGGTGACGCGCCTCGCGGCAGAAGACGAAGGGCTGTCGGCCATCGTGGTCGGCATGCCGGCGAGACTCGACGGCGGGCCGACGACCGAAACGCCGTACGCCGCCGCATTCATCGATGCGCTGAGAACGCACGCGCCGGTGCCTGTGCTGACCGAGGACGAGCGGTTGACCAGCCGCGAGGCGGAAAGCCGCCTCGCGGTCGGCGAGAAGGACTGGCGGCGTCGCAAGGAGAAGCTCGATGCCGCCGCCGCCGCCGTGATCCTGCAGGACTACCTGGATCGAAGGACTATATAGATATCGATGATGAGGAAGCTGGCGCTGCTCGCGCTCCTTCTGGCGGCCGCAACCGGTGCCGCGGCCTTCTGGATGTACCAACGCGTGCACTCACCGTATCGGGGATATCAGACGGCCGAACAATTCGTGGACGTGCTCCCAGGCGCCGACAGCCAGACGATTGGCGATCAGCTGGTGGCCTCGGGCGTCCTTCCTGATCCGATCGCCTTTCGCGTTGGGTTGTGGCTGACGGGGCGGGCACGGCAACTGAGGGCCGGCGAATATCGCTTCGATCGCCCGATGACGCCGCTCGACGTCATCGACAAGCTCGTCCGCGGTGACGTCTACGTGATCAATCTGACGTTTCCTGAGGGTTTGACAATCGCCGACATGGCGAAGGTCTTCGAAGAGGGTGGGTTCGGGACGGCCGCGTCGTTTGTCGCGGCGGCATCCGACGCATCCCTGATTCGTACGCTCGACCCGGCCGCGCGGGATCTCGAGGGTTATCTGTTTCCTGAGACGTACTCGCTGCCGCGCCGCGCCGACGCGTCCGCGCTCGTCGGACAGATGGTGGCGCGGTTCGAACGCGTGTTCACACCCCAGCTGCGGGCGGCGGCGGCGAGCGGCGGTCTGTCGGTGCGGCAGGCCGTGACGCTGGCGTCGATCGTGGAGAAGGAGACAGCCCGACCCGAGGAGCGGCCGCTCATCGCCGCGGTGTACCGGAACCGTCTCCGCCGGGGCATCGGCCTGCAGTGCGACCCAACAGTGATCTACGCGCTCATCCGGATGGGAAAGTACACGGGAAACCTGCGGCGCGCCGATCTGATGCTCGATTCGCCCTACAACACGTACCGCTACCGGGGGCTGCCCCCCGGGGCCATCGCGGCGCCCGGACGGGCCTCGCTCGAAGCCGCCGTGTCTCCGGCCGACGTTGACTATCTGTACTTCGTCAGCCGCAACGACGGCTCGCACGAGTTCGCGAGCACGCTCCGCCAGCACAATCGCAACGTGCAGAAATACCAGGTGCAGTACTTCCGGGGGAGACGCCGGTAAGGCCATCGGTGCGAGGGTGCGAGGGTGCGAGGGTGCGACGTGCCAGGGTGGATGCTGAGTGGCGGCGTGTGGCCGTGATGGCCGGGCTGCTCTCGTTGATGCTGCGCGGCGTCGCGCGGTAGTCTGTGATCAGCAATCAATAATCCGCAATCAGCAATTCATTGTCGTTCGCCCCACTTGAGCTTCTCTCGCAGCACCTCGAAATAACTGCGTGTCGAGGGCCGGATGAGCCGCAACACATGGTCGGCGCGGCAGATTCGGATCTCGTCGCCCTCCTGCAACTGAAACCCCGCCTGGCCGTCGAAGGTCACGAACACTTCGTCGCGAGCTTCCATGAGCGGCCGCACGCGCACGGCCGACGTGGCTGGAATGACGATCGGTCGGTTTGTGAGGGTGTGTGGCGCGATCGGCGTCAGGATGAGCGCGTCGAGCGCCGGATGGACGATGGGTCCGCCGGCTGCGAGGTTGTAGGCCGTCGATCCGGTCGGCGTGGCCACGATCAGACCGTCGGCCTTGACGCCGGTGACGAATTCGTCGCCGACCGACACCGAGAGATTGATCAGCCGCGAGCGCGCGGCCTTGGTGACGACAACGTCGTTCAGCGCAACGGCGGTGGCAAACTGCTCGCCCTTCCGCATGGTCGTCGACTGCAGCATCATCCGCTCTTCGATGTGCGCGCGACCCGACAGCGCCGCCTCGAGCGACGGATACAGCTCTGGCAGCGTGACCTCGGTCAGAAACCCCAGGCTGCCGAAGTTGACGCCGAGGAGAGGAATATTCGATCGAGACACCGCGATGCAGTCGGCCACCGACAGCAGCGTGCCGTCGCCGCCGAGCACGACGACTATGTCGACTTCACCGACCAGCGTGGCCTTGTCGGCGACTTTTCGCGAGGCTGACGGCGGCATGAGCGCCGACGTTGCCGTCTCGAAGACCGCCTGGACGCCTCGGCGGTCGAGCCAGACCTCGATATCGACCAGGTGCGGCGTGGCCGCTCGCAGGTGAGACTTGGCAACCACGCCCATGCGAGCGGTCGGTGTAGGCGAACTCATCGAGTTGTTATCCATTATTCACTGGCGGCGGGGCCCCACCCCCGCCGCGAACTGACGCTTATGCCTCGCCTCGGATTTGCTCATCCTCGGCTCGGCATGGCCGCAGGCGCTCTCATCTTATATGGGGATGCCGACCGCCGGGCGTCAGCGCTTGCGCAGATGCAGGAAGAACTCCTGGTTGCCGGTCGCGCCGGTAATCGCCGCCGGCGCCATGCCGATTCGCTCGAGCCCCGCCTGCGCCGCGGCCTCGGTGACCCGTGCGAGCACGGCCTCGTGCACGGCGGGGTCGGTGACGAGCCCGCCCTTGCCGACCTGGTCGCGTCCAGCTTCGAACTGAGGCTTGACGAGCGCGACGACATCCGTGCCGGGCTGCACGAAGGGTCCGAGGGCGGGGAAGATGTGGTCCAGTGAGATGAACGCGACGTCGATCGTCACCAGATCGGTGGGAGGTGGCACGTCGTCTCGCGACAGGTAGCGGGCGTTCACGCCTTCACGGACGATGACTCGCGGATCGTTGCGCAGGCGCCAGTCGAGCTGACCGTGACCGACGTCGAGTGCGACAATCGTCGCGGCGCCGCGACCGAGCAGCACGTCGGTGAAGCCGCCGGTTGACGCGCCGATATCGAGCGCGTGCCGGCCGGCGGGGTCGATGCCAAAGGCGTCGAGGGCGTGTGCGAGCTTCACGCCGCCACGGCTCACATAAGGATGATCCGGGGTGACGAGCTCGACGCGCGCCGCGGCAGCCACGAGCGCGCCAGCCTTCGACACGACCTGGCCGTCGACCTTCACTTGTCCGGCGAGGATGAGCGCCCGGGCCCGCTCGCGCGACGCGACCAGCCCGCGTTCCACCAGGACAACATCAAGACGTGCCTTTCTCGCCGCCACAACATCAAACGCAGGGTCCGCAGAGCTCGCAGAGGAGTTTCAAACCACAGAGCCACAGAGTCACGGGGGACGCAGTAACGAATGGACCAAGAGCAGTTACGCTCGATGCGGCGCCGCATCGAGCGCCTCTGTGTCTCGGTGTCTCTGTGGTTCAAATCTCTCTGTGGATCTCCTGCCCTTCGTGCCTCCGTGGTGAAAACTTCAATTCTTCCGTGAGACGACCCAGTCGATGATTCCGCCCAGATACCCCGCAGTGAGCCGGGCGTCGAAGAGCGTCTGATGAGCCCGAGCGGCGCATTCGGCCGCCAGCTCGCGAGAACGCGCAAGGCCGTGGAGCGCCGCATAGGTCAGCTTGGATTCGGCCGCGTCCTTGCCGGCGGTCTTGCCGAGCTCGCCGGCGCTTCCTTCGACATCCAGGATGTCGTCGACAATCTGGAAGGCGAGACCGACGTCAGCGGCGTACCGATCGACTGACGCGATCAGATCGTCGCTCGCGCCGGCCATGATCGCGCCCGCGACGGCCGAAGCCCGAATCATGGCGCCGGTCTTACGGCCGTGCATCTCGCGCAGGCCATCGGCGTCGAGGGGCCGCTCGCCTTCCCGACCGGCCGGCGCCTGGCCGGCGGCCTGCAGGTCGATGGCCTGCCCGCCGACCAGCCCGATGGTCCCCGCGGCATCGCCGACGACCTGGATCGCGCGCAGCTTGCGGGCGACGAGAGCCGGCTGGTCGCCAGCCGGCTCGCGGGCCAGCAGCGCGAAGGCTTCGGCCTGCAGGCCGTCGCCGGCGAGAATCGCGATGCCGTCGCCGTAGACGATGTGCAGCGTCGGGCGGCCGCGGCGCAGCGTATCGTTGTCCATGGCGGGCAGGTCGTCGTGGATGAGGGAGTACGTGTGGATGAGCTCGACGGCGCACGCCGCGGGCAGCGCCGCCTCCTGGGTCGGTCGCGTGCCGGAGGTGGCGCCTAGACAGGCGACCGCGTCGGCAGCGGCAAGCGTCAGAATCGGCCGCAGGCGCTTGCCGCCGGCGAACACGCTGTAGCGCATCGCCTCGCTGACGATAGCCGGGCACCTGGGTGGCCGCGGCAGATGCCGCTCGAGCGCGGCATCGACCGTCGCCCGGGCGCGGTCGAGAAAAACGGCGAGCGAGTCGGTCGGCGCCACTGCCACTCCCCGATCAGTCGTCGGTGAGCGAGGGCGGCGCGGGTTTGAGCTGGCCGCGCTCGTTGAGCATCTCGATCCGGCGCTCGGCGTCTTCGAGCCGCGCGTGGCAGAAGCGCGAGAGCTCGACACCGCGCTCGTAGAGGGCGAGTGACCGCTCGAGCGCCAGGTCGCCCTCTTCGAGCTTCTTGACGATTGATTCGAGCTCGGCGATTGCGGCCTCGAAGTCTTTGATGGAGGTCTCGGTCATTCCGTTCTCGACACCTTAGCCTCAATTTCGCCCCGGCTCAAGGTCACGCGGATGGCCTCGCCGGCGCTGACCTCCGACGCCGCCCGCACGACGCGCGTGCGATCGCCGGTCCAGCAGACCGCGTACCCACGTCCCAGCACGGCGAGCGGGCTGAGTGCGTCGAGGCGTCCCGCCACAGTGCCAAGCTGGGCGCTCGCCTGAAGCCGGCGCCTCGCGATCGCACCCGCCAGCAGTCCTTCACCGGAGACGAGCCGGGTGCGAATCACGGCCAGACGCCGGCCGGCGTCGAAGCCGTCGAGCTGCCGCCGCAGCAGTTGCAGCCGTCGCTCTCGCGTGCCGAGCGCCGCGCGCGTCAGGCGCGACAGTGCGTGCGTGAGCTCGTCGGCATGGCGGCCGCGCATCGCCACGCGACCGGGAAAGCCCGCGAGGGCAGGCCGGCCGCTGACGGCGTGGACGCGCTGGCTGCGGCTCTGGACGCGGGCGCCGACCGCCGCCCCAATCCGATCGCGCAGAGAGTCGATCCGGCCGATGAATTCGTCTTTCGCGGTGACGACGAGCTCGGCAGCCGCCGAGGGCGTGGGCGCCCGCAGATCGGCGACGAAGTCCGCCATGGTGACGTCGGTCTCATGGCCGACTGCGGAAATGACGGGCGCGGGGCTCTCGGCGATGGCTCGCGCGACAATTTCTTCATTAAACGCCCAGAGGTCCTCGATCGAGCCGCCGCCGCGTCCGACAATGACGACATCCACGTGCGGCACGCGGCCAATGGCCCTGATGCCGCGCGCGATCTCGGCGGCGGCGCCTTCTCCCTGTACCCGTGTGGGTTGAATCACCAGGTGGGCGTTGGCGTAGCGCCGCCGCAGGATCTGGATGATGTCGCGAAGGGCGGCGCCATCGAGGGACGTGACGATGCCGATCTTCCGCGGCAGCACCGGCAGCGGCCGCTTGCGGCTCGCATCGAATAGCCCTTCTTCCTGAAGCCGCTTCTTCAACTGATCGAAGGCGAGCTGGCGTGCGCCCAGGCCGTGGGGCTCCATGTGCTCGCAGACGAGCTGGTACTCGCCCTTCGGCTCGTAGACCGAGAGGCGTCCTCGCGCCACCACCCGCAGGCCGTCGGTCGGTTTGAACTTCAGGTACCGAAGGGCCGATCGGAAAATGACCGCCCGCACCTGTGCGGCAGAGTCTTTGAGGGTGAAGTACAGGTGGCCGGTATTCCAGACGCGGCAATTCGAGAGTTCGCCCTCGACCCAGATCTCGATGAACTCGGTTTCCAGGAGATCCCGAACGCGAACAGTCAGTTCCGTAACGGTCAGCACCCGCCGAGTGGGAATTGGCGCTGGCGGACCCACAGGATCCGCCCTACGTACTGGTGACTGATGACTGTCGACTGCCGACTGTCGACTGTCGTCATCTTCCTCAAACGGCAGATCGAAGAGATCAGACATTGCAGATTTCAGATTGCAGAGTGGGACAACGAGGCGGCGAGTTCCATGAGCTCTTCGAGACTGTAGCTCAGGCGCTCGATCTCGGTGGCGCGGCCGGTCGCCTCGTCCGCCTCGATGATAGCCGCGTTGAGGCGCGGGTTGCCGGTCGCGGTGTCGAATTTAGCAGGCAGGCCGTTGAGGAATCGACCGAGGGCGGCCTCGATCTGGACGCCGATCACCGAATCGTGAGGCCCGGTCATCCCGACGTCGGTGAGATACGCCGTGCCCTTCGGCAGAATGCGCTCGTCGGCCGTCTGGACGTGCGTGTGCGTACCGATGACCGCGGTCACCTTGCCGTCAAGATGCCAGCCCATCGCCACCTTCTCTGAGGTAGCCTCGGCATGAAAATCCACCAGGATGACGCGCGTCCGCCCATCCAGGGCTTCAATTTCCCGTTGCACTACGACGAACGGATCGTCAACGAGCGGCATGAACACTCGTCCCATGACGTTGATGACCCCGACCGAGCGCCCGTCCCGGGTTCTCGCGAGATAGCGTCCGTTGCCGGGCGCGGCGCTGGAGTAGTTGGCTGGCCGGAGCAGGCGCGCCTCGGCGCCGATGTAGTCGAGTGCTTCTCTCTTGTCCCAGATGTGGTTGCCCGAGGTCAGGACATCCACGCCGTACTCCAGAATCTGATCCCCAACGCCGCGAGTGATGCCAAAGCCCGCCGCGGCGTTCTCCGCATTGGCGATCACGAGGTCGATGTGGTGGTGGGCCACGAGCGCGGCGAGTCCCTCTCGTACGAGGTCCCGCCCGGGGCGGCCAACGATGTCACCAATAAAAAGGAGGCGCATTACTTGGGCTCAAGCTGTCCCCATTCCCAGACGCCCTCGCCCGCTGCGTTCAGCATATCCAGGACAGAACGTCAGAGATCATCGCATAGGCCCCGCCGAGCTGCCAGCCGGTCTGGATAAGCTCATGAAAGAGAGGAAGATAGCCAAGGTATAGATATGAGTGTAATAAGGTCAGATTATCTTCTTGACAGACACTAATATCACCCCTATACTCCCTAGGATTTCTCGAAACCGATTGGGGGGACAACCAATGCCAGCCAAAGTGATTGGGATCGACCTTGGGACGACGAACTCCGTTGTCGCCGTCATGGAAGGGGGAGAGCCCACGGTCATCGTCAACCAGGAAGGCGCGCGACTGACGCCGTCGGTCGTGGCGATGGCGAAGAACGGCGAGCGTCTCGTCGGTCAGGTCGCCAGGCGCCAGGCGGTGACGAATCCGGAGAACACGGTCTTTTCGATCAAACGATTCATGGGCCGCAAGTTCGAGGAGGTCTCGAGTGAGGCGACGCGTGTGCCATATAAGGTGGCGCGCGCCAGTAACGGCGACGCGTGGGTCGAGGTTCGCGGCAAGGCGTCTTCGCCGCCGGAGATCTCGGCCATGGTGCTTCAGAAACTGAAGCAGGCCGCCGAGGACTACCTGGGCGAGAAGGTCACCGACGCGGTGATTACCGTGCCGGCGTACTTCAACGACGCCCAGCGGCAGGCGACCAAAGATGCCGGCAAGATCGCCGGGCTGAACGTGCTGCGCATCATCAACGAGCCGACGGCCGCCGCGCTCGCCTACGGTCTCGACAAGAAGAAAGACGAAACGATCGCCGTTTACGACTTCGGCGGCGGCACCTTCGACATCTCGGTGCTCGAGGTCGGTGAAGGCGTCGTCGAGGTGAAGGCGACCAACGGCGACACGCATCTCGGCGGTGACGATCTCGACGATCGCATCATCGAGTGGCTCGCTGCGGAGTTCAAGAAGACCGAAGGCATCGATCTCGCCAAGGACCGGATGGCGCTCCAGCGACTGAAGGAGGGCGCCGAGAAAGCGAAGATCGAGTTGTCGACGGCGATGGAGACCGAGATCAATCTGCCGTTTGTGACCGCCGATCAGAGCGGGCCCAAACACCTGCAGGTGAAGTTGTCGCGGGCGAAGCTCGAACAGCTCGTCGACGATCTGCTGCAGCGGACCATGGGGCCCGTGAAGCAGGCGCTGGCCGACGCCGGCGTCGATCCGAAAAAGATAGACGAGGTGGTGCTTGTCGGCGGGTCGACCCGGATGCCGAAGGTGCAGCAGCTCGTGCGCGACTACTTCGGCAAGGACCCGCACAAGGGCGTCAATCCCGATGAGGTCGTGGCCGTGGGCGCGGCGGTGCAGGGTGGGGTGCTCACGGGCGACGTCAAGGACATGCTGCTGCTCGACGTCACGCCGCTCTCGCTCGGCATCGAGACGCTTGGGGGCGTGATGACCACGCTCATCGCGCGGAACACGACGATTCCGACGCGGAAGAGCGAAACGTTCTCGACGGCGGCCGACAACCAGACGAGCGTCGAGGTGCACGTGCTGCAAGGCGAGCGGCCGCTGGCGCGCGATAACCGGACGCTCGGCCGGTTCCACCTGATCGGCTTGCCGCCGGCGCCTCGGGGCGTGCCGCAGGTCGAGGTCAGCTTCGACATCGACGCCAACGGCATCGTGAACGTCGCGGCCAAGGATCTGGGCACCGGCAAGGAGCAGAAGATCACCATTACTGCGTCGAGCGGGCTTGCCAAAGAGGAAGTCGATCGGATGGTGAAGGACGCGCAGAGCCATGCGGCCGAAGACCAGGCCCGGCGCGATCTCATCGAGGCGCGCAATCAGGCCGACTCGCTGGCCTATCAGGTCGAGAAGACGGTGAACGACAACCGCGAGAAGGTGCCCGTTGGCGAGCTCTCGCGCATCGAGTCGGCGATTGCCGACGCTCGGAAAGCCGCGCAGGGCGACGACCTGACGGCCATCAGGAAGGCGATGGACGAGCTGCAGCGCGTGTCGCATTCGCTCGCGGAACAGCTTGACAAAGGTTCTGGTGGTTCTAGCGGTACTAGTGGTTCTGGAGGTTCTGGTGGTGCGAGGGGTTCGGAAGGCTCGGGAGTGAAAGAGGGAGAGGTCGTCGACGCGGAGTACGCGGAGACAAGGTGATGCGTGAGTTTGCGGATTGCTGATTGCTGATTGAGAAGGAGGACATCATGGCTATCGTTCGTTGGAGTGACCCATTCCGGGAGTTCGCGCAGCTGCAGGATCGGATGAATCGGGCGTTCTCGGACGCCTACGGGCGAGGCGACGAGGGGCTCTTGACCTCTGGCACGTGGCTGCCGCCGGTCGACATCTACCAGGACGGCAACCACGAGCTCGTGATCAAGGCCGAGCTGCCCGACATGACTCGCGAGGACATCGACATCACGGTCGAGGACGGCACGCTCACGATCAAGGGCGAGAAGAAGCTGTCGACCGACGTGAAAGACGAGCAGTTCCACCGAATCGAGCGGCGCTACGGTGCGTTCAGCCGGTCGTTCTCGCTGCCGCAGACGGTGGACACGGCGAAAGTCGGGGCCGACTACAAGAACGGGGTCCTGACCGTCCGGCTTCCGCTGCGGGAGGAAGCCAGGCCCCGGCAGATCAAGGTGAACGTCGCGGCATAGGCGATGGGAGAAAGTCTCAAGTCTCAAGTCTCAAGTCTCAAGTGTGAAGTCTGTCACCTTGAGACTTGAGACTTCAGACCTGAGACTTGCTCTTTTCGATCGCCCCACTCGCGTGCTACCCTGTCGAGTCACCATGACCGAGAAGAACGTACGCATCGAACAGCAACCGGACCAGGATCACGGTCCGCTGATTCCATCGGAGCCCGCGCCGCCGATTACCAGCCGCTTTCTCTACGTGGACGTCGCCGCACTGCGTGCCAAGCAGTTGCGTCGAGGTGCCAGGCCGCGGCTGGGCGACGCCGAAGGTCTGGACGTCATGCACAAGGCCGAGCGCGTCGCGATGGAGGAGGTCCGCCGGGGACTGGTGTCCTACGAGGTTCCGGAGGCCAAGCCCGGGTCGGCAGCGACCGAACGATGAACGCCACCGACGTCCAGCAGATTGTGCTCGGCGCGCTTGAGGGGCTGGCGTCGAGCACCCTGTTCGTACTGGCGCTCGTCATCGGCTTTTGTGTTGTGGTGGGCTTCACGAAGCTGAAGAAGACCTCCGGCGGCACTGCGATGGTCGTCAAGAGCCTGGACGAACGGATCAGCCATCAGCCGATGGTGTATCTGACGCCAACGGCTCCGCGTGGGCCCGCCGACCAGCTCAAGGCGCCAGAACTGCTCGAGGCAGCTCGCCGGACCTAAACGCCACATTCACGCGACGCTCTGCGGCTGCCAGCGTAGTCCGAGGTTGATGATGCGCTGGAGCACAGCGTCGTACGAGAGTCCGACCTTTGCGGCCGACGCCGCAAAATCCTCTCCGCGGGCAATCTGAGGGTTGGGGTTCGCCTCGAGCACCCACACGGTGCCCGCCGCGTCCAGTCGCAGGTCAATCCGCGCGTAGCCGCTCAGCTCGAGGGCCCGATACGCGCGCTTGCAGATATGCTGGACGGCGCCGGCCTGCGCCTCGGTCAGATCCCTTGCCGGTCCGCTCTCAATCCCGTACTTCTTCTGATACTTCACGCTCCACTTCACACGGTCGGTCGCAATGCGTCTCGCGCCCTCGGGCATGTTGGTGAAAAACAGCTCCCACACGGGCAGGACCTGCAGGGCCTGATTGCCGAGGACGCCGACGTAGAGCTCGCGTCCCTCGACGTACTGCTCGACGATGGCCGCCGTGCCGATGCTGTCGTGGATGAAGGTGACACGCTCTTTGAGCTTGTCGTCACTGTCAACCACCGAGGCCTGCGAGATGCCGATCGACGCCTCCTGCGTCAGCGATTTCACCATCAGCGGGAAGGTCAGGCGCTTGGATCGGCGCACCGGGCGTCCGATGCGGAAGACCTCGAATTCGGGCACCGCAATCCGGTGGTACGCCAGCAGCTTCTTGGAGAGCGACTTGTCGCGCGCGAGCAGCAGGCCGCGCGGGTTGCAGCCGGTGTAGGGGAGCTTCAGCAGCTCGAGGTGCGACACGACGTTCTGGTCGAAGATGGCGATGTCGTCGAAGCCTTCGAGCAGGTTGAAGGCGATGTGGGGCTTCCATTCCGACGACGCCCGCCGGATTTCGCCCAGGTCGTCGTGGACACCGAGCGTCTGCACCTCGTGCCCCAGCGACGTCAGTGTGGAGATGACGTCGTACTCGGTCCGCCACGGTGCCGAGGTGATGTCGGCGCCCTCCTCGATCTGAGCCGGCGGAATCAGATGGCGGTGCACCAGGGCCAGGACGCGCAGGCGGCTGACGGTCATAGTGCGACCCGGTGCCGTCCGCTGTGCAGGTAGTTCATCGTCTGCACCGTGAGAAAGACGAGGAAGTCGATCCGCGTCGATTCTTCCGAGTCGGTCAGCCGCAGGTTCAGCTCGCGACAGCGCTCGATGATCGTTTCGAGCACCTGATCGATCGTGTATTGGTAGCTGTCGGTGAAGCTGGCCACCGTGGTCCGCGCCTCCTTGCGGATCCGCCGGACGAAGCGCGCCGCTGGCAGGTTCTTGGCGTACGGCGGCGCGTCGGAAAAGAGATTCCGCAGATCGGACTCATAGAAATCCGGGTGGTCCAGGCCGTAGTGCTCGCGCTTCTTGCGGTAGTGCTCGCCGAGCGTCTTGCGCAGGCGCGACAGCGGGTCCACTTGCTTCTTGGTTCTGATGCGCGGACGTTTCTTGGCGAGCCGCCGCATCAACCCGTCCAGGTATTCGAGCTTGCGCTCGGCCGGCCAGCCTGCGTAGCGGGTGCCCCACATCGAGTGCGGATCGAGCCAGACGGCAAACGTCTCCGCAAAGTCTTCGTCGGGATGGCTCTGCGCGTACCAGTGATCGAGATGATGGACGAAGCTCTTGCTGTACGGCTTGGGCGTGTAGTACTCGGGGTACGGGGTGGCCGGCGTGCCGAACAGCCTCCGCCGGGTCCGGCGCCGCCGAAGCTGGTACGCGTTGTCGATCGCGTGGCCGACCTCGTGCCGCAGGATGCGAAGGCACGACGCCGGGTCGCCGCCTTCCACTTCGAGCATCTGTGCCAGTTCCAGCCTGGCGAGTCGCGGATGGGCCAGGTAGAAGGGGACGGCAATGCCCGGGACGCCGTCCGGCGTGAACCATTCGTCCGAGAGCCAATAGTGCGGCCGAAACACCAGACCGCGCGCCTCGAGCTCGGTGTTCAGCTGCGCGAGACGCTGCTCGATCTCCGTCCCCTCGATCGAGAGGCCGAGATCGCACAGACGTAGCCCCAGGAGCTGTTCGTCGGACCACGACACCCACTGGGGCTCAGACATACTGAATTGCAGTCGGTTCTTGCTTCCACCAATTCGTATCCCGCTCGTAGGCATCCGCGATCCGCAGGAGAGTCGCTTCGTCCAGGCGGCGCCCGGTCAGTTGCAGGCCCACCGGCAGAGCGTCGGCGGTGAAGCCGCAGGGGACACTCACCGCCGGCAACCCGGCCAGGTTGGCGCTCACCGTGAAGACATCGGCAAGATACATCTGCAGCGGGTCGGTCGTGCGCTCGCCGATCTTGAACGCCGGAATCGGGCTGGTCGGCATGGCCACGACGTCGACGCGCTCGAAGGCGCGGTCGTAGTCTCGGAGGACGAGCGTGCGCACCTGCTGGGCCTTCAAGTAGTACGCGTCGTAGTACCCGGCGCTCAGCACGTAGGTGCCGAGCATGATGCGACGCTTCACTTCAGGTCCGAACCCTCTCGCCCTGGTGCGCGCGTACATCGCACCGAGCGCATCGGGGCCGCCGCCATCGTCACCCTTCCTGTCCTCGTCGCCCTTTCTGTTGTCGTTGTCCTTTCTGTTGTCGTTGTCCTTTCTGTTGTAGTGTCCGGCTTCAGCCGGACCTTTCGCCGGACCTTCCCCCGCACGAAATCCGTACTTGACGCCGTCGTACCGCGCCAGATTCGAGCTCGCCTCCGCCGTCGCCACCAAGTAGTACGCCGGAATCGCATACGGCGCATGCGGCAGGTCAATGTCCACCAACGTTGCGCCTCGGCCGGCGAGCACTTGGAGCGAGGCGCGGAACGCCCGCGCGACGTCCTCGTCAACGCCGCTTTCGACCAGGCGTGACGGCACACCCACGCACGTGCCTCGGATGTCACCGGACAGGGCCGCGGCGTAATCGGCAACTGGATCTGGGGCGCTCGTGGCGTCGGCCGGATCGACGCCGGCGATGACGCCAAGCGTCAGCGCGGCATCGTACACGGTTCGCGTCAGTGGGCCGATCTGATCGAGCGACGATCCAAAGGCGATCAGGCC
>Ga0156016_101_pt1 | contig 34784 bp, 29 predicted proteins | sample RifCSPlowO2_02_FD_107670 | JGI IMG/M metagenome (GOLD analysis project Ga0156016, IMG submission 107670) | Acidobacteria bacterium RIFCSPLOWO2_02_FULL_64_15 | reverse complement strand
GCGGCGGGACTCGAACGCTCCTGAGGAGGTCCGTGCCACCTCGATGTTGTCCGGAACTATCTCGAAGCCGCCACTCGGGCCAGGCGTCTCACAGTTGTTGACACTCACTGTAACCATGACCCTCTTATTCCCTTGAGAATTGCCGTTTCTCGCGCAGCGCCATCAACTCATCCTCCGTCTTGACCGTAAATCGGAAGGTCTGCCGGAACGATCCTCCAACACCCTTCATTCCGGAATAGAGGATGTACTTGATCGGTGTAGCCTGAATTGCTCGAGCCAGGTATTGGCGTATCCAAAAAACATGCGATGCGGGGCAGTCATTCATGTCGATCAAGGGCGCGCCATCAGTGATAGACAAAGCGCCACCGCATTGCGCGCCGCCTGCCTTGGCCGGACCGTGGTACCCAATCGGTATCGTAAGTACAAAGAGATCCGCCATGACCTCAGCCGATGTCTCCATATCGTCGAGCAGCCAAGGAGTCTCCCGTTTGACTGCGGCGTAGGCATCGCGAGTTTCTTGGTCCACCAACCCGTCGACAGAGCCGGGACTGTGCCCCAGTAGATCGAGAAACCTCTCGATGTACAGGATGTCGTTTGTACTGGTCGTCTCTTGAGCCATCAAGAGAGAACCACTGACCAAACAAAGAACACAAAGAACGGAGATTGCAGATAATGCGCGTCCCATCGCTAATCTCTCCTTATCTTAGGCGTCTTGTCTCAACCCTTTGTTCCACAGGCGTCACCACGCCGCCCAACGCCGGGCTTGAGCCGCGCGCCGCGGCGGCAGGTTAGCACGGACAGTGGGCGCGACGGCTCCAAGCCGTGTTAGGCATCAGACTTTCTCAAATTGGCGCGCACAACATGGCAGAGACGAAGCGACCCGATAAGACAGGCCACAACGCCTGCAATGGCACCGCTCCAATACACTCGTGTGAGATACGCGACAGTCGCTCCGAAAGCGACAGAGATTGCGAGATCCATCATCAGAATCAAGAACACGCCTCGAGAATGATCCGTGTGTTCGTATGTTCGCTGCCAGATTCTGACGCGTAGTTGTTCGGCTCCGCACAATTTGCTGGCCTTGCGCATCAAACGTCGTGTCTCGATCGTTTCCGAATGGAGATGAGCGAGGTACCAACATGACCCTACTGCCACTACACAAGCAAGTAGCGAGAAGTACCACGTCTTGGAAAAGGTGAGGTCGGCCTCGCTTACAAACATCCGAGTGAGACCAACGACGGCGGCGATTAGGACAAGCGCCCCATTTACGGCGTTCCACTGATTGCTCCGATACCACCAAATGTCATCATGCGCAAACTGCGCGATCAGCCGGGCGTTCTCGATCTGGTCACCGTCTTCGGGAGGGTGTTTATCTTCGGTCATTGAAATGTGCTTGGGATACTTCAAGAACTCGTTGAATGCCTAACGATGCGCGCTGAGCCGCGAGGCTCGGCGACACCTTACCACGGACGAAAAAGCCGCGTCGGCTCCAGCGCGTGTTAGCCGGTTTGTCGAATTGAATGAGTCCCACGCAAACCAGACGGCTCGCGCGTGCACTGGCGTGGCGATGGACCCATCGAGCGGCGCAACCTGATGGCGACACTCCAGCGCGAACAAATAGCTGGGCCTTTTCAAACGAGTCGTGGTGCCACCACGCCGTCGTACGCGCTCAACAATTGCCCGAATGGCGCGACGGCCTGATACGGGATGGCGGCACGCGAGCCACTATGCGCCGGGCGCTCGATACCGGACTTGTTTCGCCTTGCGCAGGGCATCCATCGTTTCGTCGACGGTCAGGAGAACTGTCGTTTCGATCGAGCTAAGCGCACCGCCTCCACCAATCGCCAGCGCGACCGCGGCCATGGACACGTTGTCGGGAGCCTCCCACAGGTTGTAGCCGTCGTGTGTGCCGAAGGCATACCAGAACCCATGGAGCTTCCCACCGACCGACTCGATGTACGACTGAGCGGCCTTTCGACGGTCTTCCGGGTTGCCGATCAGCCTCGCCCAAGTCTCCGGCGTGTAGCTGAACCTCGATAGATAAAGCGGCATCGTCCCTCCCTCTCGTTCGCCACCCGTGCGAGTCACCTGCGGCAACTCGCCGCGATTCACGCATCAGCCAGGTCTGAGTCTATTGTTGCACGTCGCTTTATCCTGCCCGAACATTTCAACGTTGTCCGCCTGCCGCGAATCAGTCCAACTTGATTTGAATGTCTCTTGTTGTCATCCGGCTAACGTGCGGCTTGAGCCGCGCGCCGCAGCGACAGAGTAGCACGGGCAGTGGGCGCGACGGCTCCAAGCCGAGTTAGACCGACCATATTTTGAGCTCGATCCATTCCATAGACGTTCTCGATGAGCATTCTAAGCAACACCCAATGGATGGACTCGCCAGACTGAGAGTAGGCGTTCTATACTCGCTCTGACACAACCCCAGCTCCGGCAGGAATCGTTGCGGATCTGTCAATGGAGTAGCAATGTTGGAATCGCTGGCTCTCATCGGCATCGCGATCGCTATCGTTGCCGTTTGGGCGATTGTCTCCTATCTCAATAGGATATCGACAGGAATTGCCCATCTGGATGCCAACGTTCAACGCCTGCAGCTTTTTCTATTCGTTAGGCTTCCGCAGCCCCCAAAAGATGAGGCGCAGCACCTGGCGGAGGCATTCAATCCTGGCCTGGTGGATCTGCAGGCGGTGTCAACCGGGCGGTGCGTAACTCCTGTTAACGCTTTCCCGCTCCGCAAGCTACAAGATGACTGCGTTCGGCAGGCCTACCGAGACGCGCAGGAGATGGTAGGAGCACACGCTCCATTCGATGATCTGCCAGAAGAAGAGCGAGACAAAATTGTTGACTGGTTTTGGTTCAGGTTTGGCACTCTTTTCCGCGACGGCTTGGCGAGTCATGGTTATCTGGTGACGCCGAATTCACACGTGCAGAAACGAGAAATCAGGACGGGGCCGGCCGAAACGAGAATCGGCGACGTACTAATTCATGAATTTACATGGTTTACACCAGAAAGGACGTTGACTGAGCCTTATGCAGTTTTCGAAATCACCAGCGCTGGGCGTGAAGATCGAGGTTCATTCTTCACTCGTGGCCGCGCAGACGCAAGAGCCATGAAGCTGGCTGGAAAACACCGTCGGATCGTGAGCGAGCGGACGGACGAGGACGAGAATGAGTCGTGGTGGGTAGATTCCACCGGTGACGAGACGTCGCCCGAATCAACTTGACTCCCGGTTCCCAGACCCGAAGGGCGGATTAGAAATGGATCCTTTGCTACTCAGCGACAGCCAACGTAACGGCATTCGTATCTGGGCCAAAATGATTCGTCAGGTTGATGAAGAACACGCGGTCCGTATGCTCACGCGTATCGTCACAAATCTATGCGGTGACACATTAGCGCTTGACGCTGCAGTGAAGGCCACCGAAGGCAAGCTAATGAACTGAAAAGCGCCCGCACACGATTCGGAATGTCTTTCGTGTTCGGTCTAACGTCGGCGCTGAGCCGCGCGCCTCGGCGACACGGTAGCACGGACTGCGCGCGTCGGCTCCAGCGCATGTTCGGCGGCGTGTCGCATTTGATGCCGTTCTTCAGTTCTTGTTCTTCGAGGACGTTCGTCTTCGTGTGAGGCACCCCGCCTGAGCCGCACGCGAGCCTCCCATCTCGGATCAAACCAGCCGGGTTGGTCAATGGGGCCACGGGAGCTGCCCAGGCCATAATGCAAAGGCTGACGCCGGCCGTAGCAGCGCGCTCGCCGCCCACATCTACTACCGATTCCGGATTCTTGTATTTCGTCTTTCCTGTCTCAAGTTCCTCAATCTGTCCGCCGAACGACAGCGCTGAGCCGCGCGCCTCGGCGACACGGTAGCACAGACTGCGCGCGTCGGCTCCAGCGCATGTTGGGCTGCCCAGTTAGAGATCCGAAGGAAATCTCTGAGATCCGTGATGGACGGTCAGGATGTGAACTTGGTCGACGCCCACGAGCCGATAGACGATTCGGTACGGGCGATGGACGATCTCACGAACAAGCGGGTTCTCGAATTCTGGAACCGCCCGCCCCGACTCAGGAAACGCGATCAGCCGGTCGGTTGCGGCAATGAGCTGGGCCACGACGACCGATGCGTAGTGAGGGGAGTCTTGGCTGATGAACGCGCGGATGGCAGCGAGATCGGAACGAGCTTGATGGGTCCAGAGAACAACTCTCACGGCAAGAACTGTTTCTTGACCTCATCATGCGACACCAGTTGGCCAGCCTCGGATTGCCGAAGGCCCTCTTCGATTTTTGCGATGAAGCACAGGCGTTCGATGGCATCCCCGATTGTCGCCCGATCAGGCAACGTCTTGAGTGCCTCGATCGCCCGCTGTTTCTCCGTGGTTTCCATGTTCAGGATTCTACCATCGTCAGTGTGATCGGTCTTTCGTTGTCAGCCCAACGCTGCAAATGAGCCGCGCGCCGCGGCGACATGATCGCACAGACCGTGAAAAGCGTCGGCTCCATTTGCCTGTTAGCCGGTTTTTCGAATGAGCGATTGGCCAACGAAGCGCTCGTGCGTGCGACGGCGCAACGATGAGCCCCAGAGCGGCGCGACCTCACGCAGCGAGCGCACATGCCCAATCAAGCCAGCTCGATCGTTCAACGGAGCCCTGACGCTACCCCTGCCATGATGCGCCAGGCTGACATCGACCGAAGGTGCCCACGCTCGCTGGCACTCGCGCCGCCCGTCGACCGTGCCCCGTGGCCGCGACCGGTTCGATGACGTGCCACAACTGACCTCGACGTCCGCAGTCAACAGGTCCGAGTTCTTCTTCCGAGTGATTTGATCTGAATTGTATTTCTTCGTTGTTGTCCGGCTAACGTTAGCGCTGAGCCGCGCGCCTCGGCGACACAGTAGCACGGACTGCGCGCGTCGGCTCCAGCGCATGTTCGGTGGCGTGTCGTATTTGATGCCGTTCTTTCTTCAGTTCTGGCTTTGTCTGATTTTCGGAGGAATGCAAACGCGTGACATGCTATGACCGCCGCGCCGAGCGCCCATCCCGGATCAAACCAGCCGGGCGGCTCACTGGAGACCGGATGCTGCTTCGGCCCCATGCGCAGGCTGAGGCCGCGCGAGGCAGTACGCGCTCCCTGCCGACAGCCGACTCCGTATTTCTTGTTTTTACTCTTGTCGGAAGTTCCTCGATCAGTCCACCGAACGTTGTATAGGTGGACGGCGCCAACTGGCGTTACCTGCCGACGGCACGTCCACGCCCCGCGGCGCGTGCGGCCATTCTCACCGTGGCGTGGCTCGCGGTCAAGCACCATCAGCACACGGGTTTGCTGGATTCCGCCGGCTTCGGAACAGTGGATTGGCGACGGCATCATATGCGCGGGATCCCGTGGATGGATGGAGCGCGCCAATCGCAGGTGTGGATGTCAACCGCCGTTAACTGGCAGACGCAGCAGGTCAACCCAGACGCCGGACCGCCGCAGTCCACAATCGATAACTGGTGACTCCAGTATCACTTCCCGCTTCAGTGCCGAGATGGCATGCCCCGTGTCTGCAGATGGCCCGAGATACGCCATGCGGGAGCTGGAAGCGTCGCTGCAGCAGTTTGGGGAATTCCTCCTGAAGGCCCAGCTGGTAAAGGAGAGGGCAGCCCCCTACTGCGTGCGCTGGGTACGCCGGTTCCTGACACGCCCTGCCTCCGACGAGCCCCTGGCGGACCAGGTACGCCGGTTTTGCGACGAATTGGAAAGCAACGGTGGTTGCGAGGATTGGCAGGTGCGCCAGGCCGAACAGGCCCTCCGGATCTATTTCGTCAACTTCCTCGAACGAACAGACTGGCATCGGCGCCCAGCCAGCACCGTCGTCGATGAGCAGGGCCGAACGAATCCACTGGCGGCGCTCGAACAACTGCGCCTTCGCCTCAGAACCCGACACTACTCCTATCGAACCGAGTGCAGCTACGCGGATTGGGTGCGGCGCTTCTTCGCCTACCTGGCCGAGCGCCAGGGCGTGCCGCATCCGCGCGTCGAGACGGAATCGGCTCGCGATTTTCTGACGCATCTGGCGGTGAGACAGCGCGTGTCGGCGAGTACTCAGAATCAGGCGCTCTGCGCGCTTCTGTTCCTGTGTCGCGAAGTGCTCGGGATAGACATGGAAGGGCTGTCGCTCACGGCAAGGGCCAAACGCGGAACCCATCTGCCGGTCGTCCTGAGCATGCCGGAGACGGCCGCCTTGTTGGCGGCCATGCGAGGGACCACCTGGCTGATGGCCGCGCTCATCTACGGCGGGGGCCTGCGGGTCTCGGAGTGCTGCCAACTGCGCCTGAAGGACATCGACTTCGATCAGGGACTGGTCTTCGTGCGCAGCGGCAAGGGAGACAAAGACCGATCGACGCTGCTGGCGGAGGTCGGCCGGGAGGAGCTGCGGACCCAACTCCGCACATCGGAGGCACGACATCGGGCCGACCGCGCGTCAGGACTCGCCGGCGTGTCGATGCCGGATGCGTTGGAGCGCAAGTACCCGAACGCGGCCCGAGAGCTGGGATGGTTCTGGGTATTTCCAAGTCATACACTGTCCACTGACCCCCGTGCCGGTGTCGTGCGTCGCCACCACATCAGCGACTCGGTGATCCAGAAGGCGGTCAAGGCGGCCGCTCTGAAGGCAAAAATCCACAAGCCCGTTTCCGTCCACACCCTCCGGCACAGCTTTGCGACGCACCTGCTACTCAACGGCGTGGATATCAGACAGATCCAGGAGTACCTGGGACACGCAAACGTCGAGACGACGATGGTGTACACGCACGTCGTGAAGGACCTCCGCAATCCGGCCCGGAGTCCGCTCGACATCCTCCGGGGAAGGTAGATAGAGGATAGGCTACGGCCGCCAACCCTCTGGCAGCTTCAGTTCGTTGGCCTTCTCGGGGGCGTGTTCCATCTCCGTCCCGGCGTCCCACGGCGGAATCGGCGCCTTGCCGGGCGGGTAGAGCGACTCCATCGGCTGCCACACCTTGTCTACGCGGTCGGTAAAGAGATCGCCGATCAGAATGTCCGTGACCGTGTTGCGCAACTCGGGGTAGCGCTGCACGAACTGGCCGAAGCTGAAGCCTTCGTAGTATTCGCACACCAGGCGGCGCATGCGATCCACACCGCAGTTGAACGCGGGTGCCCACGTGCCGAGCTGCGCGGCCGACGTGTCACCCTTGGCCAGCCCCTCGGCGATCGCGTCGGCGGCCAACTCCCCGGATTTCAACGCCAAGAGCACGCCTGAAGAGTAGAGGGGATCGAGAAAGCCCCAGGCATCGCCGATCATCACCCAGCCGTCCCCAGATACCTTGGTCGCCCGATACGAGTAGTCTTTGGTCGCAAAGTATCCGGCCACGCGGCGCGCGGGCGCGATGCGCTCCTTGACGGCGGAGCACGAGTCGACCTCTTCCCGATAAGTCTGTTCGTAATTGCTCGGATTGTCGCGGTTCTTAAACAAATAGTCGAACGGCGACACGACGCCGACGCTGACGATGTTGTTGTGGAGCGGAATGTACCAGAACCAGCCGTTCCCGCTCGCCGTCTGGATCACCATCGTCGCGCCTTCGTCTCGTCCGGAGTCGCGATAGGCGCCTTCCCAGTAGGTCCAGATCGCGCCTTTGTTCAGAATCGGATCCCACACTCGAAGACGCAGGCGGTTCTGGATGAGGCCGTTCTGGCCGCTCGCGTCCACCACGACCTTCGCACGCACCTCGCGGACCGACCCGTCCGCTTCGCGAATCTGGACGCCGGTGGCGCGGTCGCCATCGAAGAGCACGTCGAGTACACGCACGCCCTCGTGGGCGATGGCGCCGTGCTCGCGGGAGTTTTCGAGCATCATCTGGTCGAACTCGCTGCGGACGACCTGCCAGGTCTGCGAGCACTCGTGGGGCTTGTTGTCCCAGAAATAGAAGGGCGCCGACAGCTTGCCGCTTGCGCCAACGAACTGGACGCTGTACTTCTTGACGAAGCGACTCTGCTGCATCTTCGGCAGCATGTTGAGGCGCTTCAGCACCCAGTACGTTTCCGGGATGAGCGATTCACCGATGTGAAAGCGCGGAAACCGCTCGCGCTCGAATAGCTCGACCGACACGCCCTGCTGCGCAAGCAGCGTGGACACGGTCGAGCCGGCGGGGCCGCCGCCAATCACGACGACATCAGGATTCATATGATCACGGTCCGCCTGAAGGCGGACACTACGTCTGCCGATTGGCTATTCAATCACAAACCGGCGGGCTTTCATTTCGAACCGGGGCAGGGCGCCGGGGGCGACGAGGCGGACCGGCACGGTCAGGCCCAGCGCGTCGCGCAGCCGCCCGACCAGTCTGGCGACAATGGCCGACCCGTCGGCCGATCCGGCCAACTCGACTTCGAGCGAGAGCGTGCGCATCGAGCCGGCGCGCGAGACGGTCGACCGGAACTCGACAACCTCCGCGAACTGGCGAACGACCGATTCAATCGCGGAAGGATACACGTTCACGCCGCGGACGTTCGTCATGTCATCGGTCCGCGTGAGGATGCCGCCCTCGAGACGCGCCAGCGTTCGACCGCACGCGCATGGCTCGATCCGGCGGACGACAACGTCGCCTGTGCGGTAACGGATGACGGGGCTGGCCGCTCGGCCGAGATTCGTGATCACGAGTTCGCCGGATTGACCGTCTGGCACCGGCTCGATCGTCGTCGAGTCGAGCACTTCGCAGATGTACTCGGGCTCGTTGACGTGCAGAAACCCCGGGGCCTCCCAGCACTCGAAGCTGACCGGTCCGACCTCGGTCAACCCATGATGGTCGATGACGCGGGCGCCCCAACTGCGTTCGATCCGGTCGCGCGTCGCCGGGATGCTGCCCCCCGGCTCGCCGGCGACGACGAGCGTGCGGACGCTCGAGTCTGACAGAGGGGGTGCGCCTGGTCGCTCGTCGGCCACTTCGGCCAGCCTTAGCGCGTATGTCGGCGTGCAGACGACAACCGTCGGAGAGATGGCGTCAACAAGGGCGAGTCGCTGCTGGCTGGACATCCCGCCGGCCGGCACTGCGTGGGCCCCGATCTGCCACGCGGCGTCAAATGCGGTCCAGAAACCCAGAAACGGCCCGAAGGAGAAGGTGAAGAGGATCCGATCGGCGGACCCGACCCGCGCGCCGCGATACACGGCCTTCCAGCAGTCGACCATCCACTGCCAGCTGTCGTTGGTGTCGAGCCACTTGAGCGGGCGGCCGGTGGTTGAAGACGTCTGGTTGTAGCGTGTGTAGCGCTCGATGGGTTCGGTCAGCACGGTTCCCCACGGCGGAGCGGCTTGCTGGTCGGCGACGAGCTCGGCCTTGGCGGTGAAGGGGAGCTTGCCGAGGTCGTCTGGAAATCGCAGCGCGCCGAGATCTCTCCGCCCGAGGCCGGCCCCGTCGAGCTTCCGCGTATAGAACCCATTTCGGCCGTGGATGGCGCCGAGCAGTTCCTGGAGGCGGCGGCCCTGATGCGCGATGAGCGTCTGGCGATCGGCACGCTCGATATCTTTCACTGGCGGCCTCTTCATTCATAAAAAGGTGGCAACACTTCGACGATGTCTCCGATCTTTCTGCCGTAATGGAACACTTCTGTCTGACGGCCATACAGGGTCTGCGGCTTGCGCATCCAGAAGACACCCATCATCTCAGAGTTCGGCGTGACGGCCAGGAAGACCCGCGGGCGGCTCGCATACTCCGCTCCGCGACTGTCCAGAATGCGACCAAGCGGGACCGCACCGCAGAGGATCTTGGCTTGGACGCGCGCGCTGAAGTCGTCGAGCTTCACCCGGACCGCGCCCATGATGAGGGGACGACCGGTCCTGGGGTCGACGAGCAGTACCCGCCGCAGGTACCACGCGCCGCTCGTATGCGACGACAGGATCCGCAGATTAACCCGTCCGCCGATAGAGCGCTCGAGGGTGGCCGTCATGCCGCCCTCGTGATCGAGCAGCGCGCGATAGGGCACCGGGATGTTCTGGGAGCGAATGCGCCGCGCCGCTGGCGGCCGTACGCCGGCCCGCGCGTAGATCGCGTCGAGAGGAAAAAGCAGGCCCCCGGCCCTAGCGGCGCGGCGAGCTGGTACGCGTCGGCTCATTCAATCCTGCAATCCTGCGATTCAGTGTCAGGTATAGCGAATCCCCGCGTGCTGGGGCAGGAAGAAGCGGGGGAGCAGGGCGTCGATGCGCAGGAGCCCTGGCCGGGACAGGGAGACAACTCTGTCGCTTGCTTCAGTGAGGTAGCTCTCGGCTCTGAGCGATGCAAACTGCTCGCGGAACCGATCGAGGATGTTCACGTCGTATTTGTCCTTGAAGTACCGGGGCCGCACGGCTCCTAGTTTCAACTGCAGCACCAGCTCGCGAATCAGCCGCTCGTCGCTCGTTGGCCGATAGGCCCGATGGAGCGGGAGCTCGCCGCGCTCGATCGCCGCGCTGTAGGCTTCCCAGGTGTCGAGGTTCTGCATGTGGACGCCGCCAACGTGGCCAAAGGAGGCAACGCCAAGGCCGGCCATGTCCGCGCCCTGCCAGAGCCGGTCGCGGTAGACGAACGTCGTCCGGCCCGGATCCTTGACAGCCGTATAGGCGCTGCCGACGTGATAGCCGGCGCGCTCGAGCGCCTCGAAGGCCTCTTGCACCCAGCGCCGCTTGGTCGACCAGTTGGCCACCGGCTCGCTGAAACGGCGCGTGCCTTTGAGCAGGTCCCTGCTGATCGTCGTGTTATAGGGCAGCTCCATCTGATAGATGGTGATGCTATCGGGCTGGAGGTCGAGCGTCTTCTGGACGCACGCCTGCCAGTTGGCTTCGGTCTCGCCGAGCATGCCCGCAATCAGGTCGATGTTGATCTGCGGAAAGCCGAGCGCGCGGGCGGCCCGATAGGCGTTGAGAATCTCGGGCGAGCGGTGCGCGCGGCCGTTCAACTCGAGGACGCGGTCGTCGAAGTTCTCGATCCCCAGGCTCAGCCTCGTGATGCCAAGGCGCCGAATCACGGCGAGCTTGGCCTCGGTCAACGTGCCGGGCTCGCACTCGAAGGTCACCTCTTCGGCGCGCGTCCAAGGAGCGACCGCGGTGAGGCGTGTGACGAGTCCCTCGAGCTGCTGCGTCGAGAGAAACGACGGCGTCCCGCCGCCGAAGTACACGAAATTAAGATCGCGGCCGGCGATGGCCGGCTGCTGCCCGTACAGCTCCCATTCGCGCGCCAGTACGTCGAGGTACCGGCCGACCTCCTGCGCATTCTTGTCGGTGTAGACGCGGAAGTAGCAGAAATGGCAGCGCTTCCTGCAGAACGGGATGTGCAGGTAGAGACCGAGCGGAACGGGCGTGGCTCCTGGGGCGGTGCGAAGCGCCGGCATGGCGTCGCGACCGACGGCCTCCTCGGTCCAGACGGAAAACGGCGGGTAGTTGGCGACGAAGTAGCTGCCGACCTCGGTCTGCTCGGCGACGGTCATTCGTGTCTCAGGCAAGAACTCAACTATAGCAAGGCTCAGGGCCTAGGGCGCATGGCTCGATTCGCAACCGTAGTGTCCGGCTTCAGCCGGACCTGGAAGTCCGCCTAAAGGCGGACACTACAGTTGTGAAGGCTTATCCGAAACAGTACAACCGTCCGTCCTGCGAGCCGACGACGACGCGGCCTGCCGCGACGGCCGGCGACGAAGTGATGGGCGCACCTGCGTCGAACTCCCACTGCTGTTGTCCGGTCGCCGCGTCGAGCACGTACAGATGGCCGTCGCTCGATCCGACGTACACGCGCCCTCCGGCGATGGCCGGCGACGAATCGATGCGTGCCCGCGTCGTGAACGTCCAGACGGCCCTGCCGCTTCTGCCGTCGAGCGCGTGCACGAGCTTGTCGCGCCCACCAAGAATGACGCGGCCGTCAATCACCGCAGCCGACGAATAGAACGGAAACTCGCGGCCGGGATTGCTGTAGCGCCAGACGATCTTTCTCGCCGAGAGATCGACGGCCAGCACCTCGTAGTTGAACGTGCCGAAGTACGCCCGCTCGCCATCGAGGACCGGCGAGGCGCCTGTATACGCGCCGGTCGGGATCTGGAAGATCGTCCGGCCGTCGGCGACCCGCACGGCCCGGAAGTTCTCGTCGCAGCCGGTGATGTACACGACGCCATTGCGCACGGCCGGCGTGGCGTGCACGGGCCCGTTGGTCTGCAGCTTCCACCGGAGCTTCCCGGTCGCCGCCTCGATGGCGTAGAGGTGCGTATCGTACGAGCCGATGAGCACGAGGCCGCCAGCGAGGGTCGGCGACGACTTGATCTCGCCGTTGGTCTTGAACGTCCACAGCCGGCTGCCATCGCGCACATTGACCGCGTGGACCGTGCCGGCGAGATCGCCGAAGAACACGGCGCCGCCGCCAACGGCCGGCGACGACTCGCCAATCGAGAGGCCGGTGGCGTACTTCCAGCGGAGCGTGCCGGTCGCCAGATCGAGAGCCAGCAGATCCCCGTTCGCCGATCCGACGTACACCGATCCATCCGCAATGGCCGGCGACGAGTCGAGCGCGTCGCCGGCTTCGTAGGTCCAGCGGAGAGTCAGGGCAGCCGGCGGCGCGACGGAGGCGACGCCGGTCAGTTGCGCGTTGCCGCGGAACTGGGTCCAGTTGGCCTCTGGAACTTGCGCGAGGATCCCTGGCGCAAGGAGAACGACGAGTACCAGCAGGCTCAGGGCTTTGGGCCTTACGCGTTCATAGCTGCAGTGTTCATAACTGTAGTGTCCGGCTTCAGCCGGACCTGGAGGTCCGCCTAAAAGGCGGACACTACACCAGAGGGGCTTACCGAGCGCTCGCATCTGCCAACGCGAACAGCTGATTCCGGTTGTTCACGAACAGCGCGCCGTGCGCCGGCACGAGCGTCGCGTAAACGGCGCTCCCGATGTTCATCTCGGCCAGCACCTTCTTCTCCTTGCCCGCCTGCAAGACGACGATGTCGCCGTCTTCGTCGCCGAGATAGACTTTGCCGTCGACAACGAGCGTGGAGGCCCAGACGGCGGCCAGCACGTCGTGCACCCAGTACTCCTGACCGGTCTTCGCGTCAAGACAGTGCAGAAAGCCGCTGAAGTCCGGAATGTAGAGCAGGCCGTCCACAATCGACGCGGTCGAGATGGACCGGCGGATCTTGTCGAAGTGCCACACACGGCCGGTCTGCGTGATGTCGCCGCGCTTGGTGGCGTCGATGGCGTAGAGATGGCCGACGCCTTCGCCGTGCTCTGGATCCTGACCGTTGGCGATATAGACCCTATCCTCGTAGACGACCGGCGTCGAGATGACCTCATTGCGCGTCTTGGGCCACACCGAGTCTTTGGGATTGGTGTCGAACTCCCAGAGCTTCCGGCCGGTCAGCACCTCGTAGCCGCGGACCCAGCCGTCGCCTTGCGCGCTCACCACCTGATCGACGCCGCCAATCCGGCCCACCGAGGGCGTCGACCACTGTCCGTGCAGGATGCGGTCCTCGACCGAGTTGTCCTCCCACACGAGCCTGCCGGTCGTCTTGTTGATGGCGATGATGGCGGGCGCTCTGGGCGAGGGGATGTTGACGTGGGCTTCGTCCTGGCCGTTCGAGGTGCTCACGAAGATCAGATCGCCAAAGACGACCGGGGACGAGTTCGACAGGTTGTGCGGGTACGATCCGACTTCCTCGATCATGTCGAAGGCCCAGATCACGTCGGCGTCGCGCTCGCCCGTCAGCTTCTCGTCGATGACCGGGCCGTCGTTTCTGCCGTCGCGGAAGCCGTTGACGTCGAGGCACAGCACGACGCCGCGATTGCTCACGTAGTACAGGCGCGTGCCGTCGACGAGCGGCGAGCTGGCGATGCCCTGGTACGGCCAGTCGTTGGCGCGACCCGCGGCGAGCTTCTCGTGCGTCTGCTGCCAGAGGAACTCGCCGGTCGACTCGCGGAAGGCCATCAGCACGCCGCGGTCGCCCCCCTGCGTGGGATCCCGCGGGTTCTCGTTGTTGGTGCCGACGAAGACCATCCCGCCGGCCACGACCGGATTGCCGTAGCTCTGCGAGCCGAGGTCGGCCACCCACTTCACGTTCTTCTTGGTCTGGACGTCCCACTCGCCAGGCAGGCCCTTCATGTTCGAAACCATGTTGCGGTCGGGCGTGCCGCCCCACATGGGCCAGTCGCCGCTGCCTGGATCGGAGGCGGCGAGGTGAGCGGGTCCAGTGCCGGCAGCCAGCGTCAACAGCAGTGCCAGGAAGAACCCAGGGCGAAAACGTCGAGGAGTGTCGTACGGATGGATGTTCATGATTTCAGGCCTGGATCTCTTCCCTTCATTTCTTGTCTTTGGAACAACCACAGAGTCACCGAGTCACAGAGGCGCTCGAGCGCATCGAGCGTCTGTACTAAGCTTGCGATCTTGTCTCCGTGCCTCTGTGGCTCTGTGGTTAAATCCCTTCGTGTGCTTCGTGTTCTTCGTGGTCAATTAGCCGTGACCTTCAGATTGTCGAGATACGCGCCGAACTGCGCGAAGGCGAACACGCCCGGCGCGCCCTGCCGATTGCCGATGGGATCCACCTTGTCGATCATCCACTGCGCCGGCTCAGGTTCGCCGGTCGGCCAGGCTTTGCCGCGCGCCCGGACCTGGCCGTTCGGCATGTTCTCGACGCGGAGCTTGAGGTGATACCAGGCGTCCGCCTTCCAGGCGAACGCCACCTCCACGGTACGCTGCGTCTCGGGCTCCCACGGCTCGAGCTTGAGCTGCTGGCTGTTCCCGTACAGGACCAGCGTGTAGCGCTGCGCCGTAATCCCGATGTCGCCGATCTGCCTTCGTCTCGTCGCCACGCGAACGTCGGCTTCGATGGTGTAGTTGGACCAGTCCACCGGCCCGATGAACATCCGCCCGCGTTGGAAGATCGACTCGTCGGGCGCTTTCTGTAGCACCTTCTGCCCATCGAGCGTCACCACCGTGTACTTACCAGCCACGGCATTGATCCATCCGGGCGGCACGGCACCGTCGGCGAAGGCGTCGAAGGTCTCGGACCACGGGAGCGCGGAGACGACGCGCGCGCGCGCGTCGCCGCTGAGCGTGCCCACCGTCGCCCTGATCGTACCGGCCTGTCCGCCCTGATCGGCGGCGGCGGTGAATGTGCCGTTGGCCACCGTACCTCTCAAGCCCTGGAGCGACCAGGTGGCTGCGGGCTCTTCACGCAGGAAGCGGCCCTTCGCGTCGAAGAGCCTGGCGTGGAGCGCCACCGACTGTCCCGGCTTCAGCACGAGCTCGGTCGGCGCCACCTGCACCCACGCGGGCGCGCCGTCACCTTGTTGGGCCGGCGTGTTGACGACGAGACCGGTCACCGCCTTTGCCGCCCTCGGGCCGATGGCGTAGACGGCGTCGCTCGACACGAAAAAGATCCGGCCGCGCGAGACAGCAGCGCCGGCCAGAATCGGCTCGGGCGTGCCGTCGGCCTGCTGCACGCTGTTCTTGCTGATCGGTAACTCGACTTCGCTCAGCACCTCGGCCCGGGTCGCGCCCGGCCGGATGATGAAGAACTTGCCGCTCTCGGTGCCCACGTAGAGCTTGCCGTCGGCAAACACGAGCGGCGCCTTCTGGACCGTGCCGAGCGCCTGCCGCCACAGCTCGCGGCCGGTCTCGAGATCGAACGCCTTCAGACGTCCGCCGTTCTCCACCTGATAGATGCGCGTACCGTCGAGCACAGGCGAGGAAAAGCCGAACTGGTCGCCTTTGACCGCCCATTTCGTGGTTTTGATGTCGCCGGTCTGCGATCCGTCGATCGCGGCAATCATGCCGAGCTCGACCGAGTCGAGGTTTTCGTCGCCGTGCGACACGATGACGGTCGAATCCTTGACGACCACGCCGGTGTTGATGGCGCGCTTGGCGGCCACGAAGCTCCAGACTTTCTCGCCCGTCTGCGGCTTGATCGCGTGGATGGCGCCGTCGCCCAGGCCGACGACGAGCAGCCGCAGGCCGCCAATGGTCGCGATCGTCGGTGCCGCGTATGCCGTGTCGTACGGCCGGCCTCCCGGATTGGCGACGTACATGATGTCGCCGGTGCGTTTGTCGAGGGCGACGAGGCGGTGCGCGCGGTTGGCGGCGGCGCCCCAGCTCGAGATGGCGGCGCTCACGATCACCAGATTACCGTCAACAAGCGGCGACATCGTCCGGCCGCCGTGCGTCGTGAAGGCCGCCCATTCCTCGCCGAGCGAGCGGCTCCACACGAGACGGCCGTCCCTGTTGAGCGCGATGACTTCGGCGCCCACCGTCAGCACGTAGATGTTGCCGGTCTGCGGATCGGCGGCCGGCGAGGCCCAGCCGACGCGGTGCGCCGGCACGTCGCTCTGAAAGATGTTGGTCTTGTATTCCCAGACCACTCGGCCGGTGTCCGCATCGAGCGCCATCACCCGCTCCTGGAGCGTGGGACCGCTGCCGGCCGGATTCTGGACGTAGACGCGGTTGCCCATCACGATCGGCGCGGAGCGCCCGCCGTACGGCGCCCGCCAGAGAAAGTTCTGACCGTTGGGGGCCCATCGCTCGACCAGTCCGGTTTCAGCCGACACCCCGTCGCGGTTTGGACCGCGCGCCTCGGGCCAGTCGCCAAGGGCCACTTGTCTTGGTCCCAGTGATTGGGCCGATGTAAGAACTCCGATGGCGCTGAGACACGCGGCCAGCAAGCTAGATCTTTTGAGCATGGGAATGTCCGTCACACTACGTTGAAGCAATATCGTGACGGTTTTTGCCGCCCACATCAAGCCCGGCGCGCGTGATTTCACGAGTATGACAATTCGAGGCACGATTCCTAGAACGGGTACGCGTGCGCCTGATCCTGGATTGTCACCCATTGCCACTCTGTGAACTCTTCCCAGTTCGCGGGGCCGCCGATGCGCGCGCCATTGCCCGATGCGCCCCGGCCGCCGAATGGAATGTGAGGCTCGTCAGCCACCGTCTGGTCGTTGATGTGCAACAGTCCGGTTCGAAGCCGGTTGCCGACGGCCAGGGCGCGAGACACCGACGCGGAAATCACGCCGGCCGACAGGCCGTATTCCGTCTGGTTCGCCAGCGCGACGGCCTCGTCTTCGCTCGAAAACCTCGTGACGGCGGCCACAGGCCCAAAGATCTCCTCATCGAAGGCGCGCATGCCGGGCCTGACCCGGTCCAGCACCGTCGGACGATAGAACAATCGCTCGTGCGAGCCGCCCGCCTTCAGCTCTGCACCAGCCGCGATCGAGTCCTGGACGATGCGGTGGACGCGGTTCACCTGTTTCTCGTTGATGAGCGGACCGAGGGCCACTTGCCGCGTGGCGGGATCGCCGACGGGAAGATGCTCTGCCACGCTGGTCAGTCTCTCAACGAGGGCATTCGCAATACGCTCGTGGACCAGGATGCGGCCCGTCGTCATGCAGATCTGGCCTTGGTGAAGCCAGGCGCCCCAGCGCGCATTCGACGCCGCGGCATCCACGTCCGCGTCGTCGAGAATGATGAGTGAGTTTTTCCCGCCCAGTTCGAGCGACACTTTCTTCAGATGGCCTCCAGCGAGCGCCCCGACTCGGCGTCCGACGCTGGTGGATCCCGTGAAGGCCACCATCGCGATGTTCGGATCCGTGCAGATCGCCTCTCCCACCTCAGCACCACCGGGGAGGACGTGCAGGAGCCCCTCGGGCAGGCCGGCCTCCTGCAGTACGCGCGCGATGAGGAACCCGCCGGCGATCGCCGTCTGCGGGTCCGGCTTGTGCACGACGGCGTTGCCCGTCGCGAGCGCCGGTGAAATAGCGCGAATACTGAGAATAAGTGGAAAGTTGAACGGCGAGATCACGCCGACGACCCCGTGGGGGACCCGTCGGGCCATGCTGATGCGGCCGCCGTTACTGGGAAGCACGAGGCCCTGAGGCTCGGTCGGCATCGCCGCCGACAGATTCAGAATCCCGGTTGCCGCCCGTACTTCGACTTCCGCCTTCGGAGCGATCGAGCCCGTCTCTCGCACAATCCAGTCGATGACTTCTGCGGAGTGCTCCTCGAACAATCGTGCGGCCTTCCTGAAAATGGCGGCACGCTCCTCATACGGCATAGCCGCCCAGTGCGCTTGTGCCGTCGTGGCAAGCCGCGCGGCGCGGGCCACGTCCTCTGCGTTGGCGAGGCCGGTTTCCGACAGGTGCTTTCCCGTCGCGGGCTCCCTGACGGCCTGAGTCCCGCCGGCTGACGGGCGCCAACCACCCGAAAACACCTTGCCTCTCCACGTCGGTTCGTTCAGGAACGTGCTCTTTGCAAGAGTCATCTCATCCCTCCGAGCGCCACAGACTGTCCGCGAACCAACCCGTGTTCTTGGGCATCAGTAAGGGCTTGCCGAGCGTCAGCCGTGGCGGTAGGCTCTCAGCATTATGGCTAACAGATTGAGCGCACGATGCACCGTGCTCGCGTTCGCGTTGATTCTAGCCGGAACGATCGCGGCGCTGACCGCGCAGCAGCCGAATGCGGCGCGTCAAGCCGCCAATCAGGTCGCGATCGACGCCGACGATATGGGCGGCGTCGTGACGAGCGCGAACGGTCCGGAAGCCGGCGTCTGGGTGATTGCGGAGACAACGGAGTTGCCGACCAAGTTCCGCAAGATCGTCGTCACCGACCAGGCCGGCCGATTCGTGCTGCCGGATCTGCCGAAGGCGGGCTACCGGGTCTGGGTGCGCGGGTACGGACTGGTCGACTCGGGCACGGTGGTGGCCGCGCCGGGCGAGCATCTGGCACTTGTGGCGACCGTCGCGCCTGACGCGAAGGCGGCGGCTCAGTACTATCCGTCGAATTACTGGCTGTCGCTCATGCAGGCGCCTCCGAAGAGCGTCTTCCCGATCATTCTCCCAGCCCAGCCCGGGAACGCGGCCGCGGCGCCGACGATCATTGAAAGCCAGGCGCGCTGGGTCGCCACGATCAAAGGCTGCGAGATCTGTCATCAGATGGGGAACAAAGCCACGCGCGAGCTCTCACCGGCACTGGGCACGTTTGATTCGAGCCTGGCAGCCTGGGATCACCGGATTCAGGATGGGCCAGGTCGGCGCAGCGATGCTGCGGCTGGTCGACAGTCTGGGCCGCGAGCGCACGCTGTCGATTTTCGCCGACTGGAGCGATCGCATCGCGGCGGGTGAAGTGCCGCAGGCGCCTCCGCGGCCTCAGGGCGTGGAGCGGAACGTCGTGGTCAGCCTGTGGGACATCGGCACGCCGCTCTCGTTCATGCACGACATGTACGCGACCGACAAACGCGATCCCACCATCAACGGGGGCGGGCTCGTCTACGCCGGCGACTACAACCTGGGCGTTCTGTCGCTGCTCGATCCCAAACGACACACGGTCGAGACGATCAAGGTCCCGGTCCGCGACAGAAACCTGCCGGCGTCGAATTTCGCGCAGCCCACGATGCAGGTGCCGTCGCTCTTCTGGGGCGAAGAGCTCATCTGGAGCGAGACGCAGCGCACCGAAGTGAAGAACGTCGATGCCAAGGGCCGGCTGTGGATGATGACCACGTTCCGCCTCCCCGATAATCCCGCCTGGTGCAAGGAAGGCTCGACGAACAAGTTCGCGCAGTACTTTCCGATCGCCAGAAGCGGCCGGCAGATGGCGTACTACGATCCGAAAACCAAGCAGACGACGCTCATCGATACGTGCTTCAACACGCACCATGCGGCGTACGCCGAGGATCAGGACGACACGATTTTCGTCGCCGGCCTGGGGAGCGGCCTGAGCTGGTTCAAGGTACGGGTGTTCGAGCAGACAACGGTCTCATCTGGACGGGGCTTGCGGGGAGCGGCCAACTGGCGAGCTTCGATCGCACCAAGTGCGCGGTGCTGAGCGGCCCCGCGTCCTTCGACCCGCAGCACTGCCCGGAGGGCTGGACGCTCTACGACGTGCCCGGTCCGCAGATGAAGAACGTCACCGACGGCGGGAGCGCCGACTTTCTCTACGGCAACTGGGTCGATCAGTTCGACACGCTCGGTCTGGGAAAGGACGTCCCGCTCGCCACCGGCACTGGCTCGGACGCCCTGCTGGCGTTTCTGCCTGACACGAAGAGGTGGGTGGTGCTGCGCGTCCCCTATCCGATGGGCTTCTACACGAGGAACCTCGCCGGCCGCATCGACGATCCCAATGCCGGGTGGAAGGGACGCGGGTTGTGGGCCGGCAACGAGGTCCGCATGCCGTGGCACATCGAAGGCGGGAAGGGGACGACGCCGCAGGCCGCGCACTTCCAGATACGACCGGATCCGCTGGCGCACTGAGCGATATCAAAAGGTCAGCCCTGCCCGGACGCCGAACGTCCGCGCCGCGCCGCTCTCGCCGATGAATCCCGACGCCGCGAGGCCAGGATACGCAAACGCCGTGGGCACATAGAAGGTGTCGAAGGCGTTTCGCATCCAGCCTTCGACGAAGACCTGTCTCGCGCGTACACCCAGCCGAAAGTTGGCGATCGAGTAGGCCTCCTGACTCGCCGTATTCGCATCGTCGTACTGGTACGCGCCGTAGCGGACCACATCCGCGCGCCCGTACAGCATGAGCGCGGAGGTGAGGGAGCATGAGTGCTGCACACCCGCGTTCAGGGTGTAGTCGGGGGTATTCGACAGCGTGTTGCCGCTGACATCCTTCGGGCCACCGGTGGTGAAGTCAATGCCCGACGTGCTGCCACTGTCGAAGCGAGCCTTCGTGTAGCCCACGCCACCGAAGAGATCGAGGCCCTCCAGGGGACGCACGCTCAACTCGCCCTCAACGCCCTTGCTCGTCGCGCCACCCGCGTTCGAAATATAAAACTGTCCCGGCGCGGCAGGACCGGTCGGCAGATTGACCTGCAAGTCCTTCCAGTCAATGTAGAAGAATGCACCGTTCAGCGACAGACGCTCGGCGAGCCATGACGTCTTTACGCCGGCCTCGTAATTCCAACTGTGCTCCTGGTTATACCCTTCGCTGCCGGCCGGCGACGCGGCGTTGAACCCACCCGCTTTGAAGCCTCGAACGGCCGTGGCGTAGATCGTCCTTCCCGGCATTGCGTGGTAGGCGAGCGTGAACCGCGGCGAGACGTCGGTGAACGACCTGCTCGCGTTGACGACGGTCGGTGCCGCGATGGCCGGCGAGAACGACGTGTTTAAGTTCGCGTCCTTGCTCTCGTAGTCGGCGCGCACGCCGACAATCCCGTCCAGCCTGCTCCCGAAGGTGAACGTGCCCTGACCGTAGACACCGATGCCCTTGTCATCGAGCGTCGAGCTCGGCGACGTCTGATCGACCGGGAAGTTGATGAAGGGAGACATCACGAAGGGGGCAAAGCTGTTGACTGCATTCTGCGTGTAGTTCTGTGTGAAGACGAAGGCGCCGGCCTGCCACCTCAGCGCCATCCGGTCGGTGAGCGCGATAGAGGCGTTGGGCGCCGATGCGACGCGGACTTCCTGCGTGAACTGCAGGTCTTTCTCGTTGTTGTCTCGGGTCATCATCGGCAGCGCCGTGTAGTCGAGATCGGTCTTGTCTCTCGTCTTCCACCACACGATGCCGGTCGTCGTCTCGAGGTTCAGTCTCTGGCCGGCGCGCGTGACGATGAATGTCGGCGCGACGAGACCGCGACGGGTGAATCCTTCGATGCTGCGGGTTGTGTGGTAGCGGTTCGCGCGGAGGGCGGCGAGATCGTAGAGCGCGTAGTCGCCGTCCTGCGCGCCCTCACCGCTCAGAATCCCGCGTACCGTCCAGGCCGCGGCGGGTGTCCAGAGCAACTGGACCTTGCCGAACGCCGCCGAACGGGAGTCGAGATTGTTGCCGGTGGTGTCGTTGGTGGTGAAGCCGTCACGCCGCGAGTAGCCGGCGGCAACGCCCAGCGCCAGCGTGTCGGGCACGAGCGGCCCGGAGAGATTGCCCCGCATCTCGCTCGCGCCGAAGTTGCCGAACGGACCGCTGATGCCGCCGCTCCAGCCAGCGAGCGACGGGCGGCGGCTCGTGACGTTGATCAAGCCGCCGAGCGTGTTGCGGCCGAAAAGCGCGCTCTGCGGGCCGCGCACGAATTCAATCTGATCGACGTCGATGAGCTCGATGCTGGACGAGTTGGCGTTCAACTGTGGCACGCCGTCGATGTAGGTCGTCACGCTCGGGTTGTTGGGGCTGGAGCCGACGCCGCGGAACCGCGGATTGCTGAGTTTGCGCGCCGTGAACTCGTTGAAAAACGTGTTGGGCGCGAACTGAGCGGCCTCGCTGACGCTGCGGACGCCGGCGTTTTGTAGCGTGTCGCCCGTCACCGCGGTCACGCTGACCGGTGCGTCTTGGATGTTCTCCGACTCCTTTTGCGCCGTGACCGTGATCGTGGGCAGCCGAAGCCGAAGCGCGCCGTCTTCTTGAGTGACCTGGCCCGTTCCGCCCGGCGACGGCTGCGGCGCACCCTGCGCCCAAGCCGCGGGGGCCACGAGCGTACCAACCACGCTGCAGGCGACGACGATCCGGAAAATGTGACAAACCATGTCTCTCATAATCTCGTCTCTGGTCCTGTATCCTTGAGCCCTGAGCCGTCAGAACCTCACAAACTACCACATCGTTGCTGCAGAGGAGCGTCCGCGATGAAGCGCAATCGTCATTTCATAATTCTGGTCCTCGCCGCCGGACTGTTGGCCCTGTCGACGACGACAGCCGGTCAGTCCGGTGCTTCGACCGACTGGCCGCAGTGGCGCGGTCCCGATCGGACGGGCCTTTCCAAAGAAACCGGGCTGTTGCCGCAGTGGCCGGCAGCAGGCCCGCCGCTCGTGTGGTCGATATCGAGCCTGGGCGAAGGCTACGGCTCGATGGCCGTTGCCGGCGATCGCATCTTCGTGCAGGGTTCAAGCGGCCGGCAGAGCATGGTCTATGCGCTCAGCCGTGCCGACGGCAAGGGCCTGTGGTCGAAGGCGATCGGCTCGTTCGGCGTTAACGATCGGGGCTCGGGCCCGCGAGGCACGCCGACGGTGGACGGTGACCGGCTGTACGTGCTGACGGAGAACGGCGATCTGATCTGCCTGAAGACGGACGGCACAGCCGTCTGGCAGCGCAACATCCTCAGGGAGTTCGGCGGACGCAATATCGACTGGCTGATCAGCGAATCGCCGCTCGTCGACGGCAACAATCTCATCGTGACGCCCGGCGGGCGTGGCGCGGGCGTTGTGGCGCTCAATAAGATGACCGGCACGACGGTCTGGACGAGCAAGGAGCTGAGCGACGAAGCCGGCTACTCGTCGCCCGTCGTGGCCGACGTGCAGGGCGTCCGGACCATCATGACGCTGACTTCGAGTGCGGGCGTGGGCGTGCGCGCGTCGGACGGCAAGCTGATGTGGCGGTATCCACGCGTCGCCAACGGGACGGCCAACATCACGACGCCCATCTTCTTCGACAACAAGGTCTTCTACAGTTCCAATTACGGCACCGGCGGGGCCCTGCTTGGACTGTCGGCGCAGGGCGGGGACGTGCGCATGCAGGAGATCTACTTCACGCGTGAGATGCAGAACCATCACGGCGGCGTGCTGCTGGTGAACGGCTACTTGTATGGATTCAACAACTCCATCCTCACGTGTCTGGAGTTCGCCACCGGCAGGATGATGTGGCGTCACCGCAGCGTCGGCAAAGGGTCGCTCACCTACGCCGACGGCCACCTTTACTTATTCGGCGAGGACAACATCGTCGGCCTGGCCGAGGCGAGCCCGATGGCATATCGCGAAAAGGGTCGATTCCGGGTTGCGGATCAAGGCCTGCCGAGCTGGGCGCATCCGGTCGTGAGCGGCGGTCGGCTGTACATCCGCAATCAGAAAACGCTCGCGGCGTACAACATCAAGGCGAATTAGGGACGTGGGTGCGGAGGTGCGAGAGTGCGAACGCGCGAGGTGCTTGAGTGCGTAGGTGCTGGACGCTAGGTGCGGCCGTTCTGCTAGTCGCGGCGGCTGGTGTTTCGGCGGCAGCTAACGACTGGCCGCAGTTCCTGGGACCCGATCGAAACGGCGTCTACAGCGGGCCGCCGCTCGCGACATCGTGGCCGGCGACCGGGCCGCGCGTCGTGTGGCGGAAGCCGGTCGGAGCAGGCTTTGCCGGGCCCGTCGTCGCCGGCAGTCGGCTGATCCTGTTTCATCGTGTCGCGAGAGAGGAAGTCGTCGAGTCGCTCGATGCCCGAACGGGGACTCCGCAGTGGCGCTTCGCGTATCCGACGGCCTATCGCGACGACTTCGGGTTCGACGAAGGGCCGCGCGCAGTCCCGGTCGTGGCAAATGACCGGGTCTACACGTTTGGTGCCGAAGGGCAGTTGCACGCGCTCGACCTGGCAACCGGGCGCCGCATCTGGAGCGTGGACACCGTGCGGCAGTTCGGCGTCCGCAAGGCGTTTTTCGGCGCCGCCGGATCGCCGCTCGTCGAAGGCGGCCGGGTGATAGCCAATATCGGCGGAAAAAACGCGGGCAGGGACGCGGGAATCGTCGCCTTCAACGCCGACACCGGCGCCGTGCTCTGGACGGCCACCAATCACGAGGCCAGTTATTCGTCGCCAGTCGGCGCGATATTCGGCGGCGAGCGTCGCGCGGTGTTCTTCACGCGCGACGGGCTGGTCGGCCTCGATCCGGCGACCGGCCGCGTGGCGTTCGAGCGCCGCTGGCGGTCGCGGTCGGCCGCCTCGGTCAATGCCGCCACGCCGCTCGTCGTCGGCGATCTGATTTTCGTATCCGCGACGTACGAAACCGGAGCAGCCGTGGTCCGTGTGCAGGGGAATCAGCTCATCGAGCTCTGGTCGTCAGACGAGGCGCTCTCGAACCACTATGCGACCGCCGTGCACCACAACGGGATCCTGTATGGATTTCACGGCCGCCAGGAATACAACCCGAGCTTCCGCGCGGTCGATCTGAAAACGGGTGCGGTCAAGTGGAGCATGGACCAGTTTCGTGCGGGCTCGGTGACGCTGGCCGGTGACCGGCTGCTCATTCTGCGCGAGACGGGAGAAGTGATTCTCGCTTCGGCCACGCCAGAGGCCTTCCGTCCGATCGCCCGGGCGCAGATTCTGCCGGCAACCGTTCGCAGCTTCCCGGCCCTCTCAGACGGTTTTCTCTACGTCCGCAACAACGACACGCGCAGCGACACGCTCGTCTGCCTCGACCTTCGTCCGTGAGCCGGGGAGCGCCGAGCCTTCGACTTGACATGTGGAACGCGATGAGCGGTGCGACGAGATTCACGACGGTCGCGCTGGCGGCGTTGCTGGCGACGGCCTGCACGAGCCAGGCGCACCGCGGACGATTACCGACGAGCAGGTCGAACAGGTGATCATTCGCACGCTGGAAACGACGCCGCGGGGCGCGACGCACTGCAGCGTGCGCGACATGGCCCACGCCGTCGGACTGAGCCGAACGGCCATCAGCCGCATTTGGCACACCTTCACGAACCATCGGGACAGGACACTAGCACGCGTCAATAGAAGATCTCCGAAAACGGCTCAATCGGTCAGGCTCAACGGCGGGTCCACTGGGAGAAACCGCTGCCTTCATCGCGGCACGATGCCCACGGCGCGGAGTGGCGCGCCGCTCCCCCCGGCGATCTTCATCGGCAGCGCGACGATGAAGGTTCCCGTGACCGGCAGGCGATCGAGGGCGTTGAGGTTCTCGAAGGCCGGGATGTCCTGCGCATACAGCAGCCGGTGCGACTCGAAGAGGGTGGACTGGCCGTAGTCGATGCTCGCCGTGTCGATGCCGATGGCCTTGATCGATCGCGTGATGAGCCAGCGGGCGGCGTTGGGATGGAGGCCGGGGAAATGCAGCTTCGCGGTCGCGGCCTCGCCACGTTCGGCGGTGCCAAGATACCGGGCCGCATCCGGCCATCGACGCGAGAAGCCGAGCGCCTCGAGCGTAAACGCGCCCAGCAGGACGCTGTCGCCTTCTTCGCCGAAGATGACGTCGGCAACACCGACGCGATCGCCGTACCTGAAGAGCGCCCCGCCCTTCTTGCCGGATTTCCAACCTCAATTTCGAGAACGGTCAGCCCCATCGGTGGCCTCCTCCGGTTCGAGCTTTCCTCCCCGTGGCGATCTCATCGACGACGTGTCATCGTCACCGAGGTGTGTCAAGGACAGAACGTCCTGCCACCGTCCTCACGACTTCTCTATCTGGGCCTGAGGTCGAAGGCGGCCATCTCTCGGAGATTGCGGACGAGCAGGATGCCGTTGGTGATGACCGGATGGTTCCAAGTCTTGCCCTCGATAGCTGGAAAGATTGCCAGTTCTTCAAAGCGCTCCGGCGTCGCTTTGACGAGCGCGAGGTCGCCGTCCTCACTCAGCACCACGATGTGATCGCCGGCAAGGAGGATCTGGCCGTAGCCGTAACGGCCGCCTTTCCACTTGAGCGTGCCAGTGGACGCTTCGACACACGCCAGGATCGCTTCGTCCAGCCCGTAGATGTACCCGTCTCGAAGGACAGAGCTGGTGAACTTGTTCTTCATCCGCGTGTTCTGCCAGACCGTGCCGACTGTGAACGCGTCGCCGCTTCGCTCCAATTGGATGACGGCGGCGCCGTGGCCGTAGCTGGCCGACAGGAACACGCGATCGTTGTCAAGAAGTAGCGGCTGTGCGACGTTGATCCCGACCTCGGTCACCCACGGGTACTCCCAGAGCAGGCGGCTTCCGTCGACTGTGAGGCCGAGCGCGCGCGTCGCGCTGACGATGAGCAGCTGACGCACGCCACCGAGGGTGACGAGCATCGGCGAGGTGTAGGCCTGCTGATCGTCGAGCGCCGTCCACACCGGCTCGCCCGTCATCTTGTTGTAGGCTGCGACAGAGTGCCCGGCCGGTCCACCCGGCAGCACGATCACGTTGTTGTCGACGATGAGCGGCGAGGCGGACATGCCCCACTGGAGGTTCGAGGCGCGGGCGTCGGTGAGGATGTTGCGCCGCCAGACGAGCGATCCGGTCCGCGCGTCAAGCACACGAAGTTCGCCTTCGGCGCCGAGCGCATAGATGCGGCCATCGTGATACGTCGGCGTCGCGCGCGGACCGTCGCCCCCCATGGTCTCGATGAACTCGCCGACCCAGCCGTCGGTCCAGAGCTCGCGACCCGTCGCAACGTCGTACGCCGCGACCACTTCCTGCTGCCGGCGCTGTTCGATGGTGAACGCGCGGCCATCGGCGACGACAAACGAGGCGTAGCCGAGCCCGATGGGCTGCTTCCAGATGGGCGTCAGTCCGTCGGCCGGCCAATGGGTTCGAATCAGCGTTTCGTCGTAGCGGCCGTCGCGGTTCGGGCCGCGGAAGTCGGGCCAGTAGCCGCGGACGCTGGCGCTCGTGCCGATGCCGGTGCCGGTGCGTGCGCTGGTGCTCGTGCCCGGGCTCGTGCTTGCGGCGTCGCCTGGGCGCTGATCGGCCGCCGGCTTCGCGCTTCCCGACGGGGCGTCGGCGCTGGTTGTCGCAGGCGCCAGCGCGCGCTGTCTGGCCCGGTCGGCCTCGAGCGCGTCATAGTCGGGCTGTTGAGAGACAAAGCGCGGCCAGAGTCCGCTCCCGTCAGGGGCGATACGCAGTCCGCTGAACCGGAAGAAACCGATCGTGGCGACGATCGCCAGCGCCACGGCGATGAAAGCTTTCTTGATCATTTGTTCTGGTCCGGCTGAAGCCGGACACTACAGCTATCACATTCTACGGTCGCTGGCGCTGAAGCAGGCCGAGATGGACCCGCGCGACCGCGCCCATGTAGCCACCGACCGACGCATAGCGATCGGCGGCGGCGGCGGTGATGTGCTCGAGCGCGCGCGCCTTATTGCCGAGGGCTTCGAAATACAGGCCGACGTAGAGCTGCGCGTAGAACTGGGACACTGGCTGGCTGCCCGCGACGGCCAGGACGGCTTCAGGGGTGAGCGTGCCGCTGAACATCCGATAGATCTGTCCCATGGGCACGCGCGAGTCCGGACCCACAGGGAGCAGCGCGCCCTTCGCCTTGGCCGGCGATTCCGCCCTGGCGACGCAGAGGAAATGCCACGCGGCGTTCTCGACATCGTTGGGATTCACGGTGCGATGGGATTCAAACTGCGCGCGGCAGTCCTGGTAGCGTCCGGCGTAGTAGAGCGCGATGCCGCGTTGCCAGAGCTGCGGAGCCTCGTTGGGGACGAGCTTGGCCAGCTCGTCGAATCCGGCGACCGACTCGGGGATGCGGCCACCACGAAAATCAGAAACCGCGCGATCGAAAACGGCCTGCGCGCGCTCGTTCGTCGTCTGTGCCACAGGCGAAACCACGAAGCACACGAAGGCAACGAAGAAACTGGCAGACTTCAGACTTGAAACTTGAGACTTGACATCGTGTTTCATTTCGGTGCGCCGATTCGATACAGGTTGTTGTTGGTGCGAATGAAGATGGATCCGTCGGAGATGGCCATCGAAGCCAGCATCGCGCCGTCGAGCTCGTTGGTGGCGAGCTTCTGAAACGTTCTCCCCGGCGCGAGGACGGTCGTCACGCCGTCTTCGCTCTGGAAGTAGATCCGCCCGTCGGCAAACACCGGTGACGCCGAGAAGCCCAGGCCGATGCGGGCCTGCCAGTACGGCTGTCCGGTCTTCGCGTCGAGACACATCACGACGCCCGTGTCGTTGACGATGTAGAGCTCGTCGCCCACGAGGAGCGGCGACGGCGTGAGCGGCGCGCCGCGCTTGAGCGTCCATGCGACGTGCGACGAGGTGATGTCGCCACTGCCGTCGGCGCGCACGGCGAGGAACGACGGCTCGTTGAACCCGCCCGAGATGAACACCAGCCCGTGGCCGTAGACCGGGCGCAGGACGTTTGAAAAGCCCTCCGGAAAGCGCACCGGATAGCTCACGCGCCAGAGCTCCTGGCCCGACTGCGGATCGTACGCCGTCGTGCGATACGCGCCGACCGACACCAGCTCATCGCGATCGCCGACGCGGATGACGAGCGGCGTGGAGTAGGCCTGGTCGAACGGCCGGCGCCGCGGCGTCTTCCAGCGAACCTTGCCGGTCGCTTTGTCGAGCGCCACGACAAACGCCGTGTCCGGGCCGTCGCAGCTAAGGATCAGCAGGTCCTGATAGACGATCGGCGACCCGCCGTTGCCGTGCATCGACTCGTACTGCAGGCGCGTCTTCCAGACGATCTCGCCGGTGGTGGTGAGCGCGGCCGTGCCGTCGGCGCCGAAGTGCACGTACACGCGATCGCCTTCGACGATAGGTGTCGGAGAGGCGAGGCTGTTCTTGGCGTTGGGCGCGTCGACGTTCCCGACCCGGAACACTTCGGTGTTCACCACTTGGCGTCCGGTTCCGACGTCAAACGCGAGGGCGCGCAGCGACCCGCTGCGGTCTTTCACCGCCGTGGTCACCCAGACGCGGCCGCCGGCCACGACCGGCGACGACCATCCGAGTCCAGGGACCCGCGTCTTCCACAGGACGTTCTGTGATTCGTTCCACTCGACGGGGAGTCCGCGCTCGGCGGAATGTCCCTGGCCCGTGGGGCCGCGGAACTGCGGCCATTCCTCAGCGCTGGCGGTCAGACCTCCGAAGGCCAAGACCGCGAAGAGCAGCGAGAGGGCGACCGGGCGGGCGGTCACGGTCTGTCATTCTAATTCACTGGCGCTGGGGTGCTACCTGCCCGCGCGGTATACCTTGGTGAATCCGGTGCGCCTGTTGACCACGCTGAACCCGCCGTCTTCGTTCGCGCTCAGCTTGATCCAATACGCCGAGTCTCCCTCATCGAGATTGGCGATGAACTGTTCGGGGGCGTTTCGGGCGCCGTCATTGAGCGAAAAGTGCAGCTGCCAGAGATCTTCCATCCCCGACTGCGCGTGCAGCGTGGCGAAGGAATCGGGCGCGCCGCCCTTGGTCGTGCCGTTGTTCATGATCGCCACGCGCGGCCTCAGTGCGGCCAGCACCGCGGGGACGTTGGCGTCGTAGTTCCCGTGGTGCGGCACGAGATACACCGAGGCCTCACCGAGCAGGTTGACCGGGCACACGAGCGAGGCCAGCGTGATGCCCATCAAATCGCCGAGATCCACGAAGCGGAACGCGCCGTACTTGATGCGCAGGCCGATCGACCGGAAATTCTCCGTGCCATCGGCTGGTTGAATATCGAAGGTTTCGCACATCGGATTGGGCCGTCCGCCGCCCGAGAGCCGCTTCAGGATGATGTCGCCGGCGGAACTGACGATGTCGGCCTCGATGCCCTTGAGGGGGAGGCGATCGCCTGGCTGCGGCTGCAGGTGCCGGCCTCGACCGCGTACCGGCTCGTAGTTCCGAAAACCATTGGTCGCCATGCGGTCGGTGCCCATCGGCGACCCGTAATCGATGAACGTCCCGATTGGAATCTTTGCCGCGAGGTCGGGCACGCCACCGATGTGATCGGGATGGAAATGTGTGACGAGCAGGTAGTCGATGCGATCGATGCGCGCTTCGCGCACCGCGGCCATGATCCGATCGGGATCGCGCCCGCCGCGCCCGCCGTAGCCGGCATCGATGAGGAGCGACTGGCCGGCAGGCGTGACGACGAGCGTGGCCTGGCCGCCTTCGACGTCGATGAAGAAGATGTCGAGCGTCCTGGCGGCGGCTTCCGAAAGCGCCAGTCCCAGCGCCAGGACGACCGCCACCAGTAATAAGCGCTTCTGCAACAGACCTACTTCACCTTCTTCATCCAGTCGAGCACGAACTTGCCGACGGTCTCGTCCTTCGTGTCGAGCGAGAACACCTCGGACATGTGGCTGTGGCGCTTGATGAAGAACATGGTCGGGCACTGGCCGACGCCGTCCTTGGCCTTGGGGCCATCGATCTTGCAGAGCTCGTCGTGCAGCGCGATATCGGCGTCGGTCATCGCGCCGCTGACGCCTGGATCGAGCTCGGCTCGGGCCAACATGATCTTCACCATGCCGGCCTTGAACCCGGGCAGGTTGTCCCGTTCGGCCTGTTCGGCAGGTGTGAGCGGTTGACCGCCGCGGCCACCGCGGCCGCCGCCCTGTCCACCGGCTGCCGGTGCGCCACCCTGGCCCCCAGCCGGAGCCGCCGCCGCCTGACCGCCGCCGGGGGCTGCGCCGCCCGCCGGGGCCGCGCCGCGTCCGCCGACCAGTACGCTGCTCGGCCCCGCAATCGCGCCATCAGTGCCGGCGTTGCCGCCAGTTGCACCGCATGTGCTCGGCGCGGCCTGGCCGCGGCCGCCCGCTGCCGCCGCAGGTGCGCCACCGCCTGCGGCGGGTGCGCCACCTGCCGGCGCTGCGCCGCGTCTGCCACCCGCCGGCACGAGCCCGCCCACCGGGTTGCCGGACATGAAGATGGCCCCGACCACGCCCACGCCGTGCGCCCAGCGCTCGGGGTGGCCGACGTACATGCCGAGCGGCCCGTTACCGGCCGAGTGCGCCCAGATGAACATGCGATTCGGGTTGCCCCGGTACTTGGTAACGTTCGCCTTCAGCCAATCGACCATGACCGACAGATCGCGGCCGGTATCGTCCCAATTGCCTCCGCCGGGATGGCGCTGCACGGTGACACCCACCATGCCGTTCTTGATGGCCCATCGCCCGATGTTGTCGTAGAAGGCGTTGGCCTCTCTGGCCTGCTGCTCGATCTTGTTGCCGCCGCCGCCCGGCACGTAAATGATCACCGGGCGATTGTCGCCGCCTCGATCGGCCGTGAAGATGTCGACCAGGTCCTTGGGATGCGGCCCCCACGACACGTCACGCGCGACGGTCACGCCCGGGTACAACTGGCCCGTCATGACAGGGGCAGGTGCCCCGACCGGCCAGTACGTGTTGAAGTCGTTGGCCGGCATCAGCGGCCTATAGAGCTTTGCCGTGCAGGCTGGGTCGACCACCTGCCCGATTTTCTTCAGCCCTTCGTAAATATCGTCTGGCACTTGCGCCCGCACGGTCCCAGCGGCCATGTACGCTACCAGCATGGCCACGCCCAGCGCCGACGCCAGGCTCTTGATCTTGCTCATCTGTCCTCCTGATTTCATGCTGTTTATAGCTGTAGTGTCCGCCCTTAGGCGGACCTCCTAAGTCCGGCTGAAGCCGGACACTACAGTTAGGCATCGATTATCCCTGCGACAGCAGGCTTGTCAAGGGCGTCGGCTGGCGGATTTCACATCTGGATCTGGACGTTTTCGGTGCCTGAGAATCCGAGGGACACCCCGAGGGCCCGTGACGTCCGCTGAAGGCGGACACTACGCTCGGTATTGAAAGCTGTGCGATGATGACGCCGTGATTCGTCGTGGACGTCTCACCGTCGCCGGGCTCTCAGTGGCCCTGGCCTGCGCGTCCCTGGCCGGCGCTCAACAGATCTGGATCAGCGGCAGGGTATCGGAGCGCGTTGCCACCATCGAGGACTTCGACGGGCAGTTTCTCTATTGCCGCGGGATTTTCAATGGCGGCTGGCGTACCGATTATCCCGGCGCGGACAACAATTTCTCGATTCGACTGGCCGAGCTCACGCGCATCCCGGTCAAGTTCGACCCCAACCGCCAGCCGCACCACGTCGTGGTCCGACTCGACGATCCGGTCCTCTTCCACTGCCCCATGGTGTTCATGGAGAACGTCGAATCGCTCCGAGGTTTCTCCGAGGAGGAGGCGACGAACCTGCGGAATTACCTCGTGAAGGGTGGGTTTCTCTGGGTTGACGACTTCTGGGGCAGTAACGCCTGGGCCAACTGGGAGGACCACATCTCGTCGGTGCTGCCACCGAGCGAGTTTCCGATCTTCGATCTGCCAATCTCCCACCCGATCATGCACACGGTGTTCGACGTGAAGGAGTTCCTGCAGGTACCCAATATCAATTTCTGGTATCGGAGCGGTGGCTCGGTATCCGAACGCGGCTACGACAGCGCGGAAGTGCACTATCGCGGCATTCAGAATTCGCGCGGCCACCTCATGGTCCTGACGACGCATAACACCGACGTGTCCGACACCTGGGAGCGCGAGGGCGCCGCCGAAGAGTACTTCAACCGGTTTTCGCCCCGCGGCTACGCCATTGGCGTCAACGTCGTCGTCTACGCGCTGACCCACTGAGCGTTCAAGCCGCATCTCTATACGTTCCCGAAACGCATTCTCTTCCTTATAACTAAGTACTGCCGCGCTTTGTCGGGACGTACTGGTAGGCCGCATCGGCCGCAGCCGCCGGCTGGAACCAAACCAACAGTTCCTCGAAAAGAAACGACGTCTTAAGCGTGCCGCTTGCGCGAAGGAATGACTTCCGCAGCGTCCGACCTGTGCCCAGCTGCGTTATGGCTGCGCCGCTGCAATCTCTACTTGTGCCTGCAGGTTGTCCAGATCGTTCCTATCCAGCAGTCGCCCAGAAATGACGACCGCCCGAATGCGTCGAATGTTCGTAATGTCCGTCAAGGGATTCGCGTCCAGCAGCACCAGATCAGCCCTATGTCCTGGGGTCACACTGCCGAGCGTCTCCTGAAGGCCAAAATACCGCGCCGGATTGAGGGTCGCTGTCTGCAAAGCTGCTAAAGGCGTCATCCCTCCACGGACCATCGTCGCGAGCTCGTCATGCACGCAGAAGCCCGCAATCAATCCATCGCAGCCGGCCAAGACGCCAACGCCAGCCTTTACCATGTCGGCCGTAACCACGGCGCCGACTGCGGCGCCGGCGGTGAGCGCACGAACCACGTCTGGTGTGACGAATAACCGCTGACTCTCGGCCCACAACCGTCTGACAGACCTGCTTGCGTATGCCAGCTGGTCGGCACTCACGGTGGAAGCGGGAGTGCCGATCGTCGATAGCTCACGAAGCGCAAAAAGCGTCGGCGTCTGCCAGACGCCTCGGCGCGCCAGCATTTCAAAAAACGGCCGACACGCCTCAGGCCGATACTCCGCGCCTCCCGAGCAGGGCCTCCACAGTTGCAGATTCGAAAGGTGCTCGATAGCGCGTTGGCCGGCGTCGATGGCTTCCTCGACCGTCACACGAAGGGGCACGTGGCCGGCGAGGGGTAGATTCTGGCGGCGGGCCTCGTCCGCGATCGCAAAAAACGCTTCGCGCGGGGTCCTGTCGTGGACCTTGATCAGATCGACGCCTCGACGCTTCAGCATCTGCACGGCGGACCTGCCGTCCTCGGCAGTCCTCACCCGCATTCTGAAAGGCCAATCGTCCGGCGCATCATCGAGGATCGGTCCCGCGGCGAAAATGCGAGGTCCGAGCACGCGGCCGGACGAAGTCGCGTCACGCAAATTCAGAATGAGGTCCAGCTCGGAGCCCATGTCGCGTATGCCGGTCACGCCGTTGGCCACATTGAGCTGAAGTGCCGATTCGCCAGTTGCCTCCATGTGCGCGTGCATGTCCCAGAGACCGGGGATGAGGAACTTGCCTTGGCCGTCCACGATCCGTGCGTCTGCGGGCGGAGCGCTATTCTGTGTGACGCTGGCGATCACCCCGCTGCGGATCGTCACGGTGCTATTCGGAAGAATCCGCCCATCCACGACATCAATGATGTTCACGCGGGTGATCGCCAGTGGTCCTGTCTGCGGCGCGACCGAAACAGTGGCCACGGACTTCGCGACAGCAGCACCCGTCGAGACCGCGGGCCGCATATCGCATGAGGAGGCGAGCAGCGCGAGCGAGCCTGCAAGGACCCCGATCACCGAGCGTGTCTGTGTCGTGTTCGTCAGCAAGATAACGGGTCCGGCCACGATCAACACCTCCGTCAACGTGCCGGCTTGGGTTGCCGGCGGTTGCGTGTAGTCTCGGCGGAATCGGCCGGCGCGTCGTCCGGATTGCCAAAAAAACTGGAGTCCGGACTTTCAGCGGAAGACTTCGGAACCTTAGGGCTCGCGAGAGAATAACACTGACAGGTCATCGGCGAGGTGAGATCGTGTAGTTCCAATCCCCGTGAAACGCGTGCGGGGTGAGGTGAAG